>PJEL010001857.1_pt1 | contig 20282 bp, 18 predicted proteins | sample 1853271 | NCBI WGS metagenome assembly PJEL01 (sample SAMN08108733, study PRJNA415343) | Invertebrate metagenome, whole genome shotgun sequencing project. | host: Globobulimina | place: Sweden: Gullmar Fjord | collected 2015-08
TGTGGACCCACCTGATTCCATTTCGAACTCAGAAGTGAAACGCAGCTGCGGCGATGGTAGTGTAGCATTTGCTATGCGAGAGTAGCTCACCGCCAGGCTCCCATACTAACCCCTTGCACGTTGTGCGAGGGGTTTTTTATTGCCTGCGATTTAACACCTGACTCTTTTTAACACCTCTGTACGTTTGGAATTCAGAAAAATCAATGACAACGCTTAGAAATGCAGCCGCTCTAGACCTTCTACCTTTCTCTTTCTATGATCTATCTGATGTTATACTCGTAATAATAGATTGAACAAATAGCGTGATGAACTTTAAGAGCGTTATGAATTTTAAGGCAGCGTAAATGATCGACTTTTCAGCACTAAACAGAGACAACAATCTATATGCTTTAGAAGGCTTACCTTTAATCACGGTATACGATGACAATTTTTTTGTTAGGAATGACTATGATGTGCTTTCTATTGGGCAACGCAAATACGTTATTTCGTTTTTTGAGTCCTTAGGTTTTACGCAAAAGACAGGTAAAACATTAGTTAAGGGGAGTGTGACTATTCACATACCTAAACCAAATTCCAATTTAGCGGTATCTTCTTTCGATACTAAATTCTTAGAGTCAGATAGTAACAACTATTATTGTGTGACCCCCACCATGTTTGCAGAAGCCCTATTTTATAAATTAAAAGATACAAACTATATAGATACTCGAAAGGTCATTCGTCGGTTAATTAAGAAGTGCCCATATAACATAGAGTGGTTGAGGGATGTAAGTTATCACTCACCTATAGAAGGTATAACAAAGTCTAGTTACCAAGATTTAATGGATTACCAATCTTTTATTGTGAAGAAGCGTTACAAAAAGAAGAAGGCGCTCTAACCTTATATTAATTTTTGGATGCATTTTTGAGGCTAAAGCCTTTCTTTCTGTTGTTGTCATAAACATTACCGTACTTATCAAGTTCAAAATTACAGCATTCTTCAAATAACTTTCTTAAAGCTTTTCTACTTTTCTGTACTCTAGATTTAAGAGTCGAGTAACTTATACCTAAATGTTCTGCATACTCTTTTTGTTGTACTTTATTGATATCTACATCCATTAGTAAGATGGCTTCCTCTTTAGGCAATGCATTAATAAATGGAAGTAAGCAATCAGACAGTTCTTCATATGTTTTTGCTTTTGAGTTTTCAGTTACACTAAACTCCATCAAATCCACTCTAGTATTAATATTGTTTTGTAATTGATGCATACGTCCTTTGGTGCGGTAAAAATCCATGACGGTATTGTTAGCTATTTGGAATAACCAAGGCTTTATTTTAGTCTGATCTCTAATTGTTGACAGATTCTTTAGCATCTTAATCAACACTTCTTGTAATAAGTCTTCAACATCACTCTGATTTTCAACTTTTGAAAGTAAAAAGCGTTTAAGCGCTATTTTGTATTCTTCCCATATATCATCAAAATTCATGGCTACTTCACTACTCATATATAAATCTTTATTTAACTAATGTGTAAGTATATGACGCAATTAATATAAAAAAGACGAAAATAATTCTTAAAAACTAAAACTCAGTTCATTTCGTCTTTTTATGTTCTTAAACGACTTATAGGTAAAACATGTAGTGAGGAAATACCAATGAGTTATTTAGAGGCAGAAAGATTTAATTTAAAAGCAGAGTCAAAAGGTGTGTCGTCGCACAAACCAAGAGTGCTTATTTTATATGGCTCTCTACGAGCTAAATCATATAGCCGATTTGCGGCGGAGGAAGCAGGGCGTATTCTTTCTGAAATGGGTGCTGAAGTAAAATATTTTAACCCAAATGGCTTACCGTTATTTGACGCAGGCGAAAGTGTTAATAACCCTAAAGTTAAAGAGTTACGAGAGTTAGTATGGTGGTCTGAAGCGCAAGTTTGGAGTTCACCTGAGATTCATGGAAATATGTCAGGTGCTTTAAAGACCCAAATAGATTGGATTCCACTAACAATGGGAGCAGTCAGGCCTACGCAAGGAAAGGTATTAGCAGTAATGCAAGTGTCAGGAGGCTCTCAAAGCTTTAATGCAATTAATAGCATGAGGGTTTTAGGTCATTGGATGAGAATGTTAACAATCCCAAACCAATCTTCAGTTGCGAAAGCCTATAATGAGTTTGATGATAATGGAGTGATGGTAGCGTCCTCTTACCGAAACCGCATTGTAGATGTGATGGAGGAATTAATGAAATTTACCTATTTAGTTAGGGACAACCAGAGTTTTTTGGTAGACCGTTATAGCGAACGTATGCAAGAAAATAGTAATACTACTCAACAATATATAAAGTCCGTTCAATAAAAAGGCCACGATAGACGTGACCTTGATAAAAGCGCTACTTGAAGAGAGTAGCGCTAACCTTTAAAAGGTTGTTACCTAAGGTTTGAAATGTATTTTTAGCTAACCTTTAAATAACAATCGTTAGTGACAAGCTCAAATGCAAAAGCTATTTAATATCAAATCTATCTAATTGCATTACTTTGACCCACACTGAAATGAAGTCATTCACAAACTTTTCATCAGCGTCGTTTGAAGCGTAAACTTCAGCAACAGAACGCAACTCTGAGTTTGAACCAAAAATGAGATCCACCGGTGTTGCTGTCCATTTTACTTTACCTGTTTTACGATCTTTACCTTCGTAAACACCTTCGGTCGATGTTTTGTTCCAAACGGTTCCCATATCTAAAAGGTTTACGAAAAAGTCATTAGATAAAGTACCAGGCTTGTTTGTAAATACCCCGTGATCTTTTCCATCAATATTTGCATCTAAACTACGAAGGCCACCAAGTAAAACTGTCATTTCTGGTACAGTTAAACCTAGCATGTTTGCCTTATCGACCATCATCTCTGTTGGGCCCATGTAGCTTGAAGCATCATAATAATTTCTAAATGCATCGGCTGTTGGTTTTAAGTAGTTAAAGGATTGAATGTCAGTTGTATTCTGAGTTGCATCAACACGACCAGCAACAAAAGGTACGTCTACGTTCACGCCACCTTTTTTAGCAGCTTCTTCGATAGCTGCGGCACCGCCTAATACAATCAAGTCTGCCAATGAAACCTTTTTACTACGAGAGTTATTGTTAAACTTCTTCTGCACTTTTTTCAGAGCACCTAGAACCTTTTTAAGCTCTTTTGGATTGTTTACTTCCCAGTTTACTTGAGGCTCTAAAGCAATACGAGCTCCATTCACACCACCACGCATATCTGTTACTCGGTGAGTAGATGCTGCAGACCAAGCTGTTCTGATAAGTTCTGGGCCGTTTATGCCAGCGTCCAAAATTTGTTTCTTGAGCTTGTTAATATCACTATTAGAAATGGTTTTATAGTCCGCTTCAGGAAGTGGGTCTTGCCATAATAGGTCTTCCGAAGGAACCTCTTTTCCAATGTAACGAGCTTTAGGGCCCATGTCACGGTGAGTTAATTTAAACCAAGCTTTTGCAAAGGCCAGTTCATATTGAGAAGGATCTTTTCTGAAACGCTCAACAATTTCTCGGAATTTAGGATCTTCTTTTAATGCGACATCAGTCGTAAACATAATAGGTGCGTGGCGCTTACCCTTAATATGAGCATCTGGCACTAAATTCGCCGCGGCTTTATTATCAGGAATCCACTGTGTTGCGCCCGCTGGACTTTTAGTTTGAACCCAGTTAAACATCATTAAGTTGTCGAGATAGTTCGTTGACCATTGAGTTGGAGTGATAGTCCAGGCCCCTTCCAAACCACTCGTAGTTGAATCTGCACCTTTACCTGAACCACATTTGTTCTTCCAACCTATGCCTTGGTCTTCAATTGCGGCAGCTGCTGGCTCTGCACCAACACAATCTTTTGGCTTTTTAGCGCCATGGGCCTTACCAAATGTATGACCACCTGCAATAAGAGCGACAATTTCTTCATCATTCATTGCCATACGACCAAATGACATACGAATGTCGTTTGCGGCTAATAAAGGATCTGGAACACCATGTGGGCCTTCTGGGTTAACATAAATTAGTCCCATTTCTACTGCAGCAAGAGGGCCTTTAAGTTTGCCTTTTTTGTCACGACGCTTGTCGTCTAACATTTTTGTTTCCGGGCCCCAGTAAACTAAGTCGGGTTCCCAATCATCAGCACGACCACCGGCAAAACCAAAAGTTTTAAAACCCATTGATTCAAGAGAGACATTACCAGCCAGTACCATTAGGTCGGCCCAAGATAAGTTGCGACCATACTTCTGTTTCACCGGCCATAATAAACGGCGAGCTTTGTCTAAGTTTGCGTTATCGGGCCAACTGTTTAGTGGATCAAACCGTTGTTGACCACCTGCCGCGCCGCCACGACCATCATTTACTCGGTAAACCCCGGCGCTATGCCAAGCCATTCGAATCATAAAAGGACCATAATGACCATAATCCGCTGGCCACCAATCTTGAGATGTTTTTAAAACTTTCTCAATATCACTTTTTACTTCTTTGATGTCTAAAGTTAGGAAAGCTTCACCATAATCAAAGTCTTCACCGTATGGGTTAGATTATGGGAGTGTTGGCGTAAAGGGCTTAGGTTAAGTTGTTCTGGCCACCAAAAACTATTCGTTTTAGCGCTTGAGCCAGAGAACTCAGACTGGCTAGATTGTCCGGAAGCGTTTGCGGACAGTGAGGATAAAGTGCCACTGAGAATTAGACCTGCAACCATCAGGCTTGAAGTTAATTTAGCTAATTTCATTTTTTATTTCCTCCGTATGGAATTTATTTTTAGCTAGCCCTGAAATGATAGAATCAGATTCCAATTATCGGCAATTAATAATACTGAATCCTAAATTCTGTTTTTTAGAACATAAAGTTTTTAAGGTGATTATTTGGGTTTATTTTATCGCCAACATAAAAAAGTTTAAAATTTGCACTAAACGTTATAAGGTAATGCTTTATATACACTTAGTTAAAAGTTAATACTTAGAATGCCAATATGGTTTTTATAAGGAAATTTGCGTTTTAATGGCGTGTTTTTGTCGCAGACAAATTTGTATGATTCATTTACTTTTTAATCCAGGCCGGAGACCAGTTAAAAATGATTAATAAATTTAGATCCTTAGTATTGATATTGTTTATATTTCCCTCGCTATCAAATGCTTCTTTAATACAAGGAATTGGTTTTGGTGAAAATAATAACTTTATTGATGACGGTATTATTACAACACAATATAGAGATGATGGAACGGTTTGGGAGTGGCTAGATCTTACGGTAACAAATGGGATTACTTTTGTCAGTGTAGAAGGTGATTTAAGTGACAATCAAACTTTGGATTCTTCCAGTTACCTAAACGGAAGTGTTGGCGCTCGCAATGACGTATTAAACCTTGATGAAGAATATACCAAAGGCTGGAATACCGTTTCTATTAATGAAACTGTACAAATGTTTAGTGACTTTTTTGGCTTCTCTATCTTAAATGGTGATTATTTAACTGGGAATACGTTATTTAGCTCAACGTCGGTAGAGGACTTTATAAGCTTATTCGGTGATACATATCACGAAGGACTAGAAGACGGGGGAGTTGGCTTAGTTGATATTGATCCTAATAGATTAGATTATGGATTTTCACTTGGGTTTAGCAATACCAGTGATGTAAATTTAATGAATGTTAATCAGACAGCTTGGGTCGCTGATTATCAAAATGCGAATAGCTTAAACGACAATACCGATGCAATTAGTGCTTCTAATTCGTTGCAAAACCATAGGAAGAAATACCAGTCCGGTACTTGGTTGAATAGACAAGTAGATAATCCTAACCTTGATGTAAATCAGAATGTGAGCCAAGTGCCGGAACCTAAATCGATTTTTTTCCTCTCACTTTTGTTAATGGTACTTATTTACCATACTAAAAAGGCGAAAGAGTTTTAACCTTTTCTGGTATTGTACTTTGAATACAATTAAATCTAGCTTACACCTGAAAAATCAAACAGGATGATAAGCTAGATAAAACAAACTCAAACACCATTATCTGTTATAAATCGAGCCTACTATGGTAAGAGTAGTGCTGAATCCTCGCGCGAATTACCGAGTATAAGAGCCCTGTTAAGAGGAATTAAAACTTTTTAAGAATGAACAGATATACTACTCGGTTTAGATTGTAACTTTTGCAATAACGTTTACTAGCGGCCATAAATAATAGGTGTATAAGCCTTAGTGGAGGTAAAGGTTTAGACAATTTCAACGCAATAGTTTTTTACTCTACTTTAGCCAAATAAAAGTTAGGGTTCTTCCTCTGCCGTTTCAAAATGCTATAATGCGCCATTATTTTATATCCTATAAAAATTTTTAGGGTTTTTATGTCGTCAGTTGCTAAATTAGACCGCCGTTTTTGCGTAGCGCCAATGCTTGATTGGACCGATCGTCATTGCCGTTACTTTTATCGAACAATGTCTAAACACTCAGTGTTATATACCGAGATGGTTACAACTGGCGCTATTATTCACGGCAAAAATGACTTTCTAAAGTTTAATAAAGAAGAACACCCTGTCGCGTTACAGTTAGGTGGCAGTGATCCGGAAGCGTTAGCACACTGTGCCAAACTAGCTGAAGAGAGAGGTTACGACGAAGTAAACTTAAACGTAGGTTGTCCATCAGATCGTGTTCAAAATGGTATGTTTGGCGCCTGTTTAATGGCAAAACCTGAATTAGTTGCAGAATGCGTTGCCGCAATGAAAGCAGTGACGACCATCCCTATTACAGTGAAGTCTCGTATTGGCATTGATGATCAAGATAGTTTTGAATTTTTATTAGACTTTGTTACCAAAGTTAAAGCAGCAGGCTGTGAAACGTTTATCATACATGCAAGAAAAGCTTGGCTTACAGGCCTTAGCCCAAAAGAAAACCGCGATATACCGCCACTTGACTACGACCGTGTATATAAAATTAAAGAGATGTTTCCTGAACTGGAAATTATCATCAACGGTGGTGTAAAAACCTTAGATGAAAGTCTAGAACACCTTAAACACGTTGATGGTGTAATGATGGGTCGAGAGGTTTACCAAAATCCTTATATCATGGCTGATGTTGATGACGTTATTTACCAGGATAACCATGAAAAGATCTCACGTTCTGGTGTTTTAGAAAAAATGTCTGATTACATCACTAAACATGAAATTAATGAGGGTCGTGCATGGCATGTTTTACGTCATATGATGGGACTTTATTTAGGTTTACCAGGCGCTAAAATTTGGCGTCGATATTTAAGTGAAAATGCCGTGAAAACGGATAAAAAAGGCAAAGAGTTAATAGTAGAAGCTACTGAGTTTTTCCGAAAAAGAGGAATTGACTAAAAAGTGGTTAAATTTACCATTGAGTTGTTTTAGTTAAACGATGAAATTATTGCGTTTGCACTTACAAACTATAAAAGGCCTATTTAATAAGGGCCTTTTTTTATTTTAAGCTTGGCACAACCTTTGTAACACTATCTCCGACTAAACAAAAAACACTAGGAGAAAGTCATGCAATCATTAGTTCTATTAAGCAGCCTTGTATTAAACACACCAGTATCAATTAGCAATCTGTCTGATACTCAAGATTTACAAAACTTAGTTAATGAACAAGTTACCACTGTTCAAAAACACGTGAGTTATAAAGCGAAGCAGTCAATTTTAAGCAACGATCTTTTTCAGGTGCAACAATTGATGAAGCTTGCAAAACAAACAGTGAATTCAACTGATTTGATGAGTGAATAATTATGGTAAGTTCTTTTACCTTATTTGTTGTTTCATTCTTGCCAGTTATTAGCCTTGGAGTAGTTTACGCAATTGTAAACGCAGTGCGCTCCTCAGAATGGTTAGCTGGGTTAGCGGTATTAATCAATAAGCAAATTAGAATGTAGTCAATTTGCTTAAAGTGTTAGTAAAAAAGCGTTAATAGATAATCTCTTTCCAAATCCAAATCCAAATCCAAATCCAAATCCAAATCCAAATCCAAATCCAAATCCAAATCCAAATCCAAATCCAAATCCAAATCCAAATCCAAATCAAACCTCAGGCTCTGTTTTTATCTCGAAAGGGCAAGGTTTATAACGTCTAAAATATCAGGCACCAGTTTCAGATACCTGTAACTTCAAAATATGACATCTAGCACCAAGGGAAACCGTTGAGTTTTCATTAGCCCATCCTTCTTAAATTTTGACTGGCTAAATTGTTCAACTATTCGTCAAATTAGCCACAATCTTAAATGTGTCCTTTCCGACCTTCTTTGCGGTTTGTTAAATATCAATAAAATACAAGAGCTTACATGTGTTGTGGTAATGGCACGTAGTTTGGAAGTAACTAATACAGAAAGAACGTGCAGAAAAGAATGTTGCTAAAAATAGGTATTGCGAAAAGAGCATTACCCAATTGGTATTTGAAAATAAAATAGTGCGAATTAAGTCGTGCTTAATCTAAATAAAAACAGAGAAAAGTTAGGAGAAACAAATGGGCGTATTAAATAGATTTGTAGATGTTATGAACGCGAACCTGAATGCAGCATTAGATAAAGCTGAAAAGCCAGAGCATATGTTACGACTCATAGCTCAAGATATGGAAGAAGCTCTGGTTGAAGCTCGCACTCACGCTGCTAGCTTAATTGCTGAGAAAAAGCATATTGGCCGTGATTTAGAAGCCTTAGTTAAAGAGCAGAATGACTGGCAAGCAAAAGCTGAGTTAGCTTTATCAAAAAACAGAGAAGACTTGGCCCGCGATGCCCTGGTTCAGAAAGAACAAAACAGCAAAACAGTAGTGGCAATTGAAAAGCAAGTCGCTTCCATAGACAAAGATTTGGAAACTATCTCTACTGATACAGCAGCACTTAACAAGAAGTTGTCGGAAGTAAAAGGGAAGATAAACAGCACAGACCGAAGATTAGAAACTGCTGAAGTTAGAATGCGTTCACAGCAGGTTATGGACACAAATAAAGTTGACGCGGTTACACAAAGGTATGAGCAGTTGCAACGCAAAGTAGATGACCTAGAAAGCCAAGCCGACGCATATGATGTCACGTCTAGAAATTTACATGACGAGTTTAGAAAGCTAGAGGTGGAGTCTAAAGTAGATGAGCAATTAGCTGAACTAAAGAAAAAAGTAGCCAATAGTTAGGGGATAATTATGAAAAACGAATATATAGGCAATCCAATTACCAAAGATGCTTTGAATAGAAAATTGACAGGGGTTTGCGCGGGGACTGCTAAACACTTTAACTTACCGGTTTGGGGGGTACGAGCTGCCACCGTAGTGTTTGGATTATTTTATCCTGGAGCTGCAATCTTTGGTTATTTCCTAGCGTCAATATTGATGCCCACTAAAAAATATTATTAGAGAAGGAGTCGAATCATGGCGACATTTTTAAAAGTTGGACTCGCATTACTTGGTATCGTGCTGATATTAAGTATGCTGCCTACTTATTACGTTAATGTGGAAGGTTTAAGCCACTGGTCTAATGTAGGTGGCGTTACTGAAAATCTAATCGGTTTTGCTGTGGTGCTACTTATCTTCTTTGGATTAGCGGTAGCCTTAATTAGTCTTTTTGCAGGTTTGTTTGTTGTCTTCGCTATGATTGTTGGGGCGATTGTACTTGCAGGTCTATCAGCTGTTTGGCCACTAATACTATTTGGTATAATTGGCTACTTGATATTTTTTAGAAAGCGCAAAAATACATAAAAATAAATATGCGATCAATGAGTTGCATAATGTATGATTCCTATTGGTTTAAGTCCTTTAGGTAACAAAACATGAAAATTTTAGTATTAATATTTAGTTTGGTTGTTTTTAGTAGCACCGCTTTTGCTGATTTATCTATTTCAGCATCTGAAGCAACGGTTAGAGCGCCAATACCAGGCATGAAAAATACAGTGGGTTATGTTCAACTGACGAACATGGGCACCAAAGATGTCATTTTAGTCTCTGCTAAAAGCAGTGCGTCAGAAGTATTAGAATTTCACAATCATGATATGAGCAACGGTGTAATGCGTATGTATCAAGAAATGGAAGTGAAAATACCAGCAGGCGATACCATTGTTTTTGAGTCAGGCGGATTGCATTTAATGTTTCTTAAAGTTGAGCCTGAGCTTAACAGTGCTAAGCTTGTAGATGTGCTATTTACAACAAAGTCTGGCGAGTCTTTTACAGTTCCTTTTAAAGTTCATAAGCTTAAAGTTAAACACCATCATTAATAGAAGGTTATCAAAATGAAGAAATGGTTAATGGCCGGCCTCGGGGCCATCGTTGTAATTTCAATCGTGTTAGCACAATATTGGAGTTTTATGCCTGACGTTTTTTCTGTTGAGGAGCGTTCATTAGCAAAAGCAAAAGAGCTAAATACGACCCCAGTAACAGGTTTTACAACAACACACACGCTCATTGAAGTGACTAATGTTTTATTGAATAAACCTGGTGGTTATTTATCGAATGACATTACTCCGCCTAGCTTATTCTTAGATAATATTCCTGCTTTTGAGTTTGGTGCATTGGAAATGAGTCGTGATCTCGCGCTTGCTCTGAGACGAGACTTTAGTCGCTCACAATCTCAATCGGTTGAAAATCCGTACTTAAAAGTAGCCCAGCCACAATTTAGTATCGATCATACCTCTTGGGCGTTGCCAAGTGCAGAGTCGTCTTACACTATGGCGGTGGAAGCATTAGAAAAGTATAGAGATTCACTAAGTGATAAACAGCAAGGTTCGGCACAATTTTATGCTCGAGCGGATAATCTGAAAGATTGGCTTAATGAAGTTGAGAAGCGCATGGGTAGCTTGAGCCAACGGTTAAGCGCGAGTGTTGGTCAAGATAGAATTAATATCGATTTAGCAGGGGAAACTGGAGCAATTCAATCAACCCAGACTGCAAAAAGCCAAATGGTACAAACCAGTTGGTGGAAAATAGATGACGTATTTTATGAAGCCAAAGGCGCAAGTTGGGCCCTTTTACACTTTTTGAAAGCGGTTGAAATTGACTTCGCCAGCACATTGCAGAAAAAGAATGCACAAACGAGTTTGAAGCAAATTATTAGAGAGTTAGAAGCGACGCAGCATACTATTTGGAGCCCTATGGTTTTAAACGGAAGTGGCTTCGGGGTTTTAGCAAATCATTCTCTCGTCATGGCAAATTATATATCGCGCGCTAATGCAGCTATCATAGATCTTAAGACGTTATTAACGCAGGGGTAATTTAGGCATGAAATCACTTTTAAAGTTTGCGCTATTTGTAGGGATGTTGTTTTGGGTATCGCCATTGTTAGCTAAAGGGCCGTTTACGTTTACAATTGGTGCCGATCAATGGAAACAAGATGCTCCTGCAACTTATGGAGTCGCTAACGATAACCTACTAGCATTTTCTGGACAAAGTGAAACAAATAGACAGTATGAATTGTCTGTCACCCATAAATTACCAATACTTCCTAATGTAAGGTTTAGTTCGTCTAGCAATGAGCAGACCGGTACAAACACACTAGCGCAAACTTATGTCTTAGGTGGTGAAGCTTATAGTGTTGCGAGCGAACTATCTTCGGTGCATAAGACTAAAGCGTTTGATTTACTGCTTTCGTATCCAGTTTTTGATGTGAGTATTCTCAAAATGGACCTCGGTTTATTAACACGTTATCAAGAGCTTGATATTGCCACGTCTAAAGTTGGAGACACACAACAGTCTCAAGTAGACTCAGACAAAATTGTACCTATGGTGCATGTAAATATTCAAAGTGGTGTGCCACTGCTAGGCTTTTTTGTTTTTGCTGAGTTTAATAAAGGCGATAGCAATCATTTGTATCAAAGTGGTATCGGTTATACATTTGATAATGACCTTATACCAGATGTAGATCTTAAGTTAGGTTACCGTAAAGAAAGCGTTGATTTCTCATTGAGTGATGGCGTAATTTTTAATCAAGATTTAGATACTACGTTTGCCGGTATGCGAATTCGTTTCTAAACGATTTTGATCTTATGCTTTAGAAGTAACGTCATAGTTACCGCTAAGTAGATCGGCAAAATCCCTCAATAAATAATTTATAAAGTCCGAATCGTTTGGTGGATTAACTAGGCGACTCAATTCATAGCCCGACGGCGTCAGCTTGTAATACGTAAATACCACATCCTTTTGTTTAACGACCACATCAAACGACTGTTTATTTTGACTCAACTTTAATGTGTCTTTTGAGTTGTAAGGCGCAGACTCTATTTCTTGTTGATGAATAAGTCCAAGTTCAGCTAGTGAAATTAAATGAGTATAGGAGAGCCCAAATTGATTTAAGTTAAGGCTGACTTTACCTGAGCTTGAAAAAATATTAATTAAAGTGGGCTTTTTATATAAACCAGTTAATAATCTTCCTGAATGCTCGTCGTTAAACCGACACATTAACCTTACCGCTTTATAAAATATTTTAGCTTCTTTAGTGCCAAGTTCTGAAAGTGTTTTTAAACTTCGGTATGAAAAAGACCCTTGTTGAACTAGTTCTACGGATAGGATTTTTGACCAGAGTTCGTGCATGCTAGGTGTGTAACAGTTCTTTGCAAGGTTAGTAAATTTCATTACCCAATCTAAATCGAGTTTGTCTATTAAGACGTCCCCTTTGACATGATCTAACGCTAAGCTAAAAATTTGCTCTAAATTATACTGCTGGCGTGCTTCGTTGATTTGACTGCGCTTATTAATTCGCTGATTAATTGTCGATTCTTCGTCCCTAATTAATACCTGCTCATCATTTTTTAGATGATTTATCACTCGTTTTTCATCGATACCTTCATCGGTCGTAATTTCAAAATCGATGCCGGTTAATTGCTTAACGAGGTTTAAATATTTGGTTCTTGAGTCAACAGGGTTATTCATTTTATTTAGGGTCACTTAGAAACTAATTACTCATACTCTTTAAATCTTTAGTGAATGTCAAAGTAAAGGCAATAAATACCTCAAGTTTACGTGCAAAAATCACTTTTGTTTCTACACTTAAGTTAGATTGGATTAATTTGTGTATTCAAAAATAGTTGAGGAAGTTTGCGGTCAATGCCAACTCAAAAAGTTATACAACAGGAAGGTTTTCTTTTTTCGGGACAGTCAGTTACTGATGTTGAAGATGGGAATGAACAGGCAAACCTAGATTCATGGAAAGTACTCATTGTTGATGATGAACCTGAAATTCATCAGGTAACGACGATGGCGTTATCTGGTGTAAAAATAGCAGGTAAAGCACTGTCGTTTTTGCACGCCTATTCGGCAGAAGAAGCATACAAGGCATTGCAAACTGAAGAAAAAGTAGCTGTGGTTATCCTCGATGTTGTAATGGAAAGTGATGATGCTGGACTTGTATTAGTTAAGTCGATTAGAGAGGACTTGGGCTTACGTGATATTAGAATTATTTTAAGAACTGGCCAACCTGGCTATGCGCCGGAAGAGAAAGTGATTAGTCAGTTTGAAATTAATGACTACATTATGAAAACAGAAACAACGCGCAGTAAACTTTACACTAGTTTGTGTGCAGCAATCCGCTCTTATCAGCAATTATGTCTCATAAGTGAAGCTCGCGATTTTCTTCAACGTCTCACCGTTATGAACAGTTCGCTTATTGCGCAAAAGAATTTTGCATCCTTTGTCCGCTGTTTAGTGCATAACTCTCTAGAGTTATTTAAGTCCGGTGGGCCAGGAGTGTTTTTGTTGAATCAATCTAAGCTTGTAAGTGATAGGTCTAGTTATAAAATTGAATACAGCACTGAAGAGATGTACGCCTTTAAAGGCCGTTTGTATGAGGAAGTACTACCACAGGAAATTGTTATAAAGCTAAAGCAAGCAATCTTAAGCGAAAGCTCATTTACAGTGGGCAACGATTTAATTTTATTCATACCCTCAAAGTCATGCTCAGGTGTTTTAATTTTATTTGATGCTTACCCAAACATTGTTCGCCCGGAATTAATTCAATCGTTCACATCAAACATTGCCTCAGATTTAGACAATTCTTTACTACTAAAGCAAATAAGTGATATTGCTTATTTAGATGGATTAACCAATTTACCGAATAGAACTAAATTTATAGAAACGTTAGATAAAATAGGTGACCTAGGTGCTTGTGGTGAAGTTGTTGCCTTGGTTGATATAGAGCATTTTTCTGATATCAATGACGGTTTGGGTCAGGACTCAGGGAATTATTTACTTCAGGCTGTAGCAGAACGCCTTTGTAGTCAGCTAGATAAAAACGTCACTGTGTATCGTGTTGCTGCGGATGTTTTCGGTTTAATAGGTTCAAGTAGTTCATTAGAGTCGGAAAAAATATTAGCCTCATTTGACCTTCCATTATTAGCCGGAGATCACCTTATACCCATAAATGCTCGCGTTGGAATTACAAAAAAGCCAGACAGAAAAATAAGCGGTTTAGCTATTATTAAGCAAACAAACATTGCTTTAAATAGAGCTAAAAAAGACGTGCAAAACAGGGCCAACTATTACGCTGCTGAAATGGAAGACGAGACAGCATGGCGTCTAGAGATGATACGTAAACTAACTGATGACTTTTATGATCAAAAACTGCAGGTTTGGTATCAGCCTCAATTGGATTTGCAAAAAAACAAGATTATAGGTGCGGAAGCGCTGCTTAGATGGCCAAACGGAACCGGTGGTTTTCATTCGCCACTCACCTTTATCCCTCTTGCGGAATATACCGGATTAATTGTTGATATTGGCAGTTGGGTATTGGAACAAGCTTGTATCCAGGTTAATCGTATGACGGAACAAGGTTTTAAAGATCATCGCATTGCAGTCAATGTTTCTATGCCCCAATTTAAAAATACAATGTTTGTAGAAACCGTAGCAAGCGTGACCAAAAAGTACCATGTTGATCCTAAAAATATTGAGTTAGAAATTACTGAAAGTGTGGTTATGGACGATACAACGGTGGTTATTACCGCGCTGGAGAAGTTACGCCGGTTAGGTTACACAGTAGCAATTGATGACTTTGGAACCGGCTTTTCATCACTTAGCTATCTTCACAAACTACCAATTAATCGACTAAAAGTAGACCGTGAGTTTATTAAAGATATTGGATTTGGAGGTGATGGAATTTTGGCTGAGAGTATTATTAATTTGGGTCAAAAATTAGGCTTAGAGGTAATAGCAGAGGGTATTGAAACGGAAGAGCAGCAAGAGTTTGTAAAACGTTTAGGCTGTCATGAGTCTCAAGGTTATTACCATGCTAAACCTATGCCTGCTGATGAACTCGAGGTGTTTTTACGAGAGTTCAACAGCAAACATAATTAACAATACAAAGGTATGCCTTTATTTAGCTAATAAGCGGTTTTAGATATTTAGCAGTGAAAGACTCTTTTACTTCACAAACTTCTTCTGGTGTTCCTGCTGCAACGATAGTTCCGCCACCAGAACCACCTTCAGGCCCTAAGTCAATAATATAGTCAGCGGTTTTAACCACATCTAAGTTATGCTCAATGATCACAATAGTATTGCCATGATCACGAAGACGGTGGATAACCGTCAGCAGTTGCTCAATATCATGGAAGTGAAGGCCTGTTGTAGGCTCATCTAGAATATAGAGCGTTTGGCCGGTATCGCGTTTAGATAGCTCTTTTGCAAGTTTAACTCGTTGAGCCTCACCGCCCGATAACGTTGTTGCTGACTGACCAAGCCTTATATAACTCAGACCAACATCCATTAATGTTTGTAGTTTTCTTGAAATAGCAGGAATAGCGTCAAAAAATTCTCGAGCATCTTCTACTGTCATTTCAAGGACTTGATTAATGTTTTTGCCTTTATACATAACTTCTAACGTTTCACGGTTATAACGTTTACTACCACAAACATCACAAGGAACGTAAACGTCTGGTAAGAAGTGCATTTCAACTTTGATTAAGCCGTCACCTTGACAAGCTTCACATCGGCCGCCTTTCACATTAAAACTAAATCGTCCGGCTTTATAACCCCTAGCTCGAGCTTCTTGAGTACCTGCAAACAAATCACGGATATTGGTAAATATGCCGGTGTAAGTTGCTGGGTTTGAGCGAGGAGTTCGACCAATTGGACTTTGGTCAATATCAATAACCTTATCAAGCAACTCAATACCAGTAATTTCTTTATATGGAGCTGGCTCCGATAGAGTGGCCTTGTTTAACTCACGGTGAGCAATTGGGAATAAAGTACCATTAATAAGTGTAGATTTACCTGAGCCTGATACACCAGTCACACAGGTCATTAATCCAATAGGAATATCTATTGATACATCTTGTAAGTTATTACCTGTCGCGCCTTTTAAAGACAACCATTGGTCTGTCACTGGTACACGTTGTTTAGGTACAGCAATTTGACGAACGCCTGATAGGAATTGCCCTGTCACTGAATTTGGATTGTTCTTAACTTCGTCAGGCGTACCTTTGGCAATGATTTCACCACCATGTACACCAGCTCCTGGGCCAATATCGATTACGTAATCCGCCGCTCGTATTGCATCTTCGTCATGCTCTACAACAATAACAGTATTACCTAAATCCCTTAAGTGAATAAGAGTTTGTAATAGACGGTCATTGTCACGCTGGTGGAGGCCAATCGACGGCTCATCTAGAACGTACATAACACCAACTAAGCCAGCACCAATTTGGCTAGCTAGGCGAATTCGTTGGGCTTCGCCTCCAGATAATGTTTCGGCGCTTCTAGAAAGTGATAAATAGGTTAATCCTACATTCACTAGGAAACCTAATCGTTCACGAATTTCTTTTAGAATTTTTTCTGCTATTTGTGCTTTTTGGCCACTTAGGTTTAAGTCTTCAAAAAACTGGCTAGCTTCACCAATAGACATTTGTGTGATAGTTGGCAAATTGGTGTTTGTCACAAAAACGTGACGAGCTTCTTCACGAAGACGACTACCATCACAGCTAGGACAAGGTTGAGTGCTAATATACTTGGTTAGCTCTTCTCTAACTGTGTTTGACTCAGTCTCTTTGTAACGACGTTCCATGTTAGGCAGAATACCTTCAAACGGATGGTTTCGAACCACTACGTCGCCACGGTCATTCATGTATTTGAATTCAATACTTTGCTTACCGCTACCATTTAAAATAACGTGACGGTGCTCTGCTGGTAAGTCGTTAAATGGCTGACTTAAATCAATGTCGTAATGCTCTGCCAGGGACTTAAGCATTTGGAAATAATAGAAATTGCGTTTATCCCAGCCTCTAATCGCGCCGCCGGTCAAACTCAATTCATTGTTTATTATGACTTTATCTGAATCAAAATATTGTTTAACGCCTAAGCCATCACAGGTTGAACACGCCCCTGCTGGATTGTTAAACGAGAAAAGTCTAGGTTCTAACTCTTGCATTGAATAACCACAAACTGGACAGGCAAAGTTTGCGCTAAAAGTTAACGGCTCATGGTCACCTTCCATAAAGGCAACATTAACAATACCGCCACTTAAATCTAACGAAGTCTCAATTGACTCAGCAAGACGCTGCTGGATATCTTCACGAACTTTTAAGCGGTCCACAACCACTTCAATAGTATGCTTTTTGTGAAGCTCTAATTCTGGAGGATCTGATAAATCACAAACCTCGCCATCAATTCTGGCCCTGATAAAACCTTGAGCAGATAAATTTTCGAGAGTTTTAACGTGCTCACCTTTACGGTCTCTTACAACCGGTGCAAGGATCATGATTTTTGAGCTCTCTGGTAACGCTAAAACACGGTCGACCATTTGGGATACGGTTTGTGCTTCAAGTGGTTCGCCATGCGTTGGGCAAGTTGGTGTGCCTACTCGCGCATAAAGGAGACGAAGGTAATCATAAATTTCAGTGATAGTACCAACGGTAGAACGTGGATTATGTGATGTAGACTTTTGTTCAATAGAAATTGCTGGGGAAAGCCCTTCAATATGATCAACATCAGGCTTTTCCATAAGTGATAGAAACTGACGAGCATACGCTGAAAGCGATTCAACGTATCTACGCTGACCTTCGGCATAGAGAGTATCAAATGCAAGTGAGGATTTACCTGAACCTGACAGGCCCGTGATTACAATAAGTTTATCGCGAGGGATCTCAATATCTATGTTTTTCAAATTGTGGGTACGGGCACCACGAACTTCAATCTTGTCCATATTCACTTCTTACCTATTTATCAGATCAGACAGTATGACACTAAACCGGCCAACGCGTAAATAAAACACTGTATGAATAAAATGAACAACACGATCAATAATAGTTTAAATTAAATCTGGTCAAAAATGCTCCATCCGGTTAAAATGCAACCCGTAGCTGTCACGTTATTTTACACTTCTCAGAATTGGTGGGTTTAAAGCCTTTTAAAACATGGGGTTATAAACTGGTCCGATGATTGCTACATCAAGGTTATTAGGAAAAGTATTTTTTTATTAGTTCGATACTATCGGGCTTTAACGGAAGAAGTTATGTTGAAAATAATTACTGCCATTGCGGCATTGGCTTTTGTTGCTTCGGCAAGCGCAAGCCCTACAAGTACAACTTGGACATTTAATAATTCAGATTTTAACTCTGAAACTGATGTTTTAGTTGCAGGTACAAATTTGAGCTCAGGCAGTGATTATCACTCTATTGCAATGACAAACAATGGCATTGAAATGACAATGACAGCTTGGTCTGACTCAGCGCCTATAGACACGAATAGTTCAGATACAGATAGATATGATGGCAACGTTGTGTCGGCTGATCTTTACTATTGGGGTGCAAACAGCGGATTTGGCGTAGTAAACAACGATGAAAGCTCAAGCAATAGCCCAGAGCACGCAATTGATAACTACAGTGCTGCAGGTGCACAATGGTCTGATCAAGACATGGTTTTACTGTCTTTCAGCCAAAACGTTACATTAGAGCAAATCAACATTGGTTGGCAGAACACGCATGGTAATGGCAATGACACATTAGACTTTGGCGTAGTAGCAATTAGCAATACGCAAAGAAATGCAATGGGTAGTGGTGCGGCTTGGAGTGATATTTACTCACTGGCTGACATGTATAAAAATACTACACCTCAAGCAAGCAGCAATAATGGTGTTGACCAGTATTACGCATTAAACGGCGTTACAGGTGAGTCTCAACATTGGTTAGTTGGCCTATATAATGAAATGGCGAACTGCGACTATGATTCTTTCAAACTGTTAGGTGTTACAGCTAAATTAGCCTCTGGTTCTGATGCTGTAGTAGATGTACCAGAGCCAACATCTATCGCTTTGTTTGCTGTAGGTTTAGGTTTAATGTATAGAAACAGAAAGAAACAAGGCCAGTTTAAACTAAACGTTTAACACCAATTTATTTAAAATTTAATCCTTAAAAAAGGTGGCTTTTGCCATCTTTTTTGTTTTTAATTCCTTATTATCTCTCTTGTTACAGGTCTTCTCATGTTTTGTAGATTTCTATTAATCATAATCGCCGCTACTTCCTTAAGCTTTGCTCCAAAGGCACTATCAGCCAATAGCTTTTATGAACAAGCTGTACAAGCATTTAATGATGGTAATTATGAAGCTAGCTATATTTACTTGAAGAATGCACTAGAGCAGCAACCAAGAAACCTTCCATCAAAAATATTAATGGGTAAAATTCTTTTACATAAAGCGTTGTTTCCACAAGCAATAAAAGAGTTTGAAGAAGCGTTACTTTATAATGCAGATATCAACCTTATTATTGCTGACTATGCGTCAGCATTGAATTTCTCTAAACGTTACAAAGATGTATTAAATATTGCCAAACTGATTGGCACACGACTATGCGAGCATACGCGTCCGGGCTACTCGCGGTGCCAACATAGTACTAGGAATGGAAGGTTAGATGGACGGGGTACCGTCTAAGGCGCGTGATCAGTGGAAAATACGCGACAAGCTGGAGCACGATGGACCCTTCGTTACAGCAGCTACGTGATTTTGAAACAGCAAGGCTCAGCACAGAGTTACACGAATTGGGCGGATTTTAATGTCATTATTCGCTCGATCTGCGTTTGTCCGCGTTGCAAAAACTTGCTACTTCTTAAATTTTGATTACTGATAATTACGGCCGTTTTAGCTTATCCTACCCATTATTAGGGTAAATTCTTGATGAGATGACTATGATCCAGTTCCTCAAAATGGTGCCAACTTAGCGGCCCATATTCTCTCACTGGTTCATCTGGAACCATACCCCCATGTTGAATAATGAAAGGTTCAATCACTGTTTTGTGAATTCCGTCAACGACATCTGGTAATCGATTAGACATATAGAGATACAGATAAGGGGATTTATAACGCAGGATCAATTCATTTGAAATTCTTGGCGAAAAAAAGGAGTG
>PJEL010001858.1_pt1 | contig 20274 bp, 21 predicted proteins | sample 1853271 | NCBI WGS metagenome assembly PJEL01 (sample SAMN08108733, study PRJNA415343) | Invertebrate metagenome, whole genome shotgun sequencing project. | host: Globobulimina | place: Sweden: Gullmar Fjord | collected 2015-08
ATACGCGTCCCGGTAGGCGCATTAAAATGACGCTGCAAAAAATCGACATACCGACCAAAACCGATCAAAGGATGGTATTTTTTCGGCTCACCGAAGCGATAGTCTAAGGCGAGTGCGAATAACAATGAAAAAAAGCTGAGGATCACATCAAAATCTCTTAAAATAGGTACTTTAGATATTACGCTGATTTTAACAGGCTTACCCTTTTTATGCTTCATCAAGTTGAACAACAAGCGGCTCTAGTACGCATTTTCCAACAAAATAAACAGCTGACCTTGATGGTGCAAGGAACGACGTCTGATGCAGGGAAAAGCACGCTCTGCTGCGCATTGGGCCGAGTATTAAAACGCCAAGGCATATCGGTTGCGCCGTTTAAATCCCAAAATATGGCGCTTAATAGCGCGGTAACAGAAGACGGTGGCGAAATTGGTCGCGCACAAGCTTTACAAGCTCAGGCTTGTGGTTTGAAACCTCATACCGATTTTAATCCTGTTCTACTCAAACCTACCTCTGATGTGGGTTGTCAGGTGATCATTAATGGTAAAGCTATTTTAAGCCCTAACGGCGAAGCTGATGGCGGCAAAATGAAAGCTCGCCAGTATCATGATTATAAACCGACGGCGATGAAGGCTGTTTTGGCGTCTCATAAACGATTAAGCCAGCAATACGATTGGGTGATTGCTGAGGGTGCTGGCAGCCCGGCAGAAATCAATTTACGCGATCGTGATATTGCCAATATGGGATTTGCGGAAGCGGTTGATTGCCCCGTTATTATTGTTGCCGATATTGATCGAGGGGGTGTATTTGCTCACATTATAGGAACGCTGGATTGTTTATCTGAGTCTGAGCGTAAGCGTGTGGTTGGCTTTGTTATTAATCGCTTTCGCGGTGATGTCAGTTTGCTGCAGCCTGGTTTAGATTGGTTAGAAGAAAAAACGGGGAAACCTGTATTAGCGGTTTTGCCGTATTTAATGGGATTGCATTTAGACAGTGAAGATTCGGTCAGTTTGTCGGAGACATTAGACGATAAGGATTCAGTTCAAACTCATTTAAGCCATCAGCAGAGGCTAAAAGTGGTTGTGCCTATTTATCCTCGCGTCAGCAATCATACCGATTTAGATCCAATCGCGGCGCACCCGCAAGTTGATTTAGAGTTAGTCGGCCCTTCTATTTCAGGCAATAAAGTAACAGAAGCGGCTCATATCCCAAAAGCGGATTTGATAATTTTACCCGGCTCTAAAAATACTCGCGCGGATTTGGCTTGGCTAAAAGAGCAAGGTTGGCTGCCTTATTTACAGCAGCATTTACGCTATGGCGGTAAAATTTTAGGGATTTGCGGTGGTCTGCAAATGCTTGGTAAGCTAATTCATGATCCATTGGGATTAGAAGGTTTAGTTGGCAGTAGCGAAGGGTTTGGCTGGCTCAATATTGAGACTGAATTACAACCACAGAAAACGTTGAAAAATGTGTCTGCAACATTACGCCTGCCCCATCAAGACACTTGTGATATTCAAGGTTATGAAATTCACGCAGGATTAACATTAGCATCATTAGAGGGATCTGATACCGCAGAAAATACGTCGATTATCCAAACCGATAATGATCATATTTGTGCTTTGCTATCAGATGATGAACAAATTCTTGCCAGCTATTGGCATGGTCTAATGGATACGCCTGAAGCATTGCAATCAATTTTACGCTGGGCAGGTGCCGAAACTCGCTTGGTCGATTATCAAGAATTGCGCGAAAAAAGCTTAGATGCGCTGGCGGATTCCGCCTTCGACAGTTTTGATTGGCAAAAGCTTGAAAGCGCACTGGCTAAATTTTAAACGTCGTGAATGACGGCTTCCCGAAAGGCAGAGTCACAAAACCAACGCGCATAATAACAAGGCTTCTTGAACTTCAATCATCGCACCTGCCGTATCTCCTGTCGTGCCAGAGATACGCTGCATCATAATATTGCGCGCCCAGAGTAAAATTGCAGCAGCTAAAATAAGAATAAAAATAGATTTTTGCTGAACAAATACAACCGTTAACACCATACAAATAGTAGTAATAACAATAAATAAAATAGGACTGATCGCTTGTTTAAGATTACTCCCCAATCCTTTTTCTCGAACATAAGGCGTAAAATAAAATAACGGTAAAATAGTGAATCGCGCAAGCATCGGTACCACAAGAATTAATCCTGCTAAATAAAGCCCACCAAACTTATCGACTAAAACAAGCAAGGCTGAAAATTTTAAGAGCAAAACCAAAACCACTAACATAACGCCCATAGGACCAACGGTAGGGTCTTTCATAATATCTAACGTGCGTTGCTTATCACCATAACCACCAACCCAAGCATCCGCCGCATCCGCCAAACCGTCTAAATGCAAACCACCTGTCACTAAAGACCAAGCAACCAACATTAACGCCGCTATAACAAAACTTCGGCTATCAAAACCAACCACAGGAAAAGGGTTGGAGTTATTCACCTGCCAAGCACAAACAAAATAAACCGCAGCTAACAATGATCCAATAATTAATCCTACCAAAGGATAAAAGTATAACGAGCCTTGGCTGATTTCTTTGTTATTCGACTTTAATGCTTTGGATAAATTGACCGCAGGAATTCGCGTTAAAAACGCAATGGCATACCAAAATGAAAACCACGTTATTTTTAGGTTATTCATTTTTTCCTCCTAGCGCTTCACCCTTTAGCGCCTCACCCTTTAGCTCCTCACCATAGTGCGCTAATAGACTTGGCCAATTTAAAGGTTCACCATCATCTGATACAGAATGATCCACTCGCAAGCGTGACATGGCTGCATAAGGAATGGCAAAACGATTCATCGCTTCTGGTGCCATCATTAATAACTGTTGCAGTAATAATCGCATGACGCCGCCATGGCATATCAACAAAATACGCTTACCCTGAAACTCAGTGATTAGATCAGACCAAGCTTGTTCGATACGTTGGCTAAAATCGCTGACGGCTTCACCATTTGGCGCACAGAAATTCAGTGGATCTTGCCACATTTTTTCCATTATCTCGGGCTGTTCTTGCCAAATTTTAGACGTACTTTTTCCATCCCAGTCGCCATAGTGGATTTCTCGCCACTGTGGTTTAATAAAAAATTGTATTGTATTTTTTACCGCTTCTTTATTTAACGAATGACCTGAATGAGATTCTAAAACGTACTCAGCAAAGGCCGCACAGCGAACTAATGGCGAAGTAATAATAATATCCCAAGGCAGACTATTATTACCTGCAGATACTTCAGCATTCATCACTGACTGATAGCGTTGTTTTGCTTGCAACCAACCTTTTTTAGTTAATGCATCATCAGTGCTACCACGTAAAATGGTGCCGCCATCAGGGCATAGACCTTCGGGCTCTCCGTGGCGCATAACATCAATAAAAGTGGGTGGTATTTTCATACTTAATCAACCTGATTTTTTGCAGCGGCTTCGGCATCAGAAGAGGAAATCGCCGCTTCAGCAAAGGTGGCCATTTTATTATGTAAGGCGCAAGCTTGGCGCAATAATGGCAATACCGTAGCAGCACCACTGCCTTCACCTAAACGCAAACCCAGTTGCACCAATGGCCTAGCATTTAATGCAGCCAGCATTAATTGATGACCCTGCTCTTCAGATTGATGACTGAATAATAACCAGTCTTTCACTTGCGGATTCATTTTGCATGCCGCCAAGGCCGCCGCGGTAGTAATAAAACCATCGACTAATACGGGAATCCCTAATTGTCCGCAACGAATATAAGCACCTGCAATCGCGGCTATTTCAAAGCCGCCTAATTCTTGTAAGATCTCTTGCGGCGATAAGGCCTTAACATCTAAACGCGCTAAGGCTTTTTCAATCACTCGTACTTTATTTGCCCAAGCGGTATCGTCTATTCCTGTTCCACGCCCCGTCATATGGGCAACATTTATTGCCTCATGATTTTCCGTCGGGTTGATGTAAGCACAGCCCAAAGCCGCTGCTGGGGTAGTATTACCAATCCCCATTTCACCCGCAATAAACAAATCGATGCCATCTTTTTTACCTTGCTCAACGACTTGCTGTCCAATGGCCAACGCTTGCTCTAACTGTTCTGCCGTCATGGCACTTACTTCACTTAAATCTGCCGTACCCGCGGCGATCGATTTATCCAATAAATCAGCATAATCATCAGCAAAGTCGATTTCAAATGCAGTACCGCAATTAACAACCTGTAGGCTCGCATTGTTTTCGTTGGCTAATACCGAAATGGCTGCGCCACCGTTGACAAAATTACGAATCATTTCTACGGTAACGGCTTGAGGAAAAGCCGAAACACCTTGTGCAACGACGCCATGGTCGCCCGCAAAAATGGTAATGAGTGGCTGTTTTATTTCAGGTTTATTATCACAATATAAGCTAGCTAAGATAATTGCGACATCTTCTAAACGCCCTAATGATCCTGGTGGTTTAGTTAATATTTCTTGTCGATCTTGCGCTTCTCGTTTAACTTTTTCATTGATCGCGAGGCAATCATTTTGCCACCAAAGTTTTGTCATTATTTCCCCCAATTATGATTCGCATAACGCTTTTTTTAGATGCACTATTCAACATGTTTGAGCTTCATCGGTAGCCCTGCCACTACTAACGTTACCTGTTGAGCAAGGCGGGCAATATCTTGGTGTAACCACCCGGCCTCATCAACAAAACGTCGACTCAGCTCTCCCATCGGCACAATACCTTGGCCAACTTCATTACTGACTAAAATTATTTGCCCCGGCAGAGAAGGCAATACTGTTAATAATGCTTCTTTATAAGCCGAAAATTGTTTCGTATTTTCTTCAGTCATCAGCACATTGCTTAACCACAAGGTTAAGCAATCAACTAATAAACATTTATCCTCAGCGGCCTGCTGTTTTAATGTTTGCGCCAATAATAAAGGCTCTTCAATCGTCAACCAATGCGCTGGTCGATCATCAATATGACGGTCAATACGCGTTTGCATTTCGTCATCATAAATCGTCGCGGTGGCGATATAGACAACCTCTTTAGCGCTTTCTATCGCCATTTTTTCAGCAAAGCTACTTTTACCAGAACGTGCGCCGCCAAGCACTAAATGTACATTGTTATTCATATTCCACTCACATTTCTACTGATATTCAGGCTGAAAAATACCGCTTCTTTAAATTGGGTCTATAATTTAACTAATATCGATTAGGGTCAGTATAACGCTATGAGTAAAGAAAATCGCATGCATCCACGCCGAATTTTGGATGGCACCGTTAGTTTATTTCAACATGATACGAAAGAATATCTTGGCCTCATGGTCGATTTCTCTGCAGCAGGTATTATGTTGTCTTCTTATACGCCACTAGAAATCGGCACCGTATTAGAATTGGATATGGTCGATATTCCACCGAATATCGATAGTCGCCGTACCGGGCAAGTGAAAGCTGAAGTCATGTGGACCGATCCTATTACACCCAGTATGTATGGTAATGGCTGCAAGGTAATTGGACTTAGTGATCAAGCACAGTTAATGTTAGCCTCTTATGACCCAAAGCATTCCGCTTAAGGATCACGCTTTTACATTGACGAATATTTAAACTCTTCATTTATGCACAATTTATCGATAGGCCTTGATTTAGGCGGTACTAAAATCGAGGTTATCGTCCTTTCCTCACAAGGAGAGACGATATTAAGACAGCGCGTACCAACGCCTCAAAGAGATAATGCACCGTCTGCAATACAACAATATCACAACATTATTTTAGCCATTACTGCGCTTATTCAATCTTGCGAAGACCAACTTAAACACGAGTTTACGAATATTGGTATGGGCATTCCTGGGGCAATTAATCCTGCAACCGGCTTAGTTAAAAATGCCAATACCACCTGCTTGATCGGGCAACCTTTTCAACAAGATTTGGAAGCAAGCTTTCAACATGATAAAACGTTTAATATTGCCAATGATGCCGATTGTTTTGTCGTATCAGAAGCGAAAGACGGCGCAGCGAAAGGGGCTAAATCGGTATTTGGTGTCATTATAGGCACGGGTTGCGGAGGGGGGTTAGTCATTAACCAGCAATTACTGACTGGCCCAAATTCGATCAGTGGGGAGTGGGGACATAACCCTCTGCCTTGGGCGGATACTGATGATGAATTCATCCCCTGTTATTGCGGTAAGTCTGGGTGTATTGAAACGTTCTTATCGGGCCCTGGCTTTAGTTACCATGCACATAAGCTGCAACCATCACCATCCTCTGAGCCTATATTAACACCACAAGAATGGCACGAAAAACTACTCAACAATGACCCCTTGGCGCTCAAGGTATTTGAGGCATACGCACGCCGCTTGGCAAAATCACTTGCGAGCATCATAAACATCATTGATCCAGAAGTTATTGTACTGGGTGGCGGTATGTCAAACATTGATTATTTGTATCAACGCGTGCCTGAGCTATTCGCCGAATATGTTTTTTCAGATAAGGTTTTCACTCGACTAGTAAAAGCCGAGTTTGGTGATTCAAGTGGCGTACGGGGCGCGGCTAATAGAGCGTTCCACCCACAATTGTAATCAAGGCAATAATCACTAACCAAATCGATGCACTGCGAATATGGAGACTTTGCAACTCTGTCATCTGAGCGCACGCATCTTTTGTATTTAATTCAGCATTTTTCAACTCGACATGCACTGCTTTGCCTTCCTTACTGCGCACGGTTAGAGAAGCCAAAGCAACGTGATACAAAATTTTATCCGCAGGAACTCCCCATTTCCACAAAGAGCTTTTCCAAATACTAATACCGTGAACAAAGTTACCCGCCAAAGCAAACGTTAATCCAAGTAAACGAGCAGGTAGCCATTCTAACCAGTGCAATGGTCGCCAAGCTCTTTCACCACAATGAACAAGCTGGGAATACTGCAAACTAAACCAAGCCAGCAATAAACCAGGCACTCCTAAGATCAAAAACCAAAAAACCATTAAGAAAAAGAATTCAAACCAACGGAATAAAATAGTATGGCTCACCTGATCATGCATTTGTGCAAGCTCATCGCTGAGCTCGATTTCAGGCACTGATAAATACTGTTCCGCGCAAAGATAAGCGCCTTGAATATCACCATCTGCTAAATCATTTTGATATTGAGTCACATGACGCTGAAAATCCGCATGGCTTAATATATAAAGGAGTAAAGCGATCTCAAGTACAATCGCAGGAAAACCCCATAGCCTATCCTCAAGGTAAACAAAGGTCCCACCAATGATGATACTTGGAATAACAACCGCGGTAATATAGCGGCCATTACGCCCGAGCTTGTTGAACCAATTTCTCTTTTGAAACAGCAGATACCACTTACTAAACGTCGTGCTGATGGTCGTCGTCCGGTTGATTGACAGATAACGCTGCAGCATTAACGTTAAAAACAAAATCAAAAATTTCATCAAATCATCCGTTAACAATTTTTATGAGTGTATCGAATAAAGAACAGATTAACTATCTTAAGCTTAGCTGCTCGAAGCAGAATACTGAAAGCTTTTTAGACTATTTAAACCTTTAAAGACGAAAAAAAACGTTGCCAGTCAAAAGCAAGACCTGGATCTGTTTTTCGCCCTGGCGATATAAATTCATGGCCAGTAATACGATCAGAGCGGATTTGTGGATAAGCCATCATAATCGCTTGGGAGGCACACAGCAGGCTTGCATACTGCTCTTCACTATAATCTTCATCATCACAGCCTTCCATTTCGATACCAATCGAAAAATCATTACAATTATCTCGCCCACTGTATTGCGAAAGGCCTGCATGCCAAGCACGCTGATGAAAAGGTACAAACTGAATCAGTGAACCATCGCGGCGGATGAACAAATGGCTTGATACTTCCAAATGACCAATTTCAGCAAAATAAGGATGCGCAGTAACATCCAAGCGATTACAGAAAAAATCTTCTACAAAAGGGCCACCATATTGCTTAGGTGGCAGGCTGATATTGTGCACAACTAATAATGAAATTTCATTTTCTGGGCGTTGATTAAAATTAGGCGAAGGACATTTTTGCGCAATATTTAACCAACCTGATTCAATAGATGTCTTCACAGCGAATACGAGCCCCATTTTTCAGTATTTTTTCGTTAGATTTTAAGCTTTGATTTTGACTCATACAATCAGCCGAGTATAGTGGCAAGATTCAATTAAAAATACTGATAAAGAGAAAGTTCATGGTCGAGATTATTAATACGATTAATGGCTGGGCATGGGGTGCACCTATGCTACTGCTGATTGCGATCACGGGCATTTTTCTGACCCTAGGTCTAAAAGCCTATCCTTTGCTAAATATTAAAAAAGGCTTCTCTTTATTATGGTCTGGCCGCAAGGCAAAGGCGAAGGAGATATTTCAGGCTTTAACGCGCTAATGACTTCTCTTTCGGCTACCATCGGTACCGGTAATATTGCTGGCGTTGCAACGGCAATCGCCATGGGTGGGCCAGGCGCTTTATTCTGGATGTGGATGATTGCCCTCGTCGGCATGGCAACAAAATACGCCGAAGCCGTACTAGCCGTTCACTATCGAGAAAAAGACGAGAATGGCAACTTTGTTGGCGGCCCTATGTATTACATCAAAAATGGCCTTGGTGAAAACTGGAAATGGATGGCAGCGGCTTTTGCCTTTTTTGGCATGATTGCCGGTTTCGGCATTGGTAATGGCGTGCAAGCGAACTCCGTAGCCGACGTCATGCACAACTCATTTAAAATTCCAGAGGTCGCTAGCGGCATCGTCATGGCCATTTTAGCAGCACTGGTATTATTAGGAGGCATCAAACGAATTGCGTCTGTTGCCGGCAAGCTGGTTCCTTTTATGGCAATTACCTATGTTATCGCAGGCTTAGTGCTTTTATTGATCAACTTTGACCGTATTCCTGACGCATTTAATACTATTTTAACTCATGCTTTTACTCCAATATCAGCCGTTGGCGGCTTTGCTGGTGCAACGGTTTGGGCAGCGCTTCGCTTTGGTATTGCGCGCGGTGTTTTCTCTAACGAAGCGGGTTTAGGTAGCGCACCGATTGCCCACGCAGCAGCACAAACCAAAGACCCTGTTCAGCAAGGTACCATTGCGATGCTAGGCACTTTCATCGATACCTTAGTTATTTGTACCATTACGGGTTTAGTCATTGTCGCTTCTGGCGCTTGGCAGTCAGGTGAATCTGGCGCAACATTAACATCAATGGCGTTCAGCCAAGGTTTGCCATTCATTGGTGAATACATAGTTACCTTCGGCTTAATCGTTTTCGCCTTCACGACTCTTTTAGGCTGGTCTTTTTATGGCGAAAAGTGCGCTGAATACTTGTTCGGTGTAAAATCGATTATTATATTCCGCATTGTTTGGGTATTGGCGATTCCCATTGGCGCTACTTTCCAGCTAGATCTAGCGTGGTTAGTGGCCGATACATTGAATGCACTGATGGCCATTCCAAACTTAGTAGCCTTGTTATTGCTTAGCCCTGTGGTATTTAAGCTGACAAAAGCCGCAAAAGATAAATAACGATTAAAAGATTCATCGAATTATTGAGAGATTGAAAGAAAATGGCGCTTGATTTAACACTTTATAAAGACGACATCCGCAATACCGTTAAACAAGCGCTATTAGAAGATATAGGCACAGACGCTGCGGGTAATTTAAATAGCAGCGGCGACATCACCGCACAACTAATTCCCGCTGAAAACCAAGCCAAAGCACGCATAATAAGCCGCGACCGCGCGATTATCGCGGGGGCGGCTTGGGTCAACGAAGTCTTTGCCCAACTCGACCCAAGCGTCATTATCGACTGGAAAGTAAGCGACGGTGAATGGGTAGAACCGAACCAAGTATTATTCGAACTAACAGGGTCAGCACGCTCGCTACTTACCGGCGAACGCGCAGCACTCAACTTTCTGCAAAGCTTATCGGGTACTGCCACACTGTGCAGCCATTATGCACAAATGGTCGAAGGCACTGGGGTTAAACTGCTTGATACTCGCAAAACGTTACCGGGACTTCGTGTAGGCCAAAAATACGCCGTTAGCCTAGTAGATGGCTGCTTTAATCATCGAGTTGGGTTATACGATGCTTTCTTAATTAAAGAAAACCACATTCACGCCTGTGGTAGCATCAAAAACGCGGTCGAAAAAGCGCATCAAATTGCACCGGGTAAAAAAGTCGAAGTCGAAGTTGAGTCCATGGAAGAACTCACTACCGCCTTAGAAGCAGGTGCCGACATCATCATGCTCGACAACTTCAGCCCAACTTTAATGATTGAAGCGGTCGCGTTGAACAAAACCTTTACCAAGGCACAAAATGCCTCAGGTAATGAAAAGCACGCCAAGCTTGAAGCCTCTGGAGGCATCACAACAAAGACACTTCGCGCTTATGCCGAAACCGGGGTGGATTATATTTCCATTGGCGCTTTGACTAAAGATTGCACAGCGGTTGATTTATCGATGCGTTTGGTTTAATCAAGACAAAAAATAGACACCGAACTAAAATTACATTCAAGTATCCAACGCATTCACCTAAGAATTATAAAAGAGACGTCATTAATTATGTTTTTGAAAAAAGAGCTAACAGAATACAACCGCTACCAAGCCTTTGCGGTTCACATGACCATTAGCCTTGTTATATTTTTTATACTGTTAGTCTGCATTACCCAATACTGGTACCCAGGGATTTTATTTGATGTTGGTAATGGCTGGAAAGCGATTGCCATGATTGCAGGTATTGACTTGATTTTAGGGCCACTATTAACCTTTATCGTTTTCAACAACAATAAAAATAGCTTGAAATTAGACCTATCTATAATCGCTATAATTCAAGTAGCGGCCCTAATCTATGGTTGCTGGACTATTTATTCCAGTAGGCCTGTAGCAATTACCTTTGCTCATAAGAGTTTTATCACCATATACGCAAACTCACATGAAGGCCCTGCAGTTAAAGCATTAACCAAAAAATACAAAACCGTTGAACTTTACTACGATTTTAGTAAGGCTAAGGGTAATTACTTCCCTCAAATAAAAGCTCTTAAACCCTACTCTGAATTTGCCGAACAGGTCATAAATACCAAAAGTTTTTACTCGCATAAAAAGAACAAGAATACACTAATACAAGTTGACCCCCTTAGTAGTAAAAATCGCTATCTTGTTATTGATAATGACACAGGAGCAATTTCAGGTTTTAAACATGTAAAAAACATTTCAGAAATAACGTATTAAATAAACAACTTCTAAGTGCCCATATAGAGGAGTAAGTGACAAAAATTGTCACTTACTCCTCTATTACCTACATTCCTCAGCTTAATTCTCGAACAAGTTCGCACTCCCGAAATTACCAACTTTACCTCCTTACCCAATAAAGGTAATGTTGCTAAACTTTCTCAGAAAGAAAACTTAAGTTGGTATAAAATATGCTTTACTTAATATGACAACAAGAAGAGCACTTGCTCAAAAAAACTAAATACTGGAGTAGTCCATGAAAACACAGCAAAAAGGCTTTACATTAATCGAACTAATGATCGTAATTGCGATTATTGGTATTCTAGCGTCAGTAGCACTACCTGCTTACCGCGAGTATATTGTAACAACTAAATTAAGTGCAACTCTTAGCTCAATCACTTCACTACAGCGTGCCTTAGAAACTGTCAATTCTCGCAAAGGAGACATGTCAACTAATACTGATTACAATTGTTCTACTCAAGCTTGTTTTACGCAAGAAATCGGCATGCCTGGGGCTCCTCGCCTACCTGAAGGTGTAGAGGTTATAACTGTAACTGCTGGCGTAGCCGTTACTGGTAGCTGCGACGATGCAGTTTGGGACTTACCAGCAGGTCGTACCGCTGCTGCTACTGCTGCTGGTGGTATCCTAGTTGAATTCGTAGCAACAGGCGACGCTCGCGAAGATGAGATTATTGATACAGTAATCGACGGAGGCTCTCTAACATTTACTCCAATTGCAGGCCTTGATGGCGTTGATTGGATCGGTTCAATTTACAGCGATGTTGCTACAACGCAATTAAGCGGTGATGGTAGTGATCAAATTGATACACTAATGTGTAAATGGGTACACGAAAATATCAATGGTCAAGGTTAATTTTTAACTGACTGTTTTAAAAGGCCCTTCGGGGCCTTTTTTATTGCCCATCATTCATCCTATCACTCCAACTATCGATTCACTCCACTACACCATCCTTCAAACTACTTCACAATCTTTCATATTTCACAGCCGTGGCGATTCGCTTTCACAGTTCAATCTTTCCCATTCTTTGATAATTGCAGTACACTAACTATTAATATCTACACATTAAAAAGCAATTATAAAAAGCACCTATTGTATGAATCTGAATGGTTTAGCACGTTCTTTAGCGCACGCTGGTTTGATAGACGCCGAAAAAGCCCAGCAAGCGATGGAAATCGCCAAAAATGAAAAGTCTTCATTTATCACAATTGCGATTGCTAAAGGTTATGCAGATCCCTTAAAAGTCGCGATCTTTGCATCAACTGAATTTGGTCTTCCATTATTGGATTTAGCGGCTTTTGATACAGAACTGCTAGCCAAGGATATCGTGAGTAGCGACCTGGTTGAAAAGCATCGCGTTTTACCCTTGCTAAAACGTGGTAACCGTTTATTTATTGCACAAAGTGACCCGTCTAATATTACGGCGATTGATGAAATAAAATTCAATACTGGCATGAATGTCGAGCCTGTATTGGTAGAAGAAAATAAACTCGCCATATTAGTAGAAAAGTTCATCTCGTCAGAAGAAACAGCTTTTGATGATTTTGGCGATGAAGATCTCGATGTTGATATTGAAAACCCTGAAGAAGCACAAAAAACCGATGAACCCGGTACTGGCGATGATGCACCGATTGTTCGTTTTGTTAATAAAATGCTATTAGATGCGATTAAAGCAGGATCTTCTGATCTCCATTTTGAACCCTATGAAAAACGCTACCGTGTACGCTGTCGCACCGATGGTGTACTGCATGAAGTTTCTAGCCCGCCTATTAATTTGGCAGGCAAGATTGCAGCTCGATTAAAAGTTATGTCACAAATGGATATTTCAGAGCGACGCGTGCCACAAGATGGCCGTATCAAGATGAAAATATCTAAAAACAAAGCCATCGACTTTCGCGTAAATACCCTACCTACTTTGTGGGGTGAAAAGGTTGTATTGCGTATTCTTGATCCATCCAGCGCGAAAATGGGCATCGATGCCCTCGGCTATGAAGAGAATCAAAAAGCCTTATACATGGAAGCGCTGTCTCAGCCGCAAGGGATGATTCTAGTCACGGGGCCAACAGGCTCTGGTAAAACGGTATCGTTATATACCGGTTTGAATATTCTTAATACCGAAGAAACCAATATTTCAACGGCAGAAGACCCTGTGGAAATTAACCTTGAAGGTATTAATCAGGTTAACGTAAACGCGAAGGTGGGCTTAGATTTTGGTCAAGCATTACGTTCTTTCTTGCGTCAAGATCCTGATATCATCATGGTAGGTGAAATTCGAGATCTGGATACCGCTTCTATTGCGATCAAAGCGGCTCAAACCGGTCACTTAGTTTTATCGACTCTTCACACCAATAGCGCTCCTGAAACGTTAACCCGTCTTGCCAATATGGGGGTTCCGTCTTTTAATATTGCAACATCAGTAAGTCTTATTATTGCTCAGCGCCTAGGTCGTCGTTTATGCAGCGCCTGCAAACAACCGGCTGATATTCCCAAGCAGGTATTATTAGATGCGGGTTTGACGGAAGAATTAATCGAAAATGGTGAATTTTTCAAACCTAATGGCTGTGATGTATGCAATAAGGGCTATAAAGGTCGGGTGGGTATTTATGAAGTAGTAAAAATTACCCCCGCACTGTCTAGAATCATTATGGATAATGGCAACTCACTAGAAATTGCGGCGATTGCTAAAGACGAAGGCTTTGATAATTTACGAACCTCAGCATTAAAGAAAGTCGCTCAAGGGGTTACTAGCCTTGAAGAAGCCAACCGAGTCACAGCAGATTAATTCACCTTGCGACTTTAAAGAATAGAAATTGGAATTTTAAAATGGCCAAAGATAAAAAAACAAAATCACTGCAGTTCGAGTGGGAAGGCACCAATCGTAAAGGACAAAAGGTTAAAGGAGAAACCTCCGGTCCTAATCTTGCGACGGTTAAAGCACAATTACGAAAACAGGGTGTTCAGCCAGGTAAGGTCAAGAAGAAAGCAACACCGCTATTAAACTTCGGTGGCAGCAAAAAAATAACGTCGACAGACATTACCTTTTTTACTCGCCAAATGGCGACCATGATGAAAGCCGGTGTTCCTTTAGTACAATCATTTGATATTGTGGGTGATGGTGCAGATAACCCAGCGATGAAAGAGTTGATTGCACAGGTGCGTGATGACGTATCTGCGGGTAATGATTTTGCTTCTGCGTTAAAGAAACATCCTAAGCATTTTGATGATTTATTTTGCAACCTGATTGAATCTGGCGAACAGTCAGGGGCTTTAGAACAGATGCTTGATAAAGTGGCTGTGTATAAAGAAAAAACAGAAGCCTTAAAAGCAAAAATAAAAAAAGCCATGATGTACCCGGCAATTACATTAATTGTTGCCTCCATTGTAACGGTTATTCTCTTAGTAAAAGTAGTGCCGACCTTTGAATCTATGTTCAAAAGCTTTGGCTCTGACTTACCTGCACCGACAAAAATGGTTGTGGCAATTTCTGAATGGACTCAAGCGTATTGGTATTACATGGTTGCTGTGATTGTAGGGTTTGTAGTCAGTTTAAAACAGGCACTTGCTCGCTCTCCCGCTTTTAAAGATAAGTTTGAAGCCGGGCTATTAAAAGCACCCGTATTTGGCGACTTATTAATGAAAGCGGCTATTGCGCGTTTTGCACGTGTACTATCAACCACCTTTGCTGCTGGTGTTCCACTAGTAGAAGCCTTAGATTCTGTTGCCGGCGCGGTAGGTAACTCGGTTTATCGCAAAGCTGTTTTTAATGTGCGCGATGAAGTATCACAAGGCCAGCAAATGCACTTTGCCATGAGAGCAACAGGGGTATTCCCTAATATGGTTGTGCAAATGACCAGTATTGGTGAAGAATCCGGTGCATTGGATAGTATGCTGTCAAAAGCGGCTGACTATTTTGAAGATGAAGTTGATAATGCCGTTGATAATTTAACCGCATTAATGGAACCTTTAGTCATGTCATTCTTAGGGGTAGTTATTGGTGGCATGATCGTCGCAATGTACTTACCAATCTTCGAAATGGGTAAAGCGATTTAATGACTTTTTTATTAAATAGTGTGCAACTAGCATCCTTTGCTGATGTTGCACACTACCTGCAACATCAACCCTATGCATTACCTGTTATTGTTCTTATTCTGTCTCTACTGATTGGCAGCTTTCTAAATGTTGTCATACTTCGCTATCCGATCATGCTGTTTCGCAGCTGGTTAATTGATAGCAAAGATCTTAGAGAAAACTTACCCGAGCACGATGCCCTTAAGAATTTAGACTCTCAGTATACGCTTTCTAAACCAGCATCGCACTGCCCTCGCTGCCACAGTCCTGTTAAAGCGTGGCAAAACATTCCGATTATTAGTTACCTATTATTAAAAGGTAAGTGCTCTGGTTGCGCTGAACATGGCAAAGAAACTAAAATTTCTATTCGCTATCCACTGGTCGAATTGGCGACTGGCTTATTAAGCCTAGCTTTGCTTGTTAAATTTCCATTTTCCATTCAACTCGCTGCCATGCTGGTATTTACTTGGTCGCTCGTCGCAATGAGCATGATCGATATCGACCACCAGATCTTGCCTGATGCCATGACACTGTCGCTAATGTGGCTCGGCTTAATTTTGAATATTAATGGTACTTTTGTTGATTTAGAAAGTGCTGTTATTGGCGCCATGGCTGGCTATTTGTCACTATGGTCAGTCTTTTGGCTATTTAAGCTCGCCACAGGCAAAGACGGTATGGGTTATGGGGACTTCAAGCTATTAGCGGCATTAGGCGCTTGGTTTGGTTGGCAGTTCTTACCAATGATTATTTTATTATCATCACTCGTCGGTGCCGTAGTTGGTATTGCTGGCATTATAATAATGGGCCGTGATAAAAATATCCCTATTCCTTTTGGCCCGTATTTAGCGGCGGCAGGTTGGATTGCAGCGATGTGGGGTACTGAGATTATGGACTGGTACTTACCAACTCTTTAGGAGGGTTGGTTCTTTAGGATATTGATAAAATGATTGTTGGTTTAAGTGGTGGTATTGGTAGTGGTAAAACAGCAGTAAGTGATCGCTTTAAAGCACTAGGCATTCATGTGGTGGATGCCGATATTGCAGCCCGTAGCATTGTTGAGCCCCATAAACCGGCCTGGCAGGATATTAAAGAATTCTTTGGCCCTGAGGTTTTATTAGAAAACCAAACACTCAACCGCGCTTGGTTACGCCAACAAGTATTTGCCGATAATGATAAACGTAAAAAGTTAGAAGCAATTACTCACCCACGCATTCGTGAGGAAATCATTCGTGATTTAAAAGAATCAACGTCTGCTTACACTTTATTGGTATCGCCGTTATTAATCGAAAGTGGCCAATATAAGTTGGTTGAGAAAGTCATCATTATTGATGTACCCGAAGAGGTGCAAATAGCCCGTACCTGTTCTCGCGATAATAACGATGTCGAACAAGTGAAACGCATCATCGCGGCACAATTACCCAGAAAAGAGCGCTTAAGCCACGCAGATTGGGTTGTTGATAATAACCTACCACTAGAAACGCTTGATAGCCGCATAGAAGCATTACACCAAGAACTAATGCAGCTCTGAATTCTGCTGTTCCATTTCCCATTGCTGAGACATCATTTCTTCTTCAACCGTTTTGCCAGGAATGGCATGGCTGCCATCAGCCCAAGCGCCTAGGTCAATAAGCTTGCAGCGCTCACTGCAAAAAGGACGGTCTTTTGCTTTTTCCGACCAAACAACCTGCTTACTGCAGGTTGGACATTTTACTTTCATAAACTTTTCCTCGTTGCTCTTCTTAATGGTTCTTTTTGCTTGCACTTATTGATTGAAGCAGCGAATACCTGCAATACCCTGAGCGCCCTGCTGAATGCTACTTTCCAGATCCAATAGCTGCATACCACCTAAGGCATAACACGACACTCTAGACTGCTCAACTATCGCTTTAAAACCTGTCCAATCCAAAGCGTGTGCTTTTGGGTGCGTTAGCGTTTTATGCACAGGAGAAACAAGTACATAATCAGCCAATTCTTGCGCCATTTCCAATTCAGCCAAATCATGGCATGCCATGCTTAACCACTGGCTTAAAGGAATTGGACGTTCAGCATAATGCTTAGCCGATAAATGCAAACCATCGGCAAAGGCTATTTGATACCAATCTAATGGGCAATTCCAAATCAGCTTACTGCCTGCTTCATGGCAAAGACCATAAAGCTTCATTGCCAATTGCGTATATTGCAACTGGTCTAAACTCGGCGCACGTAATTGAATCCAGACATCATTATGATTTTTTAACGTATTTGCGACCTGGCTTAAGATAATATCAGGATCACGATTATCTTGGCTAATAGCGATTTTCTTCGGCAATAACAACGCATCAATAATTGCTTTGTTCGCTGCTGGGAATTCATACTCAGCCAGTTCCGATTGCTTAACCCAAGCCAAAGGCTGACCTTCTCTACCAAAAGCTTCTTCGCCAAGAGCCTGTTTAAAATCACCCGCATTGTATACCGCCCATACATCGAGCAAAACGGACTTATCGGTATAATGAAAGGGAATAGAAATAAGCGAGCGCATATCATCAATACATGCTTTCAAGCCCAATTCCTCTTCCAGTTCACGCTGCAAAGCAATTTGAACAGTTTCCCCTTCTTCCACCTTACCACCCGGGAATTCCCATAAACCGCCTTGGTGCTGATGATCAGCACGCTTAGCGATTAAAATACTGGGGATTTGCGAATTCAAATTTTTATCTGAATAGGCACAATCAAAAATCACCCCCACCGCTACATGAACCATTTTTTTCATTGTTTTATGCACGCAATACTAAGAGCGATAATCAGCGTTAATACTGACATATTCATGGGAGAGATCCGTTGTCCAAACTCGCTCGGTGACATCACCACGACCTAAACGGATGCTGATGGTAATTTCTGCTTGTGCAAAAATAGCCGCACCAGCCTCTTCGGTATAACTGGCTGCACGGGCACCGCTTTTCACGATGCAAACATCATCAAGATAGATATCAATATCTTCTAAAATCATATTCTGCACACCTGCACGACCAACCGCAGCCAAAATACGCCCCCAGTTTGCATCACACGCGAACAGAGCGGTTTTAACCAAAGGAGAATGCGCAACCGTATAAGCAACATCTAACGCTTCTTGAACGCTTTTCGCTTGCTGAACTTCCATGGTCACAAACTTAGTAGCCCCTTCACCATCGCGCACAATGGCATGAGACAAAATCATAAAGGCGTCTAACAAGGCAGTATAAACTGCAGAATAACGAGGATCTTCTTTGCTGCTAATCTCCACCATATCCGCTTGTGCCGTGGCAATTAACATACAAGAATCGTTAGTCGACGTATCACCATCAATGGTGACGCGGTTAAACGACTTATCGGCAAACTCTTTGCACATAACATCCAGCAAGGGCTTAGCAATCACCGCATCGGTAGTCACATAAGCCAACATCGTTGCCATGTTTGGCATAATCATACCGGCGCCTTTTGAAATACCCGAGATAATAATCTCTTCGTTTGCGCTATCTTCATTCGTAGTGATCATGACTTGCTGACTATAGCCTTTAGGCAAAGTATCCGTCGTCATAATGCCTTCGGCCGCCGTAGGCCAAACATGTGAATCCAGCTTTTCTAAAGCAGGAGACAAGCCAGCAAGTAACTTAGTCATTGGTAAAGGTTCACCAATAACACCGGTAGAAAACGGTAAAACTTGATTCGCTTCAACACCTGCTAATTTAGCAAGTTCTTCACACGTCACTAGCGCATCCGTCATACCTTGAGGACCCGTACCGGCATTTGCATTGCCTGTATTTATCACAAAATAACGAGTATCGGCTTCACTCAAATGCTTCTTAGCCACTTGCACAGGCGCTGCACAAAAGGCATTTAGAGTGAATACACCACTGACTCGGCTACCTTCAGCCAATTCAAAGATCACTAGATCATTTCGATCTTGGTATTTAATACCCGCTTGAGCAATACCAATGCGAATGCCCTTTACAGGGTGATAATTTTTTAATACTTCTAAGCCGACAGCCATGTTGTTCTCACTATCTTAGATATCTAAGCGTTAATAATAATTAGCTTCAGAATATTATATCATCGAGATCCATAATTAGGTGTTTGTAGAAGGCATATGAGAGGCACGAATGCCGAACCTAAGGCTACAAGGAAGTATTTACGTCGTTGCCTGGAATAAATACCTAATGATGAATCGCTTTAATAAACTATCAGCAATTAAATAAATCTCTTAATGCCATTTTACCTGCATTATTTTAATCTTTCATAAAAAAGGGCAGCCTAAGCTGCCCTCTTTTATTGCCTACCCAATCATTAGATTAGGCATTCAATTTACCGTGACACTGCTTATACTTTTTGCCAGATCCACAAGGACAAGGCTCATTACGACCGACCTTTTTATCTTCGCGAACAAAAGGCTGAGCAGCTTTAGCAGGTGCTTCGCTAGCATCGACATCAGAGTCTTCATTGCCTTCTGCGGTAATACTTTCTGCGGCGGCATGCTGATAGCTTGACTGTTGAGCCTGAGCTTCTGCTTGAGCGCGTCGCTGCTCTTCCATTTCACGCACATCTTCTTCCTGACGTACCTTCACATGAGAAAGAATACGAATACTTTCACGCTTCATATTTTCCAATAACTCTTGGAACAACTCAAATGCTTCACGCTTATACTCTTGCTTTGGATTCTTCTGCGCGTAACCGCGTAAATGAATACCCTGACGCAAGTGATCCATCGTTGCCAAATGCTCTTTCCAAAGATTATCAACGATCTGCAACATCACTTGCTTCTCGAACATACGCAATGGATTTGCCTGTCCTGGCTCTGTTTCTATCGAATCTTCTTTCGCTTTATAAGCATCATTTAACGCAACGGTAATACGCTCACGTAAATTTTCTTCATAAAGCTTATCGTCTTCATCTAACCACTGCTGAAGTGGTAAATCCAAATCACACTCACACTTCAATTCATTTTCAA
>PJEL010001859.1_pt1 | contig 20272 bp, 19 predicted proteins | sample 1853271 | NCBI WGS metagenome assembly PJEL01 (sample SAMN08108733, study PRJNA415343) | Invertebrate metagenome, whole genome shotgun sequencing project. | host: Globobulimina | place: Sweden: Gullmar Fjord | collected 2015-08
GTGGTGGCGTTTATGCCTAACCGTTCCATCAAAGGCATGGCGCAATGGTGTCCAGCTCGTACTGCAATGCCGGATTGATCCAGAATGGTGCCGATATCGTGTGGATGAATATCATCCAATACAAAGGAGATGATCCCGGCCTTGTGTTTGGCTGTACCGATGATTTGCAATTCCGGTATCTGTTGTAAGGCTTCTGTAGCGTATTCCAGTAAATGGGTTTCATGGGCGGAGATCTCATCCATATCAAATTCAGACAGGTAATCGATAGCCGCACCCAGACCAATCACCCCACTGATGTTCGGTGTGCCTGCCTCAAATTTGTAAGGGATCTGGTTATAGACCGTTCCGGATTTGAAGGAGACGCGCGTAATCATGTCCCCACCACCCTGATAAGGGGGCATGGTCTCGAGTATTTTCTTTTTCGCATACAACACACCAATCCCGGTGGGAGCGTACATTTTATGCCCTGAAAAGACATAAAAGTCACAATCAAGGCTTTGTACGTCAACCCTCAGATGCGCAGTTGCCTGTGCACCGTCCACTAAGACAGGGACTCCCACCTGGTTCGCCATTTGTATAATTTTATCGATTGGATTGATCGTACCGATGGCGTTCGATACATGTGATACCGCCAGAAGTTTTGTGCGTTCGTTCAGCATGGCTTGCAACTGCTCGATTTGCAATTCTCCACTGTCTGTCATCGGAATAACACGCAGTATGGCTTCATTTTGCTCACACAAAATCTGCCAGGGAACTATATTGGAATGATGTTCCAGCTCGCTGACTATGATTTCATCCCCTTTTTTGACAGCCATTTTGCCGAACGTCTGGGCTACCAGATTGATTGCATCAGTTGCTCCTTTCACAAATACAATTTCTTTGGTTTCGCGGGCGTTGATAAACTGGCGGACTTTCTCTCGGGTGGCCTCATAAGCAATTGTTGACTGTTCGCTCAGATGGTGAACGCCTCTGTGTATATTAGCGTTTTTTGTTGTATAATAATTATAGAGCGCTTTGACAACAGACTGCGGCTTTTGAGTCGTCGCTGCATTGTCCAGATAAACCATTGGCTGGTTGTGAACTGGTTTATAAAGGATCGGAAAATCTCTTTTAACGTTCATCAAACCGACTCCAGTCGAATGCAGCGAGGGGCTTTCCACCTGATGAAAGCCATTGTGTTTGAAATTGATAAAAGCCATTAATTGATCTCCTTGCGACTGCTTGTCTCAGATAACTTAGCTGTCAGCGCATTTTTCAGTTGATCGCGAAGTGGTTCAAATCGTACTTTTTGTATCATTTCATCAGCAAATGAACTGATGAGCAGCGCACGGGCCGTCTCTTCATCCAGCCCTCTTGATCTGAGATAAAAAATTGCTTTTTCATCCAACTGACCGATTGTCGCGCCATGACTGCAGCTGACATCATCTGCAAATATCTCCAATTGCGGCTTGGTGTCTATCTCTGCGTTTCCTGACAGCAGCAGGTTTGGATTTTTTTGAAAGGCGACTGTCTGTTGAGCATCCGGATGTACATATACTTTTCCATTAAACACGCCCCGGGAATTGGAATCCAGAATACCTTTATACAATTCGCTGCTGGTGCAAGCACTTTTCCGATGATCGACCCGGGTGTGGTTGTCGATATGTTGATCACCATTGGCCACAAATAATCCATCCAGTGAGCATTCTGCATTCTCAGCATTCAATTCGATATCCAGATTGTTGCGTGTCAAACCACCGCCAAAAGTAAATACCTGTGACGTAAAACGGCTCTGCTGCTCTTGCTGTACCCGAACCGAATTGATATGAGAGGTACTGATATTCTCTTCCTGAACGATTAGATGTTCCAGTTTTGCTTTCTGACCCAGAATTATCTCCGTGACCACATTTGTCAGATAGTTGTTGTTCTGATTCAGGCTGATAAACTTTTGTACGATGGTTGCTTCTGCTCCTTCTTCGAAAACAAACAGATTCCGTGGCTGAGATGCAACCGGCTTTTTTTGAGAAGTTGAAATAAATACCAATTGGATTGGTTGGGTCATTTTCGCATTTTTAGTAAGCTGGATAAAGGCCCCATCATTCATAAAAGCTGTACTTAGATCTGTAAATATATTGCTGTCGGTGTCGGTTAACCGTGCAAGGTAATTCTGGACAGACTCCGGATTGGTGTCTAAAACCTGTTGCAGACTTTCAATGGTAATGCCTTCAGGAGGTTTGATGGTATCTGCTACAAGTGGCATATAACGACCATCCAGGAAAAGCATAGGATAGCTATCGGAAAAATCGAGGCCTAGACCATTAAGTTCTTTCCAGAGCAGAATCGGTGCATGACCTCGCAGCGGATGGAAAAACGTTTCTGCAATATTTGAAATGTCGGTGTATTTCCACTCCTCGTGCTTGCGATGGGGAAAACCATTTGTGCTAATAGACCGCATGGCCTGCTTACGAATGCTTTCCAGCCATGGGAGTCTTTCACCTGGCAGGTCGGTTCTGGTGCCAGCGAATTCGGTAATATATTGTTCTACAGGTGTTGTTATCATGAGATATCGGACCTTTTAAGCACTTCGGGGAAGGTCATTCAGACCATACCCATTTTCTTCGACTTCCAGAGCCAATGCCTTATCCCCGGAACGAATGATTTTGCCTTTTGCCAGGATGTGAACATAATCCGGCACGACATAATTTAATAAACGTTGATAATGGGTCACCAAAATAATGGCTCGATCCGGAGAGCGTAGCGCGTTTATCCCTTCAGATACGACCCGCAAAGCATCCACATCGAGTCCTGAATCGGTTTCATCCAGAATCGCCAGTTTGGGTTCTAGTATAGCCATCTGTAGAATCTCATTTTTCTTTTTCTCGCCTCCGGAAAAGCCTTCATTCACAGAGCGTTTCAATAAAGAGTCATCAATTTTCACTGTTTTCAGCTTCTGCCGGATCAGTTGTAGAAAATCGGCGGCATCCAACTCTTCCAACCCCTGGTGACTTCTTTTGGCGTTCAGGGCGGTTTTCAAAAAAACCATATTGTTCACACCCGGGATTTCAATCGGATTTTGAAACGCGAGGAAGACCCCCTCTCTGGCTCTGAGCTCTGTTGACATCTCCAAAAGGTTCTGCCCACTGAATTGAATCTCGCCCTCGGTCACTTGAAAGGTCTCTCGTCCTGCCAGTACATTGGCCAGGGTACTCTTTCCGGAACCGTTCGGTCCCATGATGGCATGTACCTCTCCTGGTCTGACCGTCAAATTCAGACCATCAAGAATCTTTTTGTTTTCCACATTTGCATGTAGATTTTTAATCTCTAACATAGTTATCCTATTGTTTTTATGATTATATATAATGAACAGCCCCATTCAGCTGTACCTCTTGTCATTCCCGCGAAAGCGGGAATCCATCTAGCGTTAAACGATATCTCTATTAATCCCTGGATCCCCGCTTTCGCGAGGATGACAATGGGATAAAAGAATGGGATGCAAATAGGTTATAATCATAATTATTTTGATTCTGTTGATTACCCTACACTGCCTTCCAGGCTGATGGACAGTAACTTTCTTGCTTCAACGGCGAACTCCATGGGTAGTTTTTTGAAGATCTCTTTACAAAATCCGTTGACAATCAACGAGACAGCATCTTCCGCTGAAATACCCCGTTGCTGGCATAAAAAAAGTTGGTCTTCGCCAATCTTTGACGTGGTTGCTTCATGTTCAACCTGGGCCGTTGGGTTTTTCACCTCGATGTAAGGAAAGGTGTGTGCTCCTGATTTCCCTCCCATCAACAATGAATCGCATTGACTGAAATTCCGAGCATTTTCAGCATTTTTAACGACTTTTACCAGGCCCCGATAGGCGTTTTGAGCGTGTCCGGCAGAGATTCCCTTTGAGATGATGGTACTGCGAGTGTTCTTTCCGATATGGGTCATCTTGGTACCCGTATCCGCCTGCTGGTAATGGTTGGTTAAGGCAACTGAATAAAACTCACCCACGGAATTATCACCTTTTAGAATGACACTCGGGTATTTCCAGGTAAGAGCAGAACCGGTCTCTACCTGAGTCCATGATATTTTTGCATTGTCGCCTTTGCAGATGCCACGCTTGGTCACAAAATTATAAATTCCACCTTTGCCGTTTTCGTCTCCCGGGTACCAGTTCTGGATAGTAGAGTACTTGATCTGAGCCCCTTCCATCGCCACCAACTCCACCACTGCAGCGTGCAATTGATTTTCGTCTCTCTGAGGCGCTGTACAACCTTCAAGATAACTGACGTAACTGCCTTCTTCCGCAATGATTAAGGTTCGTTCAAACTGTCCTGTGTTGGTGGCGTTGATCCGAAAATAGCTTGAGAGTTCCATGGGGCATCGAACCCCTTTGGGAACATAAACAAACGCGCCATCACTGAAAACAGCTGAGTTGAGAGTGGCAAAAAAATTATCAGTCTGCGGAACCACGGACCCTAAATATTTCTTAATCAGCTCAGGGTGGTTTTGCACGGCCTCTGAGAAAGAGCAAAATATTACGCCAACTTTTTCCAGTTCATCTTTAAAGGTCGTGGCTACCGAAACACTATCAAAAACAGCATCAACCGCAATACCCGCTAAAGCCTTCTGTTCTTCAATCGGAATTCCCAGCTTTTCATATGTTTCCAGGAGTTTCGGATCGACCTCGTCCAGATTTTTCGGGCCATCTTCCAGAGATTTTGGCGCTGAGTAGTAGGTGATGCCCTGGAAATCAATTGGTGGATGCTGAATCGTCGACCACTTGGGTTCGCGCAAGGTCTGCCACCTTTCAAAGGCTTTCAGCCGCCATTCCAATAGAAATTCCGGTTCTTTTTTTATAGCCGAAATCGAACGTATCGTCTGTTCATTCAAGCCTGGTGGCAACGAGGATGAATCTACATCTGTGACAAATCCGTGTTGATATTCCTGCTTCAATACCGAATCAATGTCTGTCTGAATTGTTTCCATGTTTTTTTTAAAACTATTTTTGAAATTCTGTTAAATCTTTTATGATTATATACTATTTACATCCCTTTCTTTTATCCCATTGTCATCCTCGCGAAAGCGGGGATCCAGGGATTATTAGAGATATCGTTTAACACTTGATGGATTCCCGCTTTCGCGGGAATGACAAGAAGTACAGCTGAATGAGGGCTGTACATTGTATATAATCATAAAACCTTTTGCCAAATATGTGGCCATTACTAATAATTTGTGATGTGATATCTTTCCTGAGCGCTTTTATTTTTTAACGATCCCTAATACCAATTTACCTATAAACACTTGAAAGTTCCGTGCCATTGTGAACAATCGGTTTGGGCCTGTTTTTATTGGGATTAAAAGGATGTGGTTTTTTGCAGGCAGGGAATAAATTCTGCTGTAAATGAAAAAAGTCCCCGTTTTGGACAGGAAGTGCACGGGCACGGTGTTTTGCCGAGGGGTAGAAAAGACTGACAGGGAAGGATTTCCTGCCTGGGTGGATTTACAAAATCGCTTCAATGGCCTGCTTGAAATTTGGATAGCTAAATTGAAATCCAAGTTTTTGAAAATTGTCCGGTAGCGCTCTCTGGCTGTTAAGTAACGTCGATCCGTATTCACCCAGTGCAGTTCTGAGGGCAAATCCTGGAACTTTTATGAAAGAGGGGCGTTTGAGAACAGAACCTATTTTTTTGGCCATGTCGACATTGCGGATCGGGATAGGCGCGCACATATTAAATAAGCCTTCAGCTTTCTTATTTTCTATGGCAAACAAAAAAGCCGCTTTGAGATCATCAATATGGATCCAGGCAAACCACTGCTTTCCACTTCCCATGGGACCTCCAAATAAAAAACGGTAGGGCAGCAACATTATTCCCAGAGCCCCTCCGTTTCCACCCATCACGACCCCGAAGCGTGTGATGACGGTTCGCACCCCTTTTTCCTGTGCTTGCAACGCTTCTGCTTCCCAGTCCCGACAAACCTCTGCCAGGAATCCACTGCCATTTGGTTCTGCTTCTGTCAGGATATCATCCCCCCGTTCACCATAGAAACCAACCGCAGAAGAACTGAGAAAAATCTTATTTTTTTCCTTCGACATCACATCGACAATGTTCCTGGTTGTTAAAATCCGGCTGTCATAAATTGATTTCTTATACTTTTTTGTCCAGAGATGAAAAATCGTTTGACCGGTCAGGTTTATGACTACCTCAGCTGATGGTACTTCCTCCTGCCAGGACCCCGGTTGTGTGGTATCTGCGGATATATACCGGATTTGGGGGCTGTCTGCCAACTCTGGTTCAGCTGATCTTCCCACGATGGTAACGTCGTAACCTTTACTAATCAGCGCATCCGTCAGGTTACGTCCTACAAACCCGTTACCGCCTGCAATAAATGCTTTCATTGAGAATATCCTATATATAAATTAACTGTTTTTAGAAGCTAGTTGTGACTATCTGGAAATCTCTCTTTAATCTCAGTAAACTCTTTTTCGATTGAAACAAAAGCGTCAACCACATCCGGATCAAAATGGGTGCCCTTTCCTTCCAGTATGATCTCTTTTGCTTTGGCATGTGAAAAAGCCGGTTTATAAACTCTTTTGCTGACAAGGGCGTCATATACATCTGCCAGAGCCATCAAACGAGCTGATATCGGGATCTGTTCTCCTGACAGATTATTTGGATAACCGGAGCCATCCCATTTTTCATGGTGGGCAATGGCGATATCACTGGCAATATTTAAATAAGAATCAAATCCGAGTCTCTCGATTGCTGAATTGAGGGCATCCGCACCGTACTGGGGATGCTGCTGCATGATACTGAACTCTTCCTTTGAGAGTGAACCCGGTTTCAAAAGAATCGAATCGGGGATGCCGACTTTCCCAATATCATGCAATGGTGCGGACTTATATATATACTCAATTGTTCTGTCATCCAGATAATGCTTGAAGCGGGGGTGGGATTTTAATGCAATCGCCATTGATCTGGTATAGGTCCGCGTACGCTCAATATGTTCCCCGGTTTCCGGATCTCTTATTTCTGATAATCCACCCAGGCACAGAATGGTCGCGTCTTCGGTCGCTCTCAGCTCTTCGGTTCTTTTCTCTACCAGTGATTCAAGATGGTTGTTGATATCCTTCAGTTCTTGCTCAACTGTCCTCAGGTAAGTGATATCCGATCCGGCGAAAAGCGCTGTGCCGTCTTCCGTAAAGGGGGAAATCAAATAGCGGAAAACCTTGTTCCCCCCTTTGAACTCAATATCAATAGATCTTTCCTCCCGCAAGCTTTTTTCAGCCAGTTCGGCATAGTTTTGTGGAAGCAGTTTTTCCAAACTGTGTTCAGGCAGTTGCTCCTCTACCATCAGCTGTTGCACAGCTGGGTTGATGTAAATGATGTTACCATCTGCCGAAATTTTATAAACAGGATTCGAATTTACCTCAGGAAATCGGGCCATGACCTTTTCTTTCCTGATATATTCGTTCACCAGTAGTTCATGGTGTTCAGAATGGTACTGGACCGCTCCCAATACGTACATCATGACCAGGGCTCCAAGCGGCGGTATTAATATAGGGGGCAGCCAGAAAAAGGTCCAGAGTTGAAACTGAAACATGACTAAAATCACCGGTAGCGAGATCAAGCAGAAAGTGCTGATGGCGACAACCGGAGCCAGAGAGTAATACGCTCTGTGATCTGAAAACCGGCTAAAGGTATTTGCATATGATTTTGCCAGGCGCCCAGTGATCAGTTCACAATAGGTATATTCAATTCGTAAGACTCCACTCTCTTTCAAAAAAGAGGTGTTGGCACAGAACCGGTGAAACCCTTCTTTTCGCAACATGCCAGACGCTATCAACCGCCTGTTCCAGGTGCGATTGTCAACCTGTTTTGGCGTTGATTTGTTAATGAATGGCAAGGTATATATATACAATAAGAGCGTATCTATCAGCTGGTTGCTCTCCAGGAAAGAATCCAATTCCAGGTAGGCGATATTGTTTTTTTGGAGAAAAAGGTTGAATAGTTTTAAACCCGGAAAAGTAAACGATAGATCTCCGGAAACTGCCAATACAGTGTCGTTTTCTGAGTCTCTGTCATCAACCTTCAGGCACAACGTTTTTCTTCGTTTGGCTTTGATCTCAGGAAAAACCTGACTTTCCAAATGATCCGCCAGGGGTTTGAAATTTGAAATGAGTCGCCTGTTTTTGATTTTAACAAGTGAGAAGATAAGTGCTCCCCAAATCAAATTTAGAAAGAATTTTATTCGACCGGTTGTCGTATTAGGAAGTTCTTCATGAAACTCCGCGGTAGACAATATCCCATCGACCATATCTCGTCGCATATCCGGCATGTCGCTGTTCTTCATTGTTTTCGTATCCTAAAATGAGGCGATAGATCAGTTTTGACCTATCACGGATCAATGAGCCTATCTGGGGCGGTTGGCAGCCTCAATGACGAATCGCTGGTTGTTTCTGGAACATAAATTTCAGGTTAAAACGGAGGCTTGTCTACAAGTATAAGGTAGGATATTTTGGAAAGCAATCTGGATTTGAGGCAACCTCGCTACTGGCATGTACAAAATACCTTTTTTTGAATGGTTGCTTTTGTCTCAAGAAGAGCTGGCCGATTTTTGTGAGACATTTGTGGATCATATTTATATGGAAAAACCGTGTAGATATTGCTGGATAACGGATATAGGCGGAAGTGATTGCGTATGGAACTACAATTTGGTACACTAATGTATCGTAAAAACAAAAGATCAGCTCCGTTTCCTATCAATTCAAATAGACGATGTCGTTTATAGATATCGTTTCAGTAGATGTATTTCAGGCTCGAAAGATGCTCAAAGCTAATGTGATCAAGGTAGATGGGGCGGATGACCAGAGTAAAACATATATAAATATGATTATATACTATTTGCATCCCTTTCTTTTATCCCATTGTCATCCTCGCGAAAGCGGGGATCCAGGAATTATTAGAGATATCGTTTAACACTAGATGGATTCCCGCTTTCGCGGGAATGACAAGAAGTACAGCTGAATGAGGGCTGTTCAGTGTATATAATCATATAAATAAATTTTATGGTGGCATGATTCTTCCAGAGAAAGAAGATAGAATTTAAGCAGACATAAATAATATCATCAAACTTCGGTTCAATGACTTTTGTATATCAAAGTAAGTACAAAGGCAGGGGTATCAGAATTTTCAAGGAATAATAGTTTATGAAATGGGACAGTGTTTTTCCTGAAATCGTATCAATAAAAACTGCGGACGCTAAAACCTATATAGAGTCATCTCCAACGGGCACTTACCAGTTGCTTGATGTCAGGCAACCTGAAGAATTTATGAAGCAGCACCTGCCTGGAGCGTTACTGCTGCCTTTAAATGATCTCGTTTCCGGGAAAGTCGTTTTGGATAAAGAAAAACCGACTCTCGTCTATTGTAAAAACGGAGAGAGAAGTCTGGCAGCCTCCCAATGGATGAAAAGTGATGATTTTAAGGATGTGCGGCATATTCAGGGTGGAATCGATGGCTGGTTGGGAAAAAAAGCATTCGGCCATTATGAGTTGAATTTGAATTTACTGAAACAGGACACCGAATTTTCAGATGCGATCAGCATGGCATTTGCCATGGAAGAGGGATTGAGGCTTTTTTACATGGAACTGGCCCGAGAAACCGATGATGAAACCTTTAAGAAACTATATCGAAAATTAGCCAGTTTTGAGGTCGATCACAAGTCCGATCTATCAAAAAAATATATGTTGGTCGAAGGCAAAGAGCTGATTCAGAAAGAAATCGCAGAACGACAAACACAAATTATGGAAGGTGGCGGTTCTGCTGATATTAGTTTGATCAAGTCGTTGGCAGGCGCTGAAGATGCAGTGGATATATTCGGACTGGCGCTGGCTTTTGAAATTCAGGCATTCGATTTTTATGTCAGACTATCACGACACGCTGTGCGACCGGAAGTGAAGGCTTTTTTTCTGGAGATGGCAGATGCAGAAAAAATGCACCTGGAATTTATATCAACAGAGATGGATACGTATCTACAAAAACATAATAACTTGACAGTCTAGAGTTCTCCTCGTCATGCCGGACTTGATCCGGCATCCAGGTAAGCATCATTTTGAAATAACACTGGTTCTTTCCTGAGAGCCTCGGAAATTCGGTGTGTTAAGCACAGAATGACAGTACTCGAGTTTTACTTTATGCATTAGTTCAGCTACTTACAAGAGGACTCTAAACTGTTAAGATAAAAAATAATCTAATAAATATAATGGAAATACAAAAACCCTTGGACAAACTATCATTTTCTGACGGAATATCTACCAACATAAACAAATTCAATCTGATGTGGTTGGAAGAAAACGCAGGATTTCATATCTTTGACTTTCAGGATCCAAACGGTAACAATGTGGCTATTGGTGATGATGCCGATTACCTGCAGATTTTTATGACCATGTCTGATAAGATCCTGACACATCAAAACGGTAATTTTGAGCCATTGGTTATTGCCAGTGATGCCGGTGGAAAAAGACTTTTTGTCAGACTTTTTACAGAGTCGGAAAAGCAAGAGTTCAAGTATGCTTATATCGCTTTGGGGCAAGCTGCCAAGAATTTGCCACAAAACACGATCAACGGGAGTTTCGGTTTCTATAGTGAGGTGACACTGGAGAGTGCATCTAAAGTTGGATTTGAAAAAGAAGCCAAGAAAGTTGCAAGAACGTTGAAAGATGAAATCAAACAAACCTGGGAGAAAGTCGCTGAAGAAAAAGCAGACTTTTTAAAAACCGATTTGTATGTGTTTCATATTCTAAAACTTTATTCATGGGGATTTCAGGTGATTAACCAAAACGGAAAATTGTCTTCCGAGTACAATTTTGTGCGTCCCCAACCTGGCAAACCGAGAGGTGCCAGCCGCCGTTAATCATCATTGAAGAATTTGATTCGGGGTCAATGAAAGACTCTCAGGACTATTCCCGATCAAAACCGAAATCTAATCAGGAGAAGAATTATGAACATTGAAGAAGCCATTAAGACATCAATTGAGTACGAAGAAAAAGTGACTGACGTATACAACAAATATGCGGATAAATTTCAGTCGGAGATTGGGGCAAAGATTTTTCGAACCCTTGGCAAGGAAGAAGATGATCATGTGGCGTACTTGAAGGCGAAGTTGGCTCAATGGCAGGAATCGGGCAAGATCAGTATTGATGCCGTGAACTCAGTGGTTCCAGACAAGGAAACATTGAAGAAGAATGTTAAAAAATTGAAAAAAATTGCCAAACAGGAAAACATTGATAATGAAATAGAGTACTTTCAAAAAGCTCTGGAAATGGAGATCAAAACCTCCAATTTCTACAAAGGGCTGGTCGCTGAGTTGCCCAAGGAATTTCAACCGATGTTTGAGCGATTTGTTGAGATTGAAGAGGGTCATGAAGCGATTGTGAGTGCTGAAATCGATAATGCCAGAGGATTGGGATTCTGGTTTGACTTTCAGGAATTTGATCTGGAAGCAGGTTAGATTGCCTTGCAGCGATCTTTTCCAAACCTGTGGTTTGCAAGATCCTGATCAACAAATAATTAACCAAAAAAGGTGAATCAAAATGCTATCTGAAAATATGGAACAAAAGCTGAACGAACATATCAATGCAGAGTTTTATTCAGCGCATCTTTACTTGTCCATGTCGGCCTATTTTAAGTCTGTTGATCTATTGGGTTTTGCCAGCTGGATGCAGGTTCAGTTCCAGGAAGAGATGTCTCATGCCATGCGCTTTTTCGAATTTGTAGACAGAATGGATGGCCGGGTCAAACTCACAGCAATTCCTGCTCCTCCCGTGGAATGGGAGCAACCGGTTGCGGTTTTCGAACAGACATACGATCATGAACAGACAGTTTCAAAAGGGATCCACGATCTGGTGAGCCTGGCGATTCAGGAGAGCGATCATCCGACAAACAACTTCTTACAATGGTTTGTGTCCGAGCAAGTCGAAGAGGAGTCCACAGCAAAAGCCATTCTGAAAAAACTCAGGTTTGTGGAGGACTCCAAATCCGGCCTGTTGATGATTGATCAGGAACTGGCCGGCCGTGCTTTTGCAGTCTCCAGCGACGAGTCTACACCTACCTGATTAGGTTCTTCTCCAGGAATTCGGTTTCCAGCCCTGCCCCTTTCTACAGGAGGCGGGGCCGGAGGTTCAAATCCTCTCCCCCGGGTTACTCGGTCAAGGAAGCCTTAGGGTTAGCCGTCATTACGTAATCAGGAACGACTCCAAGTATTTGTTTCAGTTTTTTCTCATTTTCCTGTGCTGTTTCTTCAATCTGCTTGCGATCACTAATATCCTGAAAAGAACCGCTGAATTTTACGACTTTACCATTCACAACAACCGGCTCACAAACTGCTCGAATCCATTTCTTATTTCCTTTTCCTGTTGTTTTCAAAAATTCTAAATCTTATGGTTCACCAAATTCAAAAGCTCGATGAATTACCTTATCTAAAATTTGTTGATCTTCTTCATTAAAAAAGACAATAGCTTTATGTTCCAGTGAAGAAGGGTCATAGTCATCAGGAACCTCAGTGATATTATATAATTCTTTGGTCTAAAAAACCCGCATTGTCTGACCATCGATTTCCCAACCACCCACATTCGCTATTTGACCTGTCTTTTTGAGGAAAGCTTCGCCTCTAACCAGCATCAATCCCATCCTTCTCAACTTTTATCCGGATATCCATAAAGATAAGATCCGGTTTATCTTCTCGAGCTTTTTCAATTGCTTTCTCTCCTGTATCAACCTTTGAAGTCGCGTTGTATCCTAAACCTTTCAGCTGGCTTTGGGTCTCCATTGCAATAAAGGCTTTGTCTTCAACGATTAGTATTTTTGCTTTTTCCATTGTCAGGTTTCGATGTTGAATTTGATTGTAAATTTTGTTCCGTTTGTACTTTTCATGTCGATTGACCCATCTAGCTGATTTTCGACTAAGGTGCGAACAAGTTTAAGTCCAAGCGATATTGGATTCTCCCAATCAAAACCATCAGGCATTCCAACGCCATCATCCTTAATGATTAACTCGAGTTCCTGATTCCGTTGCTTCATACTCACACTGATTTGTCCTTTTCTTTCATCAGGAAAAGCGTATTTCAATGAGTTCGACAACAGCTCATTGATTATTAAACCGAGCGGAGAAGCTCGATCTATACTGATTGGTATTCCTTCAATATCACTATTCAGTTTTACCTTGTCTAAGCTAACAGAATAGGTTTGAAAAATGGATGATGTAACTTTGGTCAGATAGGTCTTAAGATTAATTTCGGATAAATTCTCTGATCCATGAAGTGTTTCATGAACGACTGACATCGCATATACCCTGCTTTGGCTCTCCTTCAGGACTTCTTTGATTTGGGTGTCTTCAACATTATCTGCCTGAAGTTTGAGTAGGCTGGCGATAACTGCCATATTATTTTTAACCCGGTGGTGGATTTCATGAATGAGTGTTTCTTTTTCTTTGAGAGAGGCTTTAATTATTTCTTCTGCTTGTATGCGCTCGGTGATGTCCAGCGCAATTTGGATACGAACATATCTATTATCAACCCATAAAATGGCTTTATCATGATTGAGATAATGTTTTTTGCTAATCTTGTTTGTATCTTCCCATATCTTGATCCCGGTAGGTTGTTGGTTTTTATCCAGCAGTATTGGATTTGTGCAGTTTGGGCAGGGTTCGGTGCCATCCCGAAACGCTTTCCAGCATTCTTCACCGGTAAAATCTTTACCAAATGACTCTTTCATTTGTGCATTCATGTAGAGAATTTCGTTGGTTTCCATATCCGAGACGTAAATGTCAACTGGCACACTGTCTAAAATGGTCATCAGCCTTTTATTTGATTTGACGACCTTTTCTTCTGCCCGCTTACGTTCAGTGATATTGTGAGCAATACCATTAACCTCTATCAACTCGTTATTTTCATTAAACCTGAAGTGGCTCGTCCATAACATGTGAAAAACTTCATCATTTGTTATATTGATCTGACGGTTTTCAATTGATGATTGTACAAGTTTTTTTCTTACACACTCATCAAACCATTTTTGTGTTTTTTCTTGATCTTCAGGGTATAAAAACTTAAACGCGGACATTCCAACGAGATTATCTGCTTTGATACCAAAAATATTCTCTCCAACATAGTTCACAAAGGTAAAGTTTCCATTTTGATCCACTCGCGTTATCAAGTTATCGGTTCCCTGCACAACTTCACGGTAACGATCTTCAGTGGAATTTTTGAAAGCCTTCAAAGCGGTGTTCATTTCGATCAAAGCAAGAATTAATTCATCACCGGGAGACCGAGGTGACAAATTGATTTCATAATTACCAGCTGCTAATCCTTTGGCCATTGTCACAATGTCACTCGTATTGGCCAGCATTCTTTTTACGGATGTTTGTAATTTTCCGATCTCATCTCTTCTTTGTGTCATACCGGCTGGCAATTCAACCGCTTGCCCCCTGGATATTCTCGAAATAATTTCGGAAGCATTTATTAACGGAGGGATAACTCCGTTTATTAACACGACACTGATGAACACCACAACTAAGATAGCCAATATAATAGCCAACAAATCAATCCAGTAAAAAGCATTTTTAATTTCGACAATGTTTTGTCTCGACAAAGATGTAATCCTATTAGCGTTTTGCTGCATTTTATTATTGATATTTTCAAGATTCACAACCAATTGGGTTCTTGACTTCCACAAACTGTACAAGTGAATTTTTACTTGATCGATTTTTAACTGGTTTTTTGCTATTTGAATCCAACCGTTTCTATATTTTGCGTCACCAGTAAAACTGGATAGCCCATCACAAGCTCTCATTACCTGCGATTTTCTTTTAGCTAATAATTGTTCAGATTTAAGATAGTGTTCTTCATTAGAAAAATAGAGAAGGTCATTGATATTCAATATAGAATTTGAAGTAAATCCGTTAAACTCTTTCAAAGAATACAACAACTCCCTTTTGACGGGTGTTATATATTTCCCGTCGATCATCAGAACAGACGCTTCAAGGGCAATAGAATCTGTAAGCTTTGTCAGTAATTGATCATTTTGATGAAAGATCTCTGTTAATCGAGATTTTGCTTCTTTTATCTTATTTACAATAAATGCGGCTTTATCATAAATGTCCAAATGTCTATCAAGTATCCCCTTAGTATCATTCAATAATACAATCAATTCAGCGCTACTGTCTTGCCGCACCAATTCATCTAGCAATACCGTGACCTTATTCCCCTTTTCGGATATCTTGGCGTAAATGGTTTGATTACCCTCTCGAATATACCGATCTTCAAGTAGCAATTGTTGCGTTAATAGGTGAGCGATTGCCGTTCCCCGATCGGCATTCGATGCAAATGATTCTATCTGGTCCTGTTGATACCAACCCAATCCTTTGACCAGCATAAAAGCAAAAACCGCGAACAATGGTATGAAAATAATTTTTTGTCTAACCGAAATTGTTTTTTTGAATCTGTAGGCCATTTTATTTCTTATAGGTAGTTATCACTTTTTTAATATTTTCTTCAGTCATGTCATATACACCGGTTCCAACCCAGAGGCGTTTTCCTGGTACTTTTTTTACGAAACCCAATTTCCGAACAGAAATTTTTGAATTTGCTTTTGGCCACCAGAATTCGACCCATCCCTGGCCATTTTGACTTTGCGCCGCCATCTGAAGCTCGGCAAAAAACGCATTCCCTTTAACATCACGAATCCCAAGAAGAAACTTCCCCTCAAGTTTTTTATTTAAATGGGCAACAACAAATCCATCAAAATTATTGACATAGATATACCAGTTTCCATGTACCCATCTGCCCTTTGGATTTGTCAATTTGGCAAATGCTTTTTTTTCACCAATTCTAATAATCAGATTGACCGCGTTCTCAACATATTTCATGACTTCCTTAGGCGAATTATCTCTTGGCGTAACTTTATTATCCGCGAATGCGGGTAAACCAATAACGGTAATCCACAAACCAATGAACACTAGTAATAAATTTTTCATTTCAGCTCCTAACAATTGAAGTAAGATCTTGGAAAATCCAAGAAATAACTGCTCGGGGAACTCTGATTAATGCTGATTTTTAGAAAAAATTGTTTTTAAAGGCTGAAATTTATCATATTTGAGCATTAACATAAAGGGTATTTTTTTGAGCATTTCATACTCTTCCGCTTGAACTCGTGTAAAGAAACAAATTCTGAGATTTTTAAACTAAGCAATATCCGAGCAGCCATTTTGGTTTTTTATTTGTAATCGCAATGAATTCTAAATAATTTTCAGCCCAAATCCAAGCTCCGACATAAATATTCAAGCAGCACTGTTTTTTTCACGCGTTCCACTTAGAAAAATTCAGCCCGTTTGTGCAGCCCTAATCAGCCCATTCCCTAGGTATATAATCCATTAAGTTCTTTTTGGTTAATAACAATAAAACTAAGGAGGCAGTATTTATATTTGAAAGAGAGAAACGACACGACTCGATTGATCGATGAATGATTTTTTAATCTCTTATAAACAAATGATTTGGAGAGATTTATTTTTAATCAACGATTCCTGGGTTCTAAATCGAGTATTAATTATAATCAACGAAAACTATTGGAAGGGGGTAAATTGAGCCTACATATTAATTTGCTACATTTCATTTTCGTTGTTGATAAATGGTACATATATGCGTAACACAAGATTGTATAATACAAAACAGAGCATTTAGTACATTGTTAACCTGAAACGAATACGGACACCAAAAACAGTATTGTTTTATTAGTCCGTTTTTTTAATAATGGCTCATTCAGAAAGAACGATAAATGATAGACCGGGTCGCTATCTTCTCGGGTGATTTGAAGAGAGCTTGTTTCAGTCGAAGGGAAATACGCTGTTCCCCTGTTCTAGCCTGAGCAGGGAAATTCGATAGACAGTTTAATAGAATCTGAGGTAAATATCTTTAATGATGATGCCAAATCAAAGGTAGGGATCGTTTTCAACAGACGTCAAACATGATGAGTAGAGTTCCGGCATCCGATTGCATTATATGAAGTCACATCATCAACCCAGTGTTGACATTGGAGGAGAACAACAAGTATGAGATTTATAAAATACCGAATATAAGATTCATACTTAGTGAAATATTAATCATTGATGGATTATAGAGGAGTACAAACGATGAAAAGCTTAAAAGGAACCCAGACAGAGAAAAATCTTTTAGCCTCCTTTGCAGGAGAATCACAGGCGAGAAATCGTTATACCTATTATGCCTCACAAGCGAAGAAAGAAGGATTTGTGCAAATTTCCGACATCTTCAGCGAAACCGCTGATCATGAAAAGGCCCACGCCAAGACGTTTTTTAAGTTCTTGGAAGGGGGCGATCTTGAGATTACAGCGACCTATCCGGCGGGTGTGATTGGGAGTACTGAGGAGAACCTGGCTGCTGCCGCAGATGGTGAAAATCACGAGTGGACTGTTTTATATAAAGAAGCAGCTGAAATTGCAGATCAGGAAGGATTTAGTGAAGTAGCAGAGATCTTCCGAAGAGTTTCAGTTGTTGAGGAACAGCATGAAAAGCGATATCGCAAACTACTCCAAAATATCAAAGAAGGTAAGGTCTTTGAAAAAGATGCCCCGGTCAAGTGGATGTGTCGTAATTGTGGTTATGTACATGAAGGTAAAACGGCAATGAACATGTGTCCTGCCTGTCAGCATCCCCTCGCCCATTTCGAGGTAAAGGCAGAGAATTATTAAATGGAACTTATTGCGTTACAAACCATTACGTTTGCTCTGGGATTAGGGGTCACTTCTTATATTCTATCCCGCTGGCTGAGGGTGCCGGCCATTATTTTTTATTTGATGGCGGGATTGCTGGCAGGGCCGGTCGGGCTCAAGTTAGTTGATACCAGTTCTCTGGGTCAGGGTTTGCTGATTCTGGTTGAAATAACAGTAGCGATTATTCTGTTTGAAGGTGGATTGTCACTGTCTTCCCGAAGTTTTAAGAATGAGTCGTCAGCTATTCGTCGTATGTTAATTGTTACATTGCCGCTGACCGGAATGGGAGCCGCCGCTCTGGCTCACTATCTGTTAGATTTACCGTGGCAGATCGCTGTCTTTTTTGGTGCACTGATCGTTGTGACTGGGCCAACTGTGGTTGGGGCGATCTTACGCAGTGTTTACCTGACTCGTCGTCTGGAAATTCTGATGAACTGGGAATCGATCTGGGGCGATGTGATAGGCGTGCTGTTAAGTGCCGTTGCCTTGGAACTGGTTGATCTGAACCTGCAAGATTCATGGGGAGAGGTTGGACTTACTCTGTTGGCGAGAATACTGGGTGGTGCGGCGCTTGGAATTGTTGGGGGATATGGTTTAACCTGGATTTTAAACCGTGTTTGCCGGTTGCGGGATTCGACACTGCCAGGGATTGTGAGCATTGCTGGTGCGCTGGCCATATTTTATACAGCCAATTTTGTGATGCATTCATCCGGACCATTAGCAGTTGCGGCTGCTGGATTCATTCTTTCAAACCTGAACGAAGAGACTCTGCACGAGATACGTCATTTCAAAGAGCAGATATCGAGCATTTTTATCAGCACCATGTTTGTTCTGCTTTCCGCTTTTATCAATCCAATGCCGTTGCTGGATCAATGGCCAATGATGCTGCTGACGGCGTTGATCTTGGGTGCAGTCGTACGACCACTCTCAGTTGCTGTGGCTTTGTGGAAAACCCCGGTTCCTGTATCAGAGCGAACGTTTATCGGGCTGATTGGTCCCCGGGGAATTATTGCTGCCTCCACTGCAGCTTATGCTGCGCTGACTGTTTCCGGTCATGCAAAGAATATGACGCTGGTTTTAAATTTGACCTATGCCGTTATTTTCTTTTCAGGTGTCTCGGCGACACTTTTGTGCCGCCCCCTGGCACGAATATTAAAGGTCCTCATTCCTGTTTCCCGCTCGGGCTTGCTGCTGGTTGGGGTCAACAGTTTCAGTTCTGCTATTGCGGACTTTGCTAAAGACTATGTACCCGTTTCGTTTCTCGAAACCAACAACACCGCCTGTATCCTGGCTGAACACCTGGGCCATAATATTATCTGTACTGATCTTCTTAGCGGTGACATTTACGAGGAAGCACTGGACGATGGCTTCGGACGACTGCTTGCTGTGACCCGTAACGATGCCATGAACGAGTTGATTGCAAAAAAGGCCGCCATTCATCTGGAATCAAATAAAGTCTACTGGGTTGCGGCCAAGTCCGATGATGAAGAGACCGTCAACTTAGTCACATCGTTTCGCAGCAATCTTGCCTTTTCTGATCATTTTTCACTGATAGATGCCATCAATGGTCTGGACCATCACGATGCGGAATTGAAAGTCTTATCTCCCGAAGAGTTTCAAACAGAAGGAGTTGTGCCACTGTTGGAAATTCTGGGAAATGGACTGGGTTTACGTGTTGTTCTGTCAGATGAAAATGTTCGTAATGAAGCGTTATGTTATGTTCCAAAAATGGCTGATTCTACATTATCCTGATCCCCTTCGCCCCCCACTGGGTCCTCTTGAGCATAGGGGACCGTTCATAAATTAGTTCACATAATCTATTTGCAAAAGTCCCTAACACACTGGACATTTTGCAAACAGAATGTGAACTAATTTATGAGCCGACCCTTAGGGATCGTGCTATCTCACATTGAACCTGCCTCTCTTATCTGATCCCAATATTGGAATAGGCATCAAATCATGTCACTTTGATTAAAAATGGCAGGTTTATCTGCAGATGTTTGAAAAAAGATAATATGGCTTCATTTAAGCCTGATTCATGGCAGGGAGGGTTCTATGAAATTTGGCATGAAAATTTCAATAGATATTCACATATTATCAAATTCGACTGCTGACATAATTCTGAAAGCAGCCGTTGATTTTTAACCAATTGTGGATATCACTGGCAGGTGATCATTCGACAACAGAAAACAGAGGCAACCATGAAAAGAAGAATCAACAGACGATCCATGAGAAAATCTGTAAAATTCAAGCCTAGCCATGATTTTCTTAGCAAAGCAATGGATGAATATTTGGCAGAAGGCGGCACTATCACTAAATTGGAGTTCGACGAAAAAAGCTTTAAGAATTTCATTGCCAGCTCAGAATCACCGATTGCTGTAGATGAGTTTCTGAACGGGAATTAGCAAAAACGATATTATCATTTTATCTCGAGAAGAAAATGGAAAAGGCAATAATCTATCATAATGCTAAGTGCAGCTGCAGTAGAAAAGCTCTGGGATTTATTGAAAACAGTGGAATT
>PJEL010001860.1_pt1 | contig 20269 bp, 21 predicted proteins | sample 1853271 | NCBI WGS metagenome assembly PJEL01 (sample SAMN08108733, study PRJNA415343) | Invertebrate metagenome, whole genome shotgun sequencing project. | host: Globobulimina | place: Sweden: Gullmar Fjord | collected 2015-08
ATGCAGGCCCCGAATGAAAAGGGCTACTTTCCCTATACCCCGGCGACCAACCTGCTCTATGGATTGGCCGAGGCCATCGACATGCTGCACGAGGAAGGCCTCGACAATGTCTTCGCACGGCACGACCGCCATGCCGAGGCGACGCGCCGCAGCGTACGCGCCTGGGGGCTGGAAGTGCTCTGCAGCAATCCGCGGCACTACTCCAGCGCGCTGACCGCGGTCTTGGTCCCCGAGGGCGAGAGCGCCGACCACTTCCGCAAAGTAACGCTGGAAAATTTCGACATGTCGTTGGGCAACGGCCTGGCGAAAGTCGCCGACCGGGTGTTTCGTATTGGCCACCTCGGCGACTTCAATGATTTAATGCTCATGGGCACTCTCTCCGGCGTAGAGATGGGGCTTGAGCTGTCAGGTATTCCCTACCGCCGCGGTGGGGCGCAAGCGGCCCTCGGCTATCTATCCGGCCAGGACCAGATGTTGGCGGAAGGTGCCGCCGAATAAGCAGAAGCCAATAAGCATCACCAAAGAACCACAAACGAAAAACACAACCCTGGGGAGGGAATTATGAAAATTCTTGGACTAGTAAGTGCCATTGCCGCTACGGGACTGCTCGCCAGCCCGGCGGCCGCCGAAAAGCTGACGTTGAAATTTGGCCACGTCGGTGCGCCGGGCTCTCTCTTCGAAGCCAGCGCCAACGAATTTGCCCGCTGCTCCAACGCCGCACTGGGCGACAAGGGCGAAGTGCAGGTCTTCGGTTCCTCGCAGCTCGGCAAGGACAAAGAGCTGCTGCAGAAGCTGAAACTCGGCCAGGTGGACTTCTCTCTGCCTTCTTCCGTGATGTCTTCGGTCGCCGACGAGTTCGGCGTCTTCGAGATGCCCTATATCATCAAGAGCCGCGACCACATGAAGCGGGTAGAGGGCGCCATCCTGGAAAGCAAGCTGCAGCCGGCGGTTAAGGCCAAGGGCTATCGCATCCTCGGCGTCTGGGAGAACGGCTTCCGCAACATCACCAACAACACCCGGCCGATCAACAAGCCGGCCGACCTGGACGGCATCAAGCTGCGCACGCCCAAGGGCGCCTGGCGGGTGAAGATGTTCCAGCTCTACGGCGCCAACCCGACGCCGATGTCCTTCTCCGAAGTCTTCACCGCGCTGCAGACCGGCGTGATCGACGGCCAGGAGAACCCCTACGCGCAGATCTGGTCGGCGAAGTTCCAGGAGGTGCAGAAGTACCTCTCGATCACCGGTCACGTCTACACGCCGGCCTACATCCTGGTATCCGAGAAGCATTTCTCCGCACTGCCGGCGGACGTGCAGTCCGCGCTCGGCACCTGCGCCTCGGACACCCAGGCCTTCGTCTACAAGACCGCGGCTCAGCTTGAGACCGATCTTCTCGACAAGCTCAAAGCGGGCGGGATCGAGGTCAACGTGGCCGATAAGGACGCCTTCATCGCTGCTTCCAAGCCGATCTACACCGAGTTCGCCTCCAGCATTGACGGCGGACAGGATCTGATCGACACGGTGATCAGCCTCGGCGAAGGTTCCTAAGAAAAGGGCCGACGAAAGCCCGGGACCAGCGGTCCCGGGCTTTCTCATTTTCAAGCTTCCCAGCGCCCGGTCCGGCCGGCGCGCCCTGTTTTTATACGCTGGCGGACGGCCCGAGGCTGTCCGGCAGAGTCTGTCACGATCGCGATTCACAGCCTTCGTCGACTCCTTGAGGAGTAAGCCTGCAGATGCTTAGGGCAGCCTACAAAACCCTGGAATGGCTCCTGGAATGGATCACCATCGCACTGATGATCTCGCTGACCGTAGTGGTGATCGTCGCCGTGGGGTTCCGCATGGCCAACGATTCGCTGTCCTGGTACGACGAAGTGGCCGCAATCCAGCTTTCCTGGGTCACCTACTACGGCGCCGCCCTGGCCGCCTTGAGGCGCGGTCACATCGGCTTCGACAGCGTGCTTCTTGCCATCCCCATGCCCGCGCGCATGGTCGCCGTGGTGATCACCGAGGTCACGGTCCTGGGCTTCTTCGGGCTGATGACCTGGGCCGGCATGGAGGTGCTGAACGTCTTGGAAGGTGAGCGCCTGGTCTCCCTCACCTGGGTGCCGATACAGCTGACCCAGTCGGTGATCCCCATCGGCGGCGCGCTCTTCCTCCTCTGCGAGCTCATCAGCCTGCCGCGCTACTGGCGCATGACCGCCGCCGGCATCTCGCTGGAGCACGCGGAGATCGAAGAGGAAGTCGAGCACGAACTGAAGCAAGCAGGGAGCCGCTGAATCATGCTGATGTTCGTCATCTTTGCGGCCCTGGTGCTGATGATCTGCCTCAACGTGCCGATCGCCGTCGCGCTGGCCGTCTCCGCCGTGATCGGCCTGGTCGCCACCGAAGGCACCGGCAGCCTCGTCACCGTGGCGCTCGACATGTACGACGGCTCCACCAAGTTCTCGCTGATCGCCATTCCGATGTTCGTGCTGGCCGGCGCCATCATGAACGCCGGCGGCATCACCGACCGGTTGATCAACTTCGTCTCCGCGTTGATCGGTTTCGTGCGCGGCGGGCTTGCCATGATCAACATCGGCGTCTCGCTGTTCTTCGCCGAGATCTCCGGCTCGGCCGTCGCCGACGTGGCGGCGCTCGGCTCGATTCTCATCCCGCAGATGAAAAAGCGCGGCTACAGCGGACCGCTCTCCGCCGCTGTCACATCCTCCTCGGCCTCGCTGGCGATCATCATCCCGCCGTCGATCCCGATGATCCTCTACGCGGTCTCGGCCGGCACCTCGGTGGAACAGCTCTTCGTCGCCGGCATAGTCCCCGGCCTGATGGGCGCCGCCGGCCTGATGGGCGTGGCCTATGGCTTTGCCCGGCGCTACGATCTGCCGGTCGAGGAAGCCTTCGAGATGGCACATGTGCGGCGCACCTTCGTGGAAGCCCTGCCCGCCTTCACCCTGCCGGTCATCATCCTGGGCGGTATCTTCGGCGGCTTCGTCACCGCGACCGAGGCAGCGGGCTTGGCCGTCATCGCCGCCCTGCTGGTCGGCCTCTGGTACCGTCAGATCGACATCCGCCATCTGAAGCGCGCCATGCTGGACGGCGGCATCCAGACCGCGGTGGTCATGCTGCTGGTGGCCGCCTCGGTCCTCATGGGCGGCTTCCTGACCCGGGCCCAGGTACCGCAGGACCTGGCGGCGGCGATTCTCGACTTCACCAGCAACAAGTACGTCATCCTGCTGATCCTCAACGTCTTCTTCCTGATCATCGGGTTCTTCCTGCACTCGGCGGCGGCAATCATTCTGGTGGTGCCCATCGTCATCCCGCTCATCGCAGCAGCGGGCATCGACCCGGTGCACTTCGGCCTGGTAGTAACGCTGAACCTGGCCATCGGCCAGCAGACGCCGCCGGTAGCCAGCGTGCTCATCACCGCCTGCGCAGTCGCCAAGGCCAACATCTGGGAAGTCTCGAAAGTGAACGTCTACTTCGTCGCCGTGCTGCTGGTGGTGTTGTTGATCTGCACCTACGTGCCGGCGGTCCCGATGTTCCTGGTTGAATACTTCTACAGGTAGGGAGAGATCATGAGCGACGAACTGCTCTACGACGTCCGCGACGGCATCGGCTTCGTCACCTTCAACCGGCCGGCGGCGCGCAACGCCCTGACCTTCGGCATGTACGAAGGCCTGGCGGAGATCTGCGAGACCGCCGCCGACAAGGGCGAGGCCAAGGCCCTGGTGGTGACCGGCGCCGGCGACAAGGCCTTCGCCGCCGGCACAGATATTTCCCAGTTCCGTGCCTTCAAGACGCCGGAAGACGCGATCAACTACGAACAGCGCATCGACAAGGTGCTGACCGCAGTCGAGCGTTGCCCTCTGCCGACCGTCGCCGCCATTGCCGGCGCCTGCACCGGCGGCGGCGCCGGCATCGCGGCGGCCTGCGACATCCGCATCGCCGCAAGGGACCTGAAATTCGGCTTCCCGATCGCCCGCACCCTGGGCAACTGCCTCTCGGCCAACAACCTCGCCCGCCTCTCGGCGCTGATCGGTGCCGGGCGCACCAAGGAAGTGATATTCACCAGCCGTTTGGTCGGCGCCGAGGAAGCCTTTGCCGCCGGTCTGGTCACCGAGTTGCTGGACGACCGCGCCGCCGTCGAAGCGCGCGGCGCGGAGTTGGCCACTCAGCTTGCCGGTCACGCCCCCCTCACTCTGCGCGCCACGAAGGAGGCTCTGCGCCGCCTCAACGTTGCCGCCGCCGAGGTCGAAGACCAGGACCTCATCGTCATGTGCTACACCAGCGAGGACTTCCGCGAGGGGCTGGAAGCCTTCCTCGCCAAACGCAAGCCAGACTGGAAAGGGCGCTGAGGTGACCGGGGAGACAACAGGTCCCCTACAAGGCTGCCGGGTCGTCGAACTCGCGCACATCATGGCCGGGCCGGTCTGCGGCCTGATGCTGGCCGACATGGGCGCCGAGGTCATCAAGGTCGAAAAGCTGATCGGCGACGACACCCGGCGCATGCTGCCGCCCGATGTCCAGGGCGAGTCCGCCGCTTTCATGATGATGAACCGGAACAAGCGCGGCATCGCCCTCGACTTGAAACACGCCGACGGCAAGGCCGCCCTGCTGCGTCTGCTCGACAAGGCCGACGTGGTGATCGAGAACTACCGCAAGGGCACCATGGAGAAGCTCGGCCTCGGCTACGAGACTCTGAAGGCGCGTAACCCCGGCCTGATCTACTGCGAGATCTCCGGCTTCGGGCGCAGCGGACCCTATGCCGAGCGCGGCGGCTTCGATCTCATCGCCCAGGGCATGGCGGGCCTCATGTCGATCACCGGCGAGGGACCGGGCCGGCCGCCGGTGAAGGTCGGCGCCCCGGTCACCGACATCACCGCCGGCATCCTCGCGGCGATGGGCGTCTCGGCCGCCTATGCCCGCAAGCTGCAAACCGGCGAGGGCCAGAAGGTCGACACCTCGCTCTTCGAGGCCGGCATCGTCCACACCTACTGGCAGTCGGCCATCGCCTTCGCCACCGGGGTCTCGCCCGGCGCCATGGGATCGGCGCATCCGCTGAACGCCCCCTACCAGGCCTTCAAGACCGCCGACGGCTGGATCAACATCGGCGCCGCGAACCAGAAGAACTGGGAACGGCTGGCCGCCATCCTCGACCATGCGGAACTCGGCAGCGACCCGCGTTTTCTGACCAACGACACGCGCATGGCCAACCGCCAGGCCCTGGAAGCCGAGTTAAACGCCGTCTTCGAAACCAAACCGACCGATAAATGGCTGGAAATTCTCGAAGAAGGCGGCCTGCCCGCCGGGCCGGTGCTGTCGATCGGTGAAATGCACCAGGACCCCCAGGCCCTCGCCCGCGAGATGATCGTCGAAACCCGCCATCCCGTCGCCGGCCGGGTAAAGAGCCTCGGCCTGCCGGTGAAGTTCTCCGCCACCCCCGGCGGCGTCAGGGAGCCGGCCCCGGTGCTGGGCGAGCACAGCCGCGAAATCCTCGCCGAAGCCGGTTTCTCGGAGGCGGAAATCGAGCGCATGATCAAAGAGGGCACGGCCAAGTCGACCGCCCTTCCCGCGCCTCTCTGACCAACAGCAATCCTGAAGCGGAGCCCCCATGACCAGCCCCATCACTCTCGCACAGGCCAACGCCATCATCGAAGTCACGCTCGCCAAGAGCGCCGAGATGGGCCTTAAGCCTCTGACCGTCGCGGTGCTGGATGCCGGCGGCCACTTGAAAGCCCTGGCCCGCCAGGACGAAACCAGCACCATCCGGCCGGAACTCGCTCAAGGCAAAGCCCGCGGCGCCATCGCCATGGGCATCAGTTCGCGCGCGCTGTTCAATCGGGCGCAGGAGCAACCCTTCTTCATTCAGTCGATCAACGCGCTCTGCGACGGCTCCCTGGTGCCGGTGCCGGGCGGCGTGCTGGTGCGCGACGCAGCAGGCACGATCGTCGGCGCCGTCGGCGTGACCGGCGACACCTCCGACAACGACGAGGCCTGCGCCATCGCCGGGATCGAAGCCGCCGGCTTCACCGCCGACGCGGATTGATAAAGGCGCAGTCGAACGCCCCACACCGTTAGACCGATGTGGGGCCGTTCGAGTATTTCAGCAATAGAAGTGCTTCTTAGGAAGGCTCTGGCCAGACGAAGTCCGGGCGCAGGCCTTCATAGACCGGGCGGCCGTCATCCGGTTTCGCAACACCGGAGGCGGGATCGTAGAAGGCGTGGTAGGTCGCGGGCAGCGGCCCAGCGTCATAGCCCATCAGATTCGGCACGATCGCACGAATTCGACTTTGTTTGTCATCCAGCATGATCGGTGCGCCGCAGGTTCCACAGGTGCACAGTTCCAAGGGACCATCTGGATTGTTCGCATTGAATGGCTGACGTTTCAAGTCGCCGGGGTTATCAACGGCGACATCGCCGTGCTTGAAGAACACCACATGAGTTGTGTCTTGACCGGTAACCGCCTTGCAGACAGAGCAGTGGCAGGTGTGGTTGTCGATCGGCTCGTTGTCCGAGTGCGTATGTACATGTTCGCACCCTCCGGAATGCTTATGGGACATAGTCTCCTCCTTGCTTAGTTATTGGACCGTACCAACCACTTTGGTTCAGTCAAAACCACCGGGGATCGGAAGTTCTCAGCCTCGTGTGTCAGATCAAACGCGTCGGCAACGACAATCGGCACGCCCTTCCCCTCAGCGCTCACGAAGCGGCTTTAGCTGACGATTCCGGCGGCAAGAATGCTGGTCGGCCTTCGTATGACGCCCAGCGGTTCCATCGATGTCTCTTGTATCCACTAGCTGCCCGACAAGGATCACAGTCCGATCCAAGCGGCTGGTTAAGAGAACCATGCCGCTGGCGTCGTAGCCAATTGGCCTTTAGTCCGAAGCTGACACGGCTGGGGAGCCCGCTTCTCGCTGCGCTTGCTCCTGCGCGCGTTCCCCGCTAGCCGGCCGCATTGCGCGCAGCGTCCCTAAGCCTTTGGCACTATATCCGCAGGCTCCGCCCGATTGTTACCCTACAGACAAATAGAACAAGTCTAAGGTAGGGTAGCAAAACCCTGGAAAGACGGGAGGAACGAATGGGCTTGCTGCAGAAGGTTATGGTGGCCGCGGTCGCAGTGACTGCACTATGGAGCGCGCCCTCGCTTGCGGCGGATACGGTTCGAATTGCCGTCTTGAAATTCGGCACCGTCAACTGGGAATTGAGCACCATTCAGCGCAACGGGCTGGACAAAAGCAACGGCTTCGAAATGTCGGTCCTGGCCCTGGCGAGCGGCCAGGCCGCCAAGGTTGCCCTGCAGGCCGGCGAGGTCGACATGATCGTCTCCGACTGGCTCTGGGTGTCGCGCCAGCGCGCCTCCGGCAAGCGCTACACCTTCGTCCCCTTCTCCGCCTCTCTCGGTGCATTGATGGTGCCGGCGGATTCCGACATTCGCTCCCTGGCCGACCTCAAGGGAAAGAAGATCGCCGTGGCCGGCGGTCCGCTCGACAAGAGCTGGCTGCTGCTGCGCGGCCTGGCCGAGCATGAATACGGACTGGATCTGGCAGAGGAAAACGAAGCGGTCTTCGGCGCTCCGCCGCTCTTGGCGAAAAAGGCCGAGCAGGGCGAAGTCGATGCCGTGCTGAACTACTGGCACTACAGCGCGCGCCTGGAGGCCAAGGGCTTTCGCCGCATTGTCGGTGCCAACGATGCGGCCATGGCGCTCGGCGCAAAGGGACCGATTTCCGCCATCGGCTATGTCTTTGACGAGGACTGGGCGACCCGGAACGTCGACGCCGTACGCGGCTTCGTGCAGGCCTCGCGCGACGCCAAGGAACTGCTGCGCACCTCTGACGCCGAGTGGGAAATCCTGCGCGAGATGACCCGCGCCAAGGACGATATCACCTTGGCAACCCTGCGGAGTCGCTTTCGCGAGGGCATCCCCTCGCGACCGCTGAGCGAGGAAATGGCCGATACCGCCAAGGTCTACGACATCCTCGCCAAGCTGGGCGGCGACAAGCTTGTCGGGCCTTCGAAAACCATGGCGCCGGGCACCTTCTGGCCGGTGCTGGTGAACGGTTCCTGAACCTTGAGTTAGGAACGCCTGCCGTGACCGGCGCGACGCAACTGCCGCTCAGGCTGCTGTCTATCCTGGGGTTCTTCGTTCTCTGGGCGGGGGCGGCGGCGCTGGCCGCCGCGCCCGAAGTGCCGGGCCCCCTCGCCGTCTTTGCTTTCCTCGCCGACGAGGCCGCCGACGGCACGTTGTTCTATCACATGGGAGTCACCCTGACGCGGGTCGCCGCGGCCTTCGTCATCGCCATGTTCATCGGCACGGCGGTCGGTGTGCTGATGGGCCAGAGCCGCAACCTGGACCGGGTGCTCGATCCCTGGGTCATTCTGCTGCTCAACCTTCCGGCCCTGGTGGTGATCGTGCTCTGCTACATCTGGATCGGACTGACAGAAGCGGCCGCCGTCACCGCCGTGGCGATCAACAAGATCCCCAACGTGATCGTGACCCTGCGCGAAGGCGCCCGTGCCCTGGACCCGAAACTCCTGGAGATGGCGAAGGTATTCCGCTTTTCCCCGGGACGTATGCTGCGCCACGTCGTGATTCCGCAGCTTCTGCCCTTCATCGCCGCTGCGGGCCGCTCCGGCCTGGCGTTGATCTGGAAGATTGTGCTGGTGGTCGAGTTGCTGGGCCGCTCGAACGGCGTCGGCTTCCAGATCCACCTGTATTTTCAGCTCTTCGACGTAGCGGCCATTCTCGGCTATGCCCTGGCCTTCGTCTGCGTCATGCTGTTCATCGAATTTCTACTGGTTCAACCTCTTGAAACCCATCTCAACCGCTGGCGGCCAAAAGCGGCTTAAGGTACGGATCGACAGCAAGGCTTTCCGCTCCGCCGACGGCGCGGCGACAGAAGTGCTGCACGACTTGTCGTTCGACTTGGCACCCGAAACCTTCACCTGCCTGATCGGGCCGTCGGGCTGCGGCAAGACGACGACGCTGCGGATCATCCTGGGGCTGGACCACGACTTTGCCGGCTCTGTCGAACTGCCCTCGCCCGACCTGCGTGTTGCCGCCGTGTTTCAAGAACCGCGCCTGCTGCCCTGGCGTACGGTGGAGCAGAACGTACGGCTGGCGCTGCCGCCTGAAACCAAGGCCCAAGAAGGCGCACCGGACCTCGACAAGCTGTTTGCTACGCTCGGCCTGGGAGACCTTCGGGAGCGCTTTCCGGAAGAACTTTCGCTGGGCCTGGCGCGCCGCGTCGCCTTGGCGCGTGCCTTCGCGGTGATGCCCGACGTGCTGCTGCTGGACGAACCCTTCGTCTCCCTTGACGAGTACACGGCGGAGCGCCTGCGCGACCTCTTGATCGAGCTTTGGCGGGACAGCTCCGCAACGGTGCTCATGGTCACCCACAATGTGCGCGAAGCCGCGCGGCTGGCCGATCGCCTACTGTTGATGAACGATCGCCCGGCGCGCATCGTCGGCGATGTACCGGTGCCTCTGGCACGCTCCGCGCGAAGCGGCGACACTTTACGTGCCTTCCTCAACGACCTTAATAAAGAACATCCGGAAACGGTTCACGTCTAGCCGCTCCCCGGCGTCGGAAAAGCCACCGAACAGACCCTGGCTGGGGATCAGCTCCGCACTGCGGAAAGCCAGTAAAGCCGCGCCTTACCGCCGCTTAATACTATGGTTCTATCGACAACAGGCGGGCGTCTTCGCAGACTTCAAGAACTATTAAGCGCCTTACCTCAAATGCTCGGTTTTGGCTTCGAAATCGTGCGCAGCTTTCTTGAGAAAATGCGTGCCACCAACACACATCAGGGGACGGGAAATGCAACGGTTTAAACTCTTGGCGGCCTTGTCTGCGGTCGCTTTGACCGCATCAACGGCTGCGCTCGCCAACGACGGGCTGTTGAAGATGCAGCAGAATGCGAAGGACTGGGTGATGCCTCTCGGCAATTACTCCAGCACCCGCTACAGCGAGCTCGATCAAATCAACAAAGGCAACGTAGGCGACCTGCAGGTGGCCTGGACTTTCTCGACCGGCGTCCTGCGCGGTCACGAGGGTGGGCCTCTGGTAGTTGGCGACGTGATGTACATTCACACGCCGTTCCCCAACAAGGTCTTCGCACTCGACCTGAACGACGACGGCCGCATCATATGGAAGTATGAGCCGCGCCAGGATCCGAACGTGATCCCGGTGATGTGCTGCGATACCGTCAACCGTGGCGTTGCCTACGGCGACGGTACGATCTTCCTGCATCAGGCCGACACCACCCTGGTAGCGCTCGACGCCGCCACCGGTGCTGTGAAGTGGTCCAAGAAGAACGGCGACCCGGGCAAGGGTGAGACCGGTACCTCCGCGCCGCTGGTTGCGGGCGACAAGGTGCTGATCGGCATCTCCGGCGGCGAATTCGGCGTCCAGGGCCACGTCACCGCCTACAACATGAAAGACGGCTCCATCGCCTGGCGCGGCTATTCGGTCGGGTCGGACGAAAGGCTTATCGTCGACCCGGCGAAGACCACCCACCTGGGCAAGCCGGTCGGCAAAGACTCCGGCACGAACACCTGGGAAGGCGACCAGTGGAAGCTGGGCGGCGGTACCACCTGGGGCTGGCTGTCCTATGACCCGGACCTGAACCTGGTCTACTACGGCTCCGGCAACCCCGGCACCTGGAACCCGGCGCAACGGCCCGGCGACAACCGTTGGTCCATGACCATCTTCGCCCGCGACCTCGACACCGGCATGACCAAGTGGCTCTATCAGATGACCCCGCATGACGAGTGGGACTACGACGGCGTCAACGAGATGATCCTGGCTGACATCGACGTCGGCGGGACGAAGCGCAAAACGCTGGTCCACTTCGACCGCAACGGCTTCGGCTATACCCTCGACCGCGTAACCGGCGAACTGCTGGTGGCCGAGAAGTTCGATCCGGCCGTCAACTGGGCGACCCATGTCGACATGAAGACCGGCCGTCCGCAGGTGGTCTCCCAGTACTCGACCGACCAGAACGGCGCCGACGTGAACTCCGAAGGCATCTGCCCGGCGGCGCTCGGTTCCAAGGATCAGCAGCCGGCCAGCTTCTCGCCGAAGACCGGCCTGTTCTACGTTCCGACGAACCACGTCTGCATGGACTACGAGCCCTTCGAGGTCTCCTACACGGCGGGCCAGCCTTATGTTGGCGCCACCCTGTCCATGTATCCGGCCCCCGGCGGCACGCACCTCGGCAACTTCATTGCCTGGGATGCCGGCACGGGCAAGATCAAATGGTCCAATCCGGAGCCCTTCTCCGTATGGTCCGGTTCCTTGGCGACAGCCGGCGACGTGGTCTTCTACGGCACTCTCGAGGGCTACCTGAAGGCGGTCGACCCGGACAGCGGCAAGGAGCTGTTCCGCTTCAAGACGCCGTCGGGCATCATCGGCAACGTCAATACCTTCGAGCACGGCGGCAAGCAGTATGTCGGCGTCCTCTCGGGCATCGGTGGTTGGGCCGGCATCGGCCTGGCAGCGGGCCTGACGGAAGACACCGCTGGTCTCGGTGCGGTGGGCGCCTACAAAGCCCTGTCGAGCTACACCAACCTCGGCGGCCAGCTCACGGTGTTCGCTCTCCCTGACTGATGGACTAACCGTGAACAGTTCTGAAGTATAGAAAACCTCTGCGGGCCGATGTTAAGCATCGGCCCGCATCCTTGTGGAAGTCAGGCTTTCAAAGAGAGGCCGCCCCGCTCCGGCGCAAGATGCACCGGCCAACTAAAAGCCCTTGGGAGACGAAGAGTAATGCGTTTTTGGATGACCACCCTGTCGCTGGCGAGCAGTGCCATGATGGCCCTCGCCTTGTTGCCCGGCGGCCCAGCCTCGGCCCAGACCGAAGAAGTCGACTGGGAGAAGCAGCCTTACATCGTGAAGGACGGCAAGGTCGACTACGGGACCTATAACGGCTTTCGCCGCTATCATTCCTACTGCCACGTCTGCCATGGCCCCGACGGGATGGGCAGCACCTATGCTCCGGCGCTGAAGGATTCGCTGACCCGCATGACTTATGACGAATTCCTGGAGGTCGTGGTCAACGGGCGAACGGTACAGGTCGCCGGCCAGGACTCGGTCATGCCGAGCTTTGCGGAGTCTGAAGACGTGATGCTCTATATCGACCACCTCTATGCCTATCTCAAGGCGCGCGCCGACGACAAGATCGGCCGGGGCCGGCTGAAACGCCTGCCCGCCGACGAAGACCCGGTGTTCATCGAGTGGAAAGCCAATAAATGACCGCTTCGCTGCCTGCGCGGCCGTCCCGCCTCTACGGTCTCTGCCTGGCCTTCGTGGCTATGGCGGGGATCACGGCGGTTTCCGGGGCGGCAGCCCAGGCCGCGACCGGCGAAGTCGTCGACCGCAGCAAGCTACGGGTCTGCGCCGACCCCGGGAACCTGCCCTACTCCAACGACAAGGGCGAGGGTTTCGAAAACAAGATCGCCGAGCTGATCGCCCGGGAACTCGGCGTGCCGCTGGAATACACCTGGTTTCCGCAAACCGTCGGCTTCGTGCGCATGACCCTGGCAGCCAAGCGCTGCGACCTCATCATCGGTGTCGCCACCACCAACGAGATGATGCAGAACACCAACCCCTACTACCGTTCCAGCTACGTGATCGTGCACCGTCCCGACCTTGCGCTGCAGAACGGCAGCTTGGGCGACCCGGTATTCAAGGACCTGCGCCTGGGGATCCAGCCGCGTACGCCGGTAGCAACCTTGGTGGCGCGCCACGGCCTGCTCACCCAGGCAAAGAGTTATCGCCTCATCGTCGATACCCGCCTGGAGAAACCGGCCCGCAGCATGGTGGAGGATGTCGCCAAGGGCGAAATCGACGCCGCTCTCGCCTGGGGGCCGCTCGCCGGCTACTGGGTCAAGGAGTCGGCGCCCGACCTTGTGATCACGCCGCTCGACCCCGACCCCGGCCATCAGCGCATCGATTTCCGCGTTTCCATGGGGATCCGCTACAACGAGCCGGACTGGAAGCTCCAGTTGAACGACTTGCTGAAACAACACGAAGTGGAGATCCAGGGCATCCTTGCGGACTATGGCGTGCCGCAGCTTGACGGCCAGGGCAAACTGCTGCAACGCGCCAGCATCGATCCCGACGAGCCTTCCATAGCGGAACCCGACGGCTACCGGATGACCGACTACCGCGCGCCTGTGCCGGCCGGCCTGAAAGGCGCGCGCACAGTCGACGTGGCCGGGTTGCAGGACCTGTTGGCCAGCGAGGATGTGCTGCTGATCGACGTCATGCCGACGCAACGCAAACCGGAAAACCGCCCCGAAGGGTCGATCTGGCGCGACCCCAAGCGAGACACCATCAAGGGGGCGGTATGGCTGGCCAACATGGGATTCGGCAAGCTGGCCGACTCCGACGAAGCCGCCTTCAAGGCGGAGCTGGCACGCTTGGCCAGCGCCAAGGATCGCACGATTGTGATGTTTTGCGAGCCGGACTGCTGGATGTCGTGGAATGCGGCAAAACGGCTGATTTCCTACGAATATAGGAATGTGGTCTGGTTTCCGGGCGGTACGACCGCTTGGCGCGAAGCTGGATTAGAGCAGGAATCGGTGACACCATGGCGCCCATAGAAGCGCCTCACGCGCCACATGACTCTGGGAGAAAGGCGACCACGACGCGACCCATTTGGGCCTTTTAAGGAATATTTAGGTATCCTGATTAGGATGTTGCGTCATTGGTATGACCACGGCGCAGATCCGTCTCCACCAAGGAACGGCCAGCGCCCCAGATTTAGGTGGAGATACGATGTTCGAGGTTCTTATCGTCGCATGCCTGGTCGCGAACCCGGTGGAGTGCAAGACGTTTGAAGTTCCGTTGTACCACTACGAGACGCTGCATCAATGTTCCGTCATGGCTCAACTCAATGTCGTCGAATGGGCCTCCAAAGAATCGGATTGGCAGCTTCGGCGCTGGACCTGCGCGCAGATGGGCTCCTCCATCTAGACGCTGAACCGCGCAACCGTCTGCGGTTTTCCCGGCGCGCCTTGCTGCGCGCCACCGGCGCCATTGCCCTGGCCGGCCTGCTGCTGCCGGTCGTCTCCGACGTCCCGGCCGCCCGGGCTGCGCTTCCGTTCAGCGAAGTCGCCGAGGGTGTGTTTGTCCGCTTCGGCGTACACGAGGAAGTCACCGCCGCCAACTGCGGCGCGATCGCCAACATCGGCTTCATCGTTGGCGAGGAAAGCGTAGCCGTCGTCGACACCGGCACGACCCGCCAGCAGGGCCTCGCATTGCGCGAGGCCGTTGCCGCCGTGACCGACAAGCCGATCAGCCATGTGATCGCCACCCACGTTCACTTCGATCACTGCTTCGGCCACGGCGCCTTTACCGATCTGCCGCACAGGAACATCGGCCACAAGAACCTGCCAAGAGCGCTGGCGGCGCGCGGCGCCTTCTACCTGGAACTGCTCAGCGAGATCTGTCCCGACTTTGCCGGCACCGTCGTCGTGCCGCCGAACGAGACGGTAGACGGCGTGCTGGATATCGACCTCGGCAACCGGCCGCTGCGCTTGAAGGCCTGGCGGACGGCACACACCAATACCGACCTCACGGTCTTCGACCGGCGCAGCGCCACCCTGTGGACCGGCGATCTGCTTTTCGCCGGGCGCCTGCCCACGCTCGACGGCAATGTGACAGGTTGGCTGGAAGTGCTCGGAGAACTGTTGCCTGAAGAGGTGGCGCAGGTGGTGCCCGGGCACGGCCCGGTCAGCGACGGCCGGGCGGTCCTGGCAGCGCAGCTCAGCTATTTGACGACACTGCGGGACGCGGTCCGCCAAGCCATCACGGACGGGCTCGACATCCCGGCGGCGCTGACCCGCATCGGCAACGACAATCCTCAGAACTGGGAAGTCTTCGAACACAATCACGGGCGCAACATCGTCAGCGCCTACAAGGAACTGGAGTGGGAATGATGACCACCACCGCAAGGACTGCTGCATTTGGCTTTGCCGCGCACGCCCGCACCGCGATGAGCGCGGTTCTGGGCCTAGGCGCTCTGCTGGTCTTCTGCGCCGCAGTCCCCGCCAAGGCAGAGAACTCCGCCTGGGACGATATTCGTGCGGAGCTCTATGGCGCCGAGCGTGAAATCCACCCCGCCGCAGGCATCATCGAGATGGAGGCGCCCTATCGCGCGCTCGATGCCTCGACGGTTCCGATCACGATAGTCTCCAAAATTCCGCAGTCGGAAGACCGCTACATCCGCAGCCTGACCCTCATCGTCGACGAGAACCCGGCGCCGATCGTCGGCACCTTCCATTTCTCGCCGGCCAACGGGATCGCCAGCATCTCAACGCGAGTCCGGGTCAACGCCTACACCTCGATCCGCGCCATCGCCGAAACCAATGACGGCGCGCTCTACATGACGGCAGAGTACGTGAAGGCCTCGGGCGGCTGCTCCGCGCCGGCCTCGAACGACCAGGAACTGGCGATGGCGCGCATGGGCAAGATGAAGCTCAAGCAGCTTGGCGCCTGGCGACAGAACGAGCTTTCCGAAGCCCAGTTCATGGTCAGCCATCCAAACTACTCCGGCTTCCAGCTCGATCAGGTCTCGCAAATCTGGATCCCCGCCCACTACGTGCGCAGCATCGAGCTGAAGCTGGGCGAGCGCGAGATCATGCGCTTCGACGGCGACATTTCGATCAGCGAGAATCCGACCTTCCGCTTCTTCGTGAAGCCCCAGGGCTCGGAAGTCCTGCATGCCAAGGTGGTCGATTCCGAAGACAAGGTTTTCGAGCAGTCCTGGCCCATCGAGGTCGAACCCTCGTCGTGACGGCCTCTTGATGACAGCCTTGCAACGGTGCGCCGCGGTGGCCCTCCGCACCGCCTGCGTGGTCTTGCTAACCGCACTTGCCATGCCGGCGGCGGCGGCACCGGTAAAGGTCGCGGTCTTCGACCTCGAGCTCTATGACACCAGCCTGGAAGGCGAGCTGCGCGGCCCCGATCCGGCGGAAACCGCGCGCCTGCAACAGCTCGACTCCCTGCTGAGGAAAACCGTGGCGGCGCGGGCGGACATGGTGGGCGTCGACACCGCGCCCCTGCGCGAACGCCTCGCCGCCATGCCCACGCTCTACAGCTGCAACGGCTGCGAAGCGAAACTGGCCGGCGAACTGGGCGCCGAACGGGCCGTCAGCGGCTTCGTCTACAAAATCTCGACCCTGATCCTCTATATCACCGTGACGGTGCGCGACAGCGCCAGCGGAGAGCTTCTCGAAAAAGGCAGCGTCAGCATTCGTGGCAATACCGACGAAAGCTGGCAACATGGATTGCAGTCCCTGCTAAAGCGTCAGATATTCATGGTCGGTGAGAAATAACGCGAAGCGAACCCGGCGGGAGAAACGGGGCGCAAGAGGGAGTGCGATATGGACGCTGCTGAAAGCAGTCGCGAATCCACAGTGAAGCCATCGACGGAACCGGCCGCGCCGGTCCTGCGGGTACATAACCTGTCCTATGCTTACGGTAAATTCAAAGCTCTCGACGCGATCTCCCTGGAACTGCGCCCCGGACGGGTGACGGCACTGCTGGGCCCTAACGGCGCCGGCAAAACCACTCTCTTCTCACTGATCACCGGGCTGTTCGACAGCCGCCAGGGCGACATAGAGATCGCCGGCCATGCCATCCGCAGGGCGCGCAGCCGCGCCCTGGCGCAGCTCGGCATCGTGTTCCAGGCACAGACTCTGGATCTCGACCTCTCGGTCGAGCAGAACCTGCGCTACTTCGCCGCCCTGCGCGGCCTGCCGGGCAAAGAGGCACGGCAAAGGATCACCGCGCTGCTCGATGAAATCGGACTGGCCGAGAAACGAAAGGCCAAAGTCCGAACTTTGAGCGGCGGTCAACGGCGCCGCGTCGAGATTGCCCGCGCCCTGCTTGACCGGCCGGCCTTGTTGCTGCTCGACGAACCGAGCATCGGTCTGGATATCGCCACACGGCGCTGGCTGATCGAACATGTCCACCGGCTCGCCGAACAGGAAGGCATCACCATCTTGATGGCCACCCACCTGGTCGACGAAGTGATGCCCGAAGACGAACTGATCGTGCTGGACGAGGGCCGCATCATCGCCGGCGGACAGGTCAGCGACGTGGTGCGCCAGTCGGGCGCCGACAATCTGGACGAGGCCTTCACCCGGCTGACCAGCAAATCCGGCAACGCAAAGCCGGGGGCACAGCCATGAGCCCCGCCCATGCCGGCCGCGCCTTTCTCGCGATCCTGTTGCGCGAGCTACTGCGCTTCGTCCAGCAGCGCGAGCGTTTCTTCGCCGCCCTGGTCCGCCCGCTGGTGTGGTTGCTGGTCTTCGCCGCCGGCTTCCGCGCAACCCTCGGCCTGTCGATCATCCCGCCCTATGAGACCTACATCACCTACGACGTCTATGTGGTCCCCGGCCTGATTGGCCTGATCCAACTGTTCAACGGCATGCAGAACTCGCTCTCTATGGTCTACGACCGGGAGATGGGCTCAATGCGGGTGCTGCTGGCGACACCGCTGCCGCGCGGCTTCCTGCTGATCGCGCGCATGCTTTCAGGCACGGCGGTGTCGATCATCCAGGTCTATGCCTTCCTGGCCATCGCCGCGCTCTGCGGCACGGAGATACCGCCGGAGGGCCTGCTGCCGCTGCTGCCGGTGCTGATCGTTACCGGCCTCGCCCTCTCGGCCCTGGGCATGTTCCTGTCGTCGCGCATCCGCCAGCTTGAGAATTTCGCCGGCGTCATGAACTTCCTGATCTTCCCGATGTTCTTCATGTCCTCGGCGCTATACCCCCTGTGGCGGGTACGCGAGGGCAGTGTGCTGCTCTACGAGTTCTGCCGCTTCAACCCCTTCACCTACATGGTGGAGTTGATACGCTCGGCGCTTTACCTGCAGTTCAACGCGACGGCGATGGCTGTCGTGGTCGCCACTCTGCTGGTGTTCGGCGCCGCGGCGCTGATCGGCTACACGCCGGCGCGCGGTGGCCCGGCGGCGGGACGTCCCGGCGGCGGCTAAGGGCTTTGATTTTGTCGGAAAGGCTTAGACCGCGTTCAGGATGCGAGCGTGGTGGCGCAGGTGGTCGTCGATGAAGCTGGCGATGAAGTAGTAGGAATGATCGTAGCCGTGCTGCATGCGCACCTTGGCCGATTGTCCGCTTTCCTTCAGCACCGCGATCAGCCGCCAGGTTTGCAACTGTTCCTCCAGGAAAGGATCGGCGTCGCCTTGGTCGACGAGGATCTGGGAGGAAAAGCTGCGGTCGCGCAGCAGGTGGCAGGCATCGTGTTCCTGCCACGCGCATTCGTCATTGCCGAGATAGGCAGTGAAGGCCTTGCGCCCCCAAGGCACCTGGCTGGGCGCAACGATCGGCGAGAAGGCCGAAACCGATTTGAAGAGTTCCGGATGGCGCAGCGCCAGAGTCAGAGCGCCATGTCCACCCATCGAATGGCCGCAGATGCCCTGCGCACCCGCCTTGACCGGAAAAGCCTCGGCGATGAGCGCCGGTAACTCCTTGGTCATGTAAGAGTACATTTTGAAGTGCTTGGCCCAAGGCTGCATCACCGAGTCGACGTAGAATCCGGCGCCCTGCCCCAGATCGTAGTCCGGTGCGTTGGCGACCCCGTCGCCGCGCGGTGAGGTATCCGGAGCCACCAGGATAAGGCCGGTCTCCGCCGCCATACGTTGGGCGCCGGCCTTGACGGTAAAGTTTTCCTCGGTACAGGTCAGGCCCGACAGATAGAACACCGCCGGCACCGGGCCCGCTTTGGCGGCCGGCGGCAGGTAGACGCCGAGATGCATCTTGGTGCCGGTGACCTGACTGTCATGAGCGAGGGTGAGTTGCGTGCCGCCAAAGCACTGCGCGCTCGCCACCTCCTCGAAACGACTCATCGATCTAACTCCGTGCAATCGCCCGGCGCTCACGACCTCAGGCATCCTACAAATCCGTCGCTATCTGCAACGCTCCCTGAGACGTGGGGATCTTGTGGCCGCCCCACACACGCCCAAACTGCAACCGCCATAGGTTTGCGGTGAAAAGCTTCGTGGCTTCAATATACGACGACAGAGCGGATGGACTTACCCTCGTGCATCAGATCGAAGCCCTTGTTGATGTCGTCGAGCGGCATGGTATGGGTGACGAGATCGTCGATGTTGATCTTGCCGTCCATGTACCAGTCGACGATCTGGGGCACGTCGGTGCGTCCGCGCGCGCCGCCGAAAGCGGTACCTTTCCACACCCGACCGGTAACCAGTTGGAACGGGCGAGTGGAAATTTCCTGGCCGGCGCCGGCAACGCCGATAATCACCGATACGCCCCAGCCCTTGTGACAGCACTCCAGCGCCTGGCGCATGGTGTTCACGTTGCCGATGCACTCGAAGCTGTAGTCGGCGCCGCCACCGGTCAATTCCACCAGATGAGCCACCACGTCGTCCCCGATTTCCTTGGGGTTGACGAAGTGCGTCATGCCGAACTTCTCGCCCAGGGCCTTCCTGGAGTTGTTGAGGTCCACTCCGATGATCTTATCGGCCCCGACCATGCGGGCGCCCTGAATGACATTGAGCCCGATGCCGCCGAGGCCGAAGACGACCACGTTCGAGCCGGGCTCCACCTTGGCGGTGTTGACCACCGCCCCGACCCCGGTCGTGACCCCGCAACCGATGTAGCAGATCTTATCGAAGGGCGCGTCCTCGCGCACCTTGGCCAGCGCGATCTCCGGCAGCACGGAGTAATTGGCGAAGGTCGAACAGCCCATGTAGTGCAGAATCGGCTTACCGTCGATCGAGAAGCGGCTGGTGCCGTCGGGCATCAGGCCCTGGCCCTGCGTCACCCGGATCGCCTGGCAGAGATTGGTCTTGGGGTTGAGGCAGTACTCGCACTGCCGGCATTCCGGCGTGTAGAGCGGGATGACATGGTCGCCCTTCTTCAAAGACGACACGCCCGGCCCCACGTCGACCACGACGCCGGCACCCTCATGGCCCAGGATCGCCGGGAACATTCCCTCCGGATCGTCTCCTGAAAGCGTGAAAGAGTCGGTATGGCAGATCCCCGTCGCCTTCATCTCGACGAGGACCTCGCCTTCCTTGGGGCCTTCCAGCTGTACCGTTACCACTTCCAGCGGTTTGCCCGCCTCAAAAGCCACCGCAGCCCGCACGTCCATAACCGACATCTCCTAAATTCTTGCATCAATTCGCGGGTCGGCCATTCAAAGACCGATCTCATTGTTTTTACGGGAAATGTGGTAGGCCGCTCCATAGTCCTAAAGTACGCCATTGGCCGGCTGTGACGCCTTGC
>PJEL010001861.1_pt1 | contig 20255 bp, 16 predicted proteins | sample 1853271 | NCBI WGS metagenome assembly PJEL01 (sample SAMN08108733, study PRJNA415343) | Invertebrate metagenome, whole genome shotgun sequencing project. | host: Globobulimina | place: Sweden: Gullmar Fjord | collected 2015-08
GATTGCCCCGTAGCGCCTGCTCCCGTTCGATCGATTCGAAGAGTGCTTTGAAGTTGCCCAAACCGAAGCCCGTTGCCCCCCGCCGTTCGATGAACTCGAAGAACACAGTCGGACGATCCTGCAGCATCTTCGAGAATGTCTGGAGCAGATACCCATCGTCATCCTGATCGACGAGAATGCTGAGGCGCTCGATCTCGTCCCAGTCAAGGTCAACGCCAACGAGACGCTCCTTCGCCTCGGGGTAATACTCGTGAGGAACGTAGATCGTCTCTATTCCCCGGTTGTGGATGTCCTCGATCGACGTCTGCAGATCGCTCGTCGAAAGCGCAAGATGCTGAACGCCAGGAGAGCGATAGAAGTCGAGGTACTCCTCGATCTGGCTCTTCTTCTTTCCTTGTGCTGGCTCATTGATCGGAAGTTTGATGATTCCGTTTCCGCCGGCCATCACCTTCGACATGAGCGCCGTGTACTCCGTGGATATCGCGTCATCGTCAAAGTGTTTCAGCATGGTGAACGAGAAGATCCGGTCATAGAACTCGACCCACTCGTTCATCCTGCCGAGCTCGACATTGGCGACCACATGGTCGATGGCGTGAAGGCCCGTGGAACGGGCGATCGTGTCCTCACGAGCCTCGAAGCGCGGATCGTCACCCTCGAGCTCGATAAGTGAGTGCACGGTGTCGCCGTACGCCTTGATGGCTGCCTGCACCATACGGCCGGTCTCGTTCTCGATCACGACCGGTTCCATATGGGCGTCGGCACCCTTGTCGGTCGCGATTTCGAAAGCCGCTACGGCATCCGGTACGAGGAACGACACGTCCTTCACGCCGGGCCCGTGGAGCTTCACATGGTCGGAGATCTCGTGGTCGGGCCCCTGAGCGCCTGAGACGACGAAGGAGATTTGATCGGTTCGCAGTAGATAAGAGGATCGGTCGCGGATACCTGTTTCCGGCCCGGCATATCCGGCGATCTCAAAGCCCAGAAGCGACCGGAACGCCTGAGCGGTCAAGAACGCGTTGCCCACCCACCACTCGACGGGTCCGAATCCCTTCATGGGGAACGGGTCGTTGGATGCGAATTCCTTCGCTCTCAGGGTCAGGTCCGTATCCATGTGCCTCCTCTTGGGTTCGAAACCAATCGTAGAGAGGGTCAGCGTGCTGCGCGCTCAGCTTGGGTGCTCACACTCGCGTACCATGTACGACAGAAGCCCTGAGGAGAACCATGCCGTATTACCGATCAGTGGGGGAGATTCCCGCGAAACGTCATGTCCAGTTCCGTCAACCCGACGGCTCGTTGTACGCCGAGGAACTCATGGGCGAGGAGGGCTTCTCCTTCGACTCCGCGCTGCTATATCACAAGCACATCCCGACTGGCCTCAGGGCAATCGAAGCCGTCGAGGCAGAGGACCAAGGGACCACACCCAATCACCCCCTCACGCCGAGGCACTTCAAATCCCACCAGCTCAAGGCGGGCGGCGACGTCGTACGAGCGAGAGCGTTACTCATGACGAACGAGGACTGTGCCATCTCGTACTTCGTTGGGTCGGACGACTCCGAGCTGTACAAGAACGCCACTGGAGACGAAATGGTCTTCATTGAGCAGGGCACAGGGACACTCGAGACCGTCTTCGGTGCCATCTCGTTCGAGCCGGGCGACTATCTCGTCATCCCGGCCTCCGTGATCCATCGCTACGTGCTTGACGACTCGTCCGAAAAGGTGCGGGCGCTCGTCCTCGAAACCCGCGGCCACATTGGCCCGCCGAAGCGGTACCTGTCGCGCAACGGCCAACTGCTCGAACACGCTCCGTACTGCGAGCGCGATCTGCACGGCCCGGCTGCGCCTCTCAATCGGGAAGGGTCCAACGTGGAGGTGTTGGTCAAGCACAAGGGTGGCATGACCAGGTTCATCTACGAGCACCATCCGTTCGATGTCGTCGGCTGGGATGGCTGTCTGTACCCGTACAAGTTCTCCATTCATGACTTCGAGCCGATCACGGGGCGGATTCACCAGCCGCCGCCTGTCCATCAAACGTTCGAGGCGCCTGGCGTGGTCGTGTGTTCGTTCGTACCACGGCTTTTCGACTACCACCCTGAGGCGATCCCGGCGCCGTACAACCATGCCAATGTCGACAGCGACGAAGTGTTGTTCTATGTGGAGGGCAACTTCATGTCACGAAAGGGATCAGGGATCGAACGTGGCTCTCTCTCGCTCCACCCTGCAGGTCACACTCACGGACCACAGCCTGGATCGGTCGAGGCCTCGATCGGCAAGGAGCGCACCGAGGAGCTAGCCGTGATGATCGACACCTTCAAACCACTCGACCTCGGGCCCGGTGCACGCGACTGTGAAGACGACGGGTACGCGTGGACGTGGCTCGAGGGCCGATGAGACTGGTCCTCGATGCTCGAACGGCAGCATTTGCCACACTGATCGATTACGCCGGGCTCTTCCCGCCTGCCCGACTGCCGATGACCGACGCCGTCCATGACTATCGCATGCTGCGCAGCGGTGACTTCGGATGGGTCTCCGGCCGATTCCTCTGCCCTGCATCCCAGCTGTCAGATCTCGCATCGGTCGCAACGGCGACCTTCCAGACGGGAGAATCACCTTGGGAAGTGGGTGTGATCTTCGATGGTCCGCAGGGAGAGTCTGCCGCTCTCGCTGCGGAATTCCAAGCTGAGATGGATCCTGCAATGAAGATCGCAGGAGCCGAGGCGAAGCTCACGGAGGCAACACCTGCGGCCGTGGCATCACTCCTCGACGCAATGCTGTCTGTTGCCCCAGACGTTGTTCCATTCGTCGAGATCGACAGATCGATGCCCATTGGTCACCAAGTCGATCTCATCTCCGAAGGACTCGGTGGCCGGCACAGGGTTGGTGGAGTGAAGTTGCGATGCGGTGGAGAGACAGAGGACGCGTTCCCATCGCCGAACGAGGTGGCCGGGTTCATCATGGCAGCGACTGATCGATCACTCCCGTTCAAGGCAACGGCTGGCCTCCACCAACCGATACGCCACTTCGACGACGTCATTGGAATCGAACGACACGGATTCCTCAACATCCTCGTGGCGGCTGCCCTTGCGGAGGCCGGCATGGATGCCAACGGCGTTGAGGCGGTGATTGCGGACATGGACAAGGATGCCTTCTCAGTTTCGGCAGCGTTTGCCTCATGGCGTAACCACGAGATACCGGGCTCTGCCCTTCGGCGGGTCCGCCGCACCGGATTCGTGGCATACGGATCGTGCGACTTCGACGAACCGACGGAGGCGCTCGAATCGCTTGGTTTTCTCGGAGGAGGCGCATGACCATCGACCAATCCCTCACCTCGTGGGTGCAGGTGCCGGAGAACTCGGACTTTCCTATCCAGAACCTGCCCTACGGCGTGTTTGCCGATGCCGCGGGAGTGAGGTGCGGCGTCGCCATCGGCGATTCCGTGTTCGATCTTGCGCGAGCTGAATCCGCTGGGTTGTTCACCAACACTGGCCTTGGAAGAGACACGTTCCGCGCAGAATCGCTCAACAACTTCCTATCGCACAGTCGGGGTGTGTGGTCGTCCGTGCGGAGCCACATCTCTGACGTACTCGATGCGAACAACCCCGAAGGTCGCGCATTCTGCGAGGACCACCTACTCGTTGTCGACCATCCGGTTCAGATGCGGATGCCGATCGCGGTCGGGGACTATGTCGACTTCTACTCCTCAGAGCAACACGCCATGAATGTGGGAGAGATGTTCCGTCCCGATGGCGACGCCCTGCTACCCAATTGGAAACACCTCCCCGTCGCCTATCACGGGCGGTCGGGCACCGTCGTTCCGTCTGGCACGCCGATACGGCGGCCTCTTGGACAACGGAAATCGGTGAATGGTCCGGCGTTCGGGCCATCGGAGAAGCTCGACATCGAACTGGAAGTCGGGTTCATCACCGGAGCTGGACCCAGCCTCGGGGCTCCGATCGGTATCGAGGACGCAGAACACCACATCTTCGGAACGTGCCTGGTCAACGATTGGTCAGCCAGAGACATCCAGGCATGGGAGTACGTTCCCCTCGGACCGTTCCTCGGAAAGTCATTCGCCACAACGATCTCACCGTGGATCGTTCCACTCGAAGCATTGGAGCCGTTCCGTCTGCCGATGCCGGACCAGGTACCCACACCTCTTCCCTACCTGGCGACAGATCACAGAGCTGGCGTCGATCTTGACCTCACCGTTGACCTGATTCCATCGGGCAGCGACCGGTCGCATCGGATCACGGCAACCTCTTTCATGAATCTGTACTGGACGATGGCACAGCAACTCGCCCACGCAACGGTCAACGGCGCCACGGTCAGACCGGGGGACCTATTCGCATCCGGCACCGTGTCAGGACCAACGCGAGACGAGTTTGGCTCACTCCTCGAGATCACATGGAACGGAACCCAGGCCATCGAGTTGCCGGATGGAAGCACCAGGATGTTCCTCGAGGACGGGGACTCGGTCACGATACGGGGCCGCTGCACGGCCGACGGATTGATAGCCATCGGATTCGGTGCGTGCGAGGGCACGGTTATCGCAGGCGCCGCACCATCGGTCAGCTGATGTCACCTGCTTGCAGTGGTCCCCGACGGTGCGATGGCCGACGATGGGCTCGCAATCGTGCGGCGAGCAAGAACTGAAGGAAATGCACGAATCGCGATCCTGACTGATACGGACATCGATCTGCCTTCCGTTCGGGTACCCCACGCTGGCGAGTGGCTCTCACCAATCGTGTTCATCGTCGCCGCCCAGCTGTTCACGTTGCACGCTGCCCACGTTGCCGGCATCGACCCCGAGTCGCCGAGAGGCCTCAGCAAAGTGACCATGACGACGTAGACGGTCTGGCAACGCTTACCGCTTCGCTGGCAGGGAGCCGTTAGGCTCTCACCCATGGCCACATTGCGTTTGTTCGCCAATCTCAGAGAGTCAGCGGGCACTGATCGCGTCAGCATCGACGCAGCAACCGTCGGCGAGATTCTGGATCAAGCAAACGAACAGTTCGGCGAACGTTTCCGCACAGGCGCTCAGTCTGCGGGCGTGTGGGTCAACGGCGAACCAGCAGAATCATCCACTGGCATCACATCCGCGGACGAAGTCGCCCTCATCCCACCCGTTTCGGGTGGAGCGCTGGCTGCGAACCTTGATGTGGGGCCGAACCTGTTGTCAGCTGCGTTGGTCATAGCCCTGGTCGCCATTGCTTGGGCCGATCCGACATGGTTTGTATTCGTCTCCGTTGGAGCGATCCTTGCGTGGGTGTGGGACCTGTCCGAATCGTCGAAGCGGACAAGGGAGCCATTCGTCGTGTTCCCCCCACTGATCGGCGGGACGTTCGGTGCGCTTGGCGCGTATGCATGGGGATTCGAAGGTTTCGCCGGAGCAATGGCCCTGGCAATCATCGTTGCCGTCTCCTGGCCTATTTTCGACAGCAGTAACCGTGAATTCCGAACGACGGCCGCGACCACCCTTGTGACCGTTGTTGCCGCGTCCGCAAGCGCTGGCCTTGTCCTGATACGTCTCACTGGTTCGTTCGCTGTTGTCGGTTTCGTTCTCGTCACGGTCTTCGCTCTCGTCGGAGCATGGGTGGCCGGCGCATACGGGGCCGAGATCCAATCTGTGGACGCGAACGTGGGCGCCCTCCTCGGAGCACTCATTGCGGGGCTTCTCGCCGGCCTCCTCATCCCTGAGATGGACATTGCCGCTGGACTCCTAGGCGGGGTTGCTGCGGCGGCAGGAGTCATCGCTGGACGTTCACTCGGATCGATGCTGCGAACAGGAGCGATCAGCCACACGGAGGACGCACCTGGTGCGCTCTCGATGTTCGATGGCGCAGCAATCGCGGCACCACTGTTCTGGATCGCCATTTGGGTCTTCGGATAACTCGGCGCGAGATTCGACGCCCGTTACTTGGTTGTCTCACTAGCCTGCTGTGTGCATGACACGTTCTCGCGTTCAGCGCTGGGCAATCCTCCTTCTGACAGTCGGTCTTCTGGCCGTTGTCCCTATCTCCGCGCTCGCACAGACGCAGGCAGACGTCGACAAGGCTGAGCGCAACAAGGAGATCGCCGAGGCTCGCGCATCGCAGGCCTTCAAGGACTATCAGGTTGTGACTGGTCAACTCGAGGAGGCCGTCACCGAATACGAACGCCTCTGGGCCGCCAGAGAAGAACTCTCCTACCGCATTGATCGAATGGAGGCGGCCTCCGAGCAGTACGAAACCGAGGCACGCGCCCTTGAGGCCAGGGCAAAGAGCATCGTCATCGACGCCTACACATCTGGACAGCGCAACCTCGTCGGCTCAGCATTCACCGCCTCAAGCATCCAAGATCTCGTCACCTCCCAGGCGCTCATCGGAAGAGCAACCGAGCGAGAAATCTCCAGCCTCGACAACCTCGATGCCGTGTCGCGTCAAGCAGATCGAGCTTCCGCAGAACTGGATGTGCGGCGCGGCGAGGTCATCGTCAATCAAGACGCCTCAAAGGTCATTGTCGATCGCATGGTGGAGCTCCAGGCAGAGCAGTCGGCGATTCTTGCAAGGGCTGACTCTGCCCTGAGTGCGGCCATCAGCGCCTACCGCACAGAGCTGAACGAGAAGGCGACCGAGGATGCACGGATCAAGCGACAGCAGGCAGAGCAGTCGGCTTCACGTTCTGGCGCAGCCGGAGGTGCCCCAGCCGCGTCGACACCCGGGTTCATCTGCCCAGTCCTAGGGGGAGCATCGTTCATCGACTCGTGGGGCTACCCCCGGTCCGGTGGCAGAACCCACAAGGGTGTAGACATGTTCGCTGCACGCGGGACACCGGTTGTTGCCGTTGTCGAGGGAACCATCAAATTCTCGTCGAACAGCCTCGGCGGGACCTCAACACACCTGTATGCAGACAACGGAACGGTGTATTACTACACCCACCTCGACGGTCATCCATCAGATATCAGATCCGGGCAGCGCGTGGCCAAGGGCACGATCGTTGGTTACGTTGGGAACACCGGCAACGCCCGATACACATCACCGCACAACCACTTCGAGATTCGCCCCAACGGCAAGGCCGTCAACCCGTACCCGACGGTGCGCTCCGCCTGTTAGCTTCGGCGTGCAAGGCGCGGCTGAACACGCCTGCCGCAGGAAGCGCGCTACGGGCGACTAGATTGTCACCGTTCAAGGAGTTCTGAATGGCACAGCAGCGAAGACGCATCGATCAAGTGATGGACGAGTCGTTCACGCAGGATCTCGAAGACGTGGCCATAGACGAGCTACGCAATCGCAGAGGTGTCTGTGACGATCTCGATACCGAACTCTCCTACTACCGCAGGATGCTCCACGGACGAATGGATCTTCTCGACTTTGAGTTGAGACGCCGAAACGGTGAAGAGACGCGATCAATCATCGAGGCGCTGCCCGAGATCCTAGCGGACTCACCATCCGGTCGGACCTCGAATCCCCTTGATCGCGAGCTTTCGCTTGACCTCCCCGAGCTCGCTGGTGGTGGCAAGCGTGAGGTCGACCAAGCACTCAGTGACGGCTTCCTCGCCCGCCTGCCTACGACCGACGTCGAGGAGCTGCGCACAATCCGTGAGGTGCTTTCCGAAACCGAACGGTTGGTCTCCGAGCAGCGGCGAGCCGTCTACAACGCCCACGACGTCATCACCGCTGAGATCACGAGGCGCTATCGAGAGGGCTCCGCGAGCGCCGACGAGTTCCTCTCCACGCAGTAGCGGATGCGTTTCGGAAGGGTCCGGTCCGGACTCACGGAGACCATTGAAGATGTATCCGTCATCGCGATCGATGAATCCGGCACTGTCTTGTTCGAGTCAGGTGAGCCGGATATGCCCGTGTTCTACCGTTCAGCAATCAAGCCCTTCCAGGCACTCGCCGCGGCACGAGCGGGTCTTGAACTTCCTGATGAACATCTCGCATTGACCTGTGCAAGTCACGGCGGGTTTCCCGTCCATCTCGGCATCGTCGAGGCGATCCTCCAAGATCACGACCTCACCACACGTGAATTGCTGTGCACGCCCGACCGCCCGCTCGCTCCGGCCGCTCACGAGCTTCAGCTCCTCAAGGGCAACCACCGCAAAGAGAGCCGCTTCCACAACTGCTCGGGCAAGCACGCAGGCTGGCTGGCTGCGTGCACATTTGCAGGGTGGGACATCCACACATATCTGGATTCTGACCATCCGCTCCAACGATCGATCATTGAGATCCTCAACGATGTCACTGGTCTCGACGCCAAGCCTGTTGGCGTCGATGGATGCGGTGCCCCCACCCTCCGTGGCACACCGAGGGGACTTGCCAACGCGTTCGCCCGCCTCGGCGGGGACGACGAGTTCGCGCTGATAGCGAGAGCAATGATGCGTTTCGGCGCATTGGTCGCGGACAACATCCGGCCGGACGGCAGAACAGGTCTTTGGTGGGGAGGTCCTCAGAAGGTCGGAGCCCAAGGGCTGTACGCGATGACCCGCAACGGAGTGACGATCGCTACCAAGTCGCACTCGGGTGCATCGGATGTTGCCGTAGCGGCGGCGCTCACAGCCGCCGATCGGATCGGAGCCCTGACCGCAGCGATGAGAGACGCGCTCGATGCCGAAATCCATGCACCAGTGATTGGTGCAGGTCGCACAGTCGGACGCATGGAGCTACTCGAAGCATGACTCTGCTTACCGACTGGGAGGGATTCCCGCAGGACCTCGAGCCGATCGCTCCGCGGGTCGGGCCGTTCCCTCAACGCCCGTTCCTGGAGGCTCTGTGGGGACATCGACAAGATCACAGTTCTGAACTGCACATCGAGGCTTCCGAGTCCGGCGCCGCAGCCGTTGTGCTTTCCAACGGACGAGTCACGTTTGCGGGTCAGTCCGACCTCACCGACTATCACAGCCCATTGGGGCCAGACGGTGCCGAGGCCCTTGCAGCCGCTGTTCGTCACTTCCGTGCGACACCATTCACACTCGACTCGCTGCCTGAAGAGGCAACGGTTCCGATCATGGACGCGCTCGATGCAGCCGGGATTGACGGTGCGGTCACAGAGGACGAAACGGCAGCAGTGCTCGACCTACCTGCCACCTACGAGGATTGGCTCGGAGCACTTGGCAAGAAGCAACGACACGAAGTGCGTCGAAAACGGCGGCGATTCGCTGAAGAGTTTGGCGCGATCAGGATCGAACGCCACGCAGGCGATGCGATCGAGACGTTCTGCACGATGCACCGACTCTCGCTCGGGGACAAAGGCAAGTTCATGACCGAAGCGATGGAGGAGTACTTCACACGGCTTCTCCTGACAGCAGCGGCCTCCATCCACCTTCTGATGTGTGACGGAGTTGCGCGAGCAGCCGCCTTCGGCTTCGAAACGGACGCCGGCTACTTCTACTACAACTCGGCATACGATCCGGCAGCGGCAATGGCGTCGCCTGGCGTTGTCTTGTTCTCGTCAATGATCGAGACCGAGATAGATCGGGGAGCATCCGTATTCGATTTCCTCAAAGGCGATGAACCGTACAAGTTCAGACACGGGGCCGAACCGAGGCAGCTCTTCGCCATCACGGGGACGACACCATGATCTCAAGCGTCGCGTACATCGCAATGCATTCCTCGCCACTGCTCCAGCCCGGCATGGGCGATGCGGGCGGGATGAACGTGTACCTCGATCGACTGTCAAGAACCATGGCCGAGCGGGACATCGACGTAACCGTGTTCACGCGACGATTCGACCCCGACATGCCACTCGTCGTTGATGTCACCGACCGATACAGGGTCGTGCACATCGAAGCTGGTCCTCTCCATGGAATCAGTGTCAGCAGCATGAAGGATCATGTGGTTGCCTTCGCAGCCGGGGTAGCAGCGTGGATAGCCGCGGAGGGTCGAACGTTCGACGTCGTACACAGCCACTATTGGCTGTCCGGCCGCACCGGCGTCCGCCTCAAGGAGCAACTGTCGATCCCACTGGCGAATTCTTTCCACACGCTCGGGAAGGTCAAGGATGCCCAGCGCCACCCGACCGAGACGGCGTCGTCGCATGTTCGGCTCCTCACAGAGGCTGAAGTCATCGCAGCGTCAGACTGTGTGATCGCATCGACGCCGTTCGAGTTCAATGACCTCCTTGAGCACTATGGAGCGACACCTGAGCGGCTCTGTGTCTCGGCACCAGGTGTTGACCACGACATGTTCCGAAGGAGCGACAGTCGGGCTGCGCGTCAACGGCTGGGATTCGGCGATGAACAGATCGCTCTGTTCGTTGGTCGGATTCAGGCCCACAAAGGCACGAGTATCGCTGTCGAGGCTTTCGCCGAACTGCTGGCAACCCGACCATCCGACAGTCGGTCCGTAGCACTTCACATCGTCGGTGGTGCGAGCGGACCCGACGGCACGAAAGAGCTCGATACCTGCCACCGCTTGATCCAACTGCACGGACTCGAGGACAAGGTGCGGTTCTTTCCTCCGCAGCCCCACGCGACTCTTGCTGATCACTATCGGGCGGCTGATGTCGTCGTGATGCCGTCGAGGAGCGAGTCATTCGGATTGGTTGCCGCCGAGGCGCAGGCGTGCGGGACCCCGGTGGTCGCTTCGAACATCGGTGGGCTTCCGTACGTCGTCAACGCGTCGGAGTCTGGACTTCTTGTGGACGACAGCGATCCGAGGGCGTTCGCCGCCGCGATTGCTGCGATACTCGATCACAAGAGCTTCGCCGACCGCCTGTCCGACGGAGCCGTTGCGTTCAGCCAGAAGTTCTCATGGGATGTGACAGCGATGAGGCTGCTTGAGTTGTACGACGGAATCCGCGAAGCAGTGCCGATTACCGACCGCTGACCGCTCGATCCCGCGAAATCTTTCGCCGGACGACTTGCGCACAGGCGGTTGTGCACAATCGCCTGTGGATAGCTGTGGATATGTGGAGAACCCCCGAATCCGTTGGATAGGTGTGATCGGTTGCGAGTAGTTGCGCGAGGCGGTCACACGAAGCCGGGAAAACCGAGACAAACGACCCTGTTGAACTGCGTCGGACAGCGTCGTAGGTTGCGAATGAGAGGCCCGATGTGCCGACATCCAAGTAACTCGTTCGGGGAAGTGCGGGACACACGGATGCAGGTTCGTCGGGCCTTCTCGTGTGTCTCGGCACCCCGATAGGGTGGCGGAATGAGCACGCTCACTGCCCTGCAGCTTCCGATCGACTGGACCATATTCGGGTGGCCTGAAGCGCCGCGTCTTGGGGAGGTCGCGCTGACAACCGGTGACCCGAAGTGGGGATGGAACCCGGCGGCTCCAGCCTTCGAAGTACACGCAATGGATGACCATCCCGCCACCGATGTGCCCGGGTTCGTCATCGACCATGTCGTGCTCCTCGTGCCGGATCTCGACGTCGCGATCGATCGGTTCGATCGTATCGGTCTGAGTCCGAGGCTCAAGATGCAGGTCGGCGGCCGACCAGCAGTGTTCTTCCGCGCCGGTCGACCGGTTATCGAAGTGATCGAGTCACCTGTTCGGCAGGCGTCGATCTACGGCATAGCCGTGGCTGCGGAGGAGTCCCTTGAATCTCTGGCCCTCGAGTGGAAGTCTCGAGGGCTCTCGGTCGGCGATATCAAGGACGCCATCCAGACCGGTCGGCGGATCATGACGATCCACGATCTCGATGCCGGACTCGCCCTGATGAGCGCAGATACGTCCACGTGACCTGTGTATCAAACTCCGAAGATCAGCTCCCGGAGACGCACCCGACTGGTGGCGAAGGTGTCGAGATCGACTCGGATTGAGCCCAGCCTGAGGCCACGCATCTCGTCCCCGTACCGGGTCGCAACCTTGACGCTGCCGTCAACATGTTCCAGAACACCCAAACCGAGACACCTGCCCCGTTCATCCTGAACACCGACGAGCATCCCATCGAGCCGGCTGACATCGAATCCGACGGGCAGGGTTGGAGCGAAGACCGTTGTCTGTACACGCCATCGCGAAGGATCGACTCCGAGGTTTGCCCGCAGCGCTTCGGCGCGTGTGTCCTGTCTATCGAGGGGGGATCCAGAGACGACGTCGTCGGGCGGATCCACCTCGGCAACACGCACTGAGAGGAAGCGACGGAGCATGCCGATCACCGGATCGAGTTCTTCGTCGCGCCTGATCGCGATAACGAGGGAGGGCTGGGCAAGTTCGACGAGGTGATACTTGAGCGTCTGCCCCACAACGCCGGTGACGACTCCGGTCGTGTCGCAGATGACGAGATCGGCGCGCTCTTTGGCAATGTCGATCAGAGCGGCAACTGCAACGACGTGAGGGAGGACGACGCCGTTTGGCTCTACCGCACCGACAAACCTGAGTTCATCGGGGGTATTGAGCGCGTCGTAGTCATCAAGGGTTGAGAGAACCTTGAGCCCGACGCACGCGACCGGTCCAACAGTTGCCGCGGCGACGTCGCCGTCGATATACGCAACGGTGCGGCCGTGCTCGACGGCGTCGCGCAGCAGCATTCGGGCAAGGGTGGTCTTCCCCGTCTCTGCGTCGCCAATAACCATGACGACGCCGTCCAGGCTTCTGACCCGCTCGCGCAACGCTCCGTACGACTCGTCGCTCCCCATCGGGGCCTCCTCGATTGTTCAATCGGATTCTACGACCCGCCGGTCGCCTCGCTCTCGGGGTAGGAAGAGCGCAAGGTCCGGCGCATCACCTTGTGTGAGGCGGTGCGAGGAAGCGCGTCGGTGATAACGACTTCGTGCACCTTGAACAATGGGTTCAGCCGACTTCTGATGGACTGCTGCATGATTGAGCGCAGCATGACGGCATCCGGCTTCCCTCCAGATGGGACCGCGAACACGATCAATCGGTCTGGCCCACCCCCTGGTGGTGGAACGGCAACGGCCGCGACCTCAGCAACACCACCGACATCACCGATCGCTTGCTCGAGGTCGGCGGATGAGACCTTGATACCACCGAGGTTCATCGTGTCGTCAACACGCCCGAGTGCACGCAGATACCCGTCCGAGACACGCACCATCTGGTCGCCGTGCCTTCGGAGCGGTCTGCCGATATCGGGCACATCGTTGAAATAGACAGCGGCGTGGTCCATGTTGAGCAGTTCGCTCGACAGACCCATCGATGGAGGGACGATGAATACCTCACCCGAATCGCCGACTGCTCCCTCGTCGTCGATGAGCACAAGATCGAGCCCGAGCGTTGGGGTGGAGAAGTGGCCGGGGATCGCGGCGTGCAGGACCGTCGATGCCACATAGCCACCACCGATCTCGGTGCCACCGCAGTACTCGATCAGAGGAACGCCCCCAGCTACATCGGTCAGCCACGCTGAGTCATCGGCGTTGGAGGCCTCGCCAGTGGAAGAAAGGACACGCAGCGTCGACCAATCACCGGTTTGCAGCGTACCCAATGAGCGCCATGCCGCCACAATCGAAGGGACCACTCCAAGCATGGTGACACCTGCGCTCTCCACGAACCCAACGAACCCGCTGGTCGTCGGGGCATCGTCGTACAGCGCCATGGCTGCACCATTCAGCAGAGACGCGTAGATGAGCCACGGACCCATCATCCATCCCAGGTTCGTTGGCCACGCGACAACATCGCCTTCGTGAATGTCGTGGTGAAATCGGCCATCCATGGCGGCCTTGATCGGTGTGGTCTGGTCCCAAGGGATCGCTTTTGGATCACCGGTCGTGCCTGAGGAGAATAAGATGTTCGTATGGGCCGAAGGGGGCATAGGGGTGGGAGCAAGATCTGCGCCGTCAACGAGGAACTCATCCCAGGCAACATCGTCGTCTCTCAGATCTGCGCTTCCGACAACGATGCATCGAGCTGCTCCCGCCTCGACGCATTTGGAGTACATCGGAAGGCTCCGACCCATGCGGACCGCTTCGGTCTGCGTGACCACGGCGACAGCATGCGAGATCCCGAGACGAGTGGCGATCTCGTCAGGCGCAAAGGAGTCGGCGATCGAAACGACAACTCCCCCGGCCGCGATGATACCGAGGTAGGCGACCACGGCCTCCTTGTTCATAGGCATCACAATCGCAACGGCGTCGCCGGGAGTGAACCCCGCTTCAACGAACCCTGCGGCAAAACGAGCCACGAGGCCGGAGAGCTCACCGACAGACAACACTTCGAATCGGTCAGGTCCGCCCGAGATGATCGCCAGCGCATCCGGGTCATGGTCGAGGCACGAAGCGACGATATTGAAGCTCGCCCCTGGTAGCCAGTCGGGGGAAAGGGGATCTCTGCTCCCCAGTATCGCCGTCGGCTCGACATCGAAGTCCACGGCGATCGTTTCGATGACCATCGACCAGAACCCATCGGGGTCGCTGATCGACCATTCGTGGAAGGCCTCGAAGGTCGAGAGGCCTTGCTCAGCCATCGCGTGAGTCAGGTTGGCGTTGGTGATCGTGTGTGCATCCGGTGTCCATACCGCCGATTGCGGCGCTGAGTCGGGATTCATGATCGGACACTAATCCGCGGACGACAGGAGTCGAGACGTCTATGGTTGCACGATGAGGAGGCATCGAATGCGCAGACGGCAACGAATGGCAAGCCTTGTGCTGCTCGGAACGATCACTGGATTCTGGGTGGTCGGCATGGCAGCGCCAGCAAACGCGGAAGTATTCCAGGGTGGGTGCACCGGGAGTGCGGAGTTCTCTGACGGTACGAAAGTCACCGAGAGCACGCCGCTCGACGAAGTTGTGATCGTGCCCGAAATGGACTCCGTTACTTATCAGGGGAGTATCAACCTCCCACCACCGGATGATGAGGTGCCCTTCTCTGGGAACGTCTCGGTTCGTCTGCCGCGCTTCAATTGGGCAGTCGTGAGCTGGGCGGATACCACCGAGGAAGTCTCCGCGGGCGGTGTGTACGTCTATGAAGTCCCGGGATTCGTTCCCCGTGGTGTGCAGCTCGAAGTGTCAGCGGCCCACACGCAGCAGGGACAGACTTGCGCGGTTGCTGTCACGATGAAGCTCGACGGTGACCCCGGTCCGGCTGCAATCATCAGTGCAACCGGACTGGTCGTGTTCGCAGCAGGCACGCTGGGAGCTGGCATGAAGAAGAAGGTGGCATGATGAAAGGTCGACCGATTCTCGGCGTTATCAGCGGATTCCTCTTCGGACTGTTCGGCGCCCTGACACTCATCCTGTTCGGTGCCATCCCATTGCACTCGGACTTGCTCTGGATTCTCCCACTCGTGGGAATAGTGCTCGGCATGGTCATGGCCGCATGGGCTCCCTTCGGCACGGGACCCGAGACAGCCGCTGCAACTCCGGCCCAGGCTGACGCTCCGATCCAGGTCGACATGTCGACCCCGGACGACACCGTGGTCGATGCCAATCCACCAGTGGAACCATCACCCGAATAACGAATCAGTGTCTGCAACGATGCAGACATGAGAACACCCAGTTCATCAGCGTGGAGGGGTGGCCGGGCGCACGTTGTCTACACGATCATCGTGTTCGTGATCCTCGCTTCGTTGGACAACGCAGCGATCGCCCTCATCCCATCGATGGTGCCGCAGCTCCGTGAGACATTCGAGGTGAGCACGGCCGCCATAGGCGTCCTCACCGGAGCACAGATACTTGCCACCGCTGTCACCGCGGTTGGCTGGGGCTACCTCGCCGACTCGCGGGACCGCAAGATGCTGCTGATGTGGGGAACCATCATCTGGGCGATCGCTGTCGGCTTCTCAGGTGTGGCAACTTCATACTGGACGCTGCTTGGGCTCCAGGTCGTGGCTGGTGTCGGCCTCGGATCGATCGCGTCCGTCGGCTTCTCTGTCATCTCCGACTTCGTCGCACCGAGGCGGAGAGGGCTTGCCATGTCCTTCTGGGGATTGAGCCAGGGCATCGGAACGCTCGTCGGGTCGCTGCTCGCCTCCCAGGCCGGCGCAGAGAGCCACTCCACTCCGTTCTTCATCCTGGCTGGTGCGGGTTTCCTCTTCTCTCTCCTCTTCCTCACGACGTTCGACGCCCCACGCGGATACAAGGAGCCTGAGCTCGCAGAGCTGTATGCGACGGGAGGCAGCTACGACCACGAGATCGACCTCGATCAGTTGAAGGATCTCAAGGGAGTCAGGACCAATCGTTGGCTTGTGCTCCAGGGACTCACCGCACAGGTTGCGTATGGATCGCTCATCTGGGTGCCGCTGTTGTATCAGGAGAAGGTGATCGCCGAGGGCTACTCCCAAGCCACGGGGCAGCAGGTCGGTGGACTATTCGCCGCGTTGTTCACTGTCGGCGCATTGTTCTCGATTCTCTTCGGCCACATAGGGGACCGCTGGCAGCGCAGAAACCTCTCAGGGCGAGCGTATGTGTCGGCCATCGGAATCCTGGGAGCCATTCCGTTCTTCCTTCTGTTCTTCTGGGTGCCGCTCCGAGGCCTGGACGTGACCGATGGCGCCAGTACTGCAACGTTCATCCCTGAGGTGCTGACAGCAATCGTCACGAACCCATGGGTCGCTCTCGCCTTCGTCTCGGCCCTTATCGCCCTGGCGCTCACGTCAGCGGATTCCCCGAATTGGTTCGCGCTGATCTCTGACGTGAACCTTCCTGAGCACCGAGGAACGGTGTTCGGCGTCGGCAATTTCGTGAACGGCGTCGGCCGAGCCGCAGGCTCTGGTCTCACGACGGTGGCCGCCGACGCGATCAGCAAGACGCTGCCGCCGCCGTACAACCTTGCGCTCGGTCTCTCGATCTTCCAGGTCTTCTTCGTTCCAACAGGCTGGTGCTACTGGAAGGCGGGCCACACCTGCCCAGCGGACATCGAAACCGTCCGTGAAACACTCCGAGACCGCGCCGCTCCCCTCTGATCCGCGAACCCAGGGTTCAGCTGTACAAATATGTACAGCTGAATCCACAGAATGGGCGAGGCCGCGAAATGTTGCCGGTTTCGCGAAAAAGGTCCAGCCGCATGGGTGGCAATGTGTCACAGCCAGACGCTAGAAATGGCTGAACTTCCCCCGAAACGGTCCCTATGAGGTCGATTTCGGAAAGAGTTGACGAGTGACACGAATGTAATTACACTCGTGCAACCACGCAACATGTAGTGGGTACGGAGACATCACCAGCACTACATCTTGTGTTTGTGGACAAGTCTGTAGACAAGTTTGTAGAAATGCCGCAACCGTAGGAGCGGCACCGGGTCGAGAGAAGGCAACCTATGACAACAGGGCTCAGCATCGAGCGACGGTTCACAACCGAGGGCACAAGCCCGTATGACACTATCGAGTGGTCGAGACGAGATTCCCGAATCACGAATCCTGACGGCTCCATCGTGTTCGAGATGACCGATGCAGAGATCCCTGCCGCATGGTCCCAGGTGGCCGCGGACATCATGGTGTCCAAGTACTTCCGCAAGGCAGGTGTCCCCCAGTTCGAAGCCGACGGAACCGCAATCGTCGACGAAGACGGAGAGCCGGAGCTCGGGCCGGAGCGCTCCGCACGACAGGTCATCGACAGGCTCGCAGGAACATGGCGTTTCTGGGGCGAGGAGAACAGTTACTTCTCAAGCGAAGCCGACGCACAAATCTTCGAGGACGAGCTCGTCTACATGCTGCTCCATCAGATGGCAGCTCCGAACTCACCGCAGTGGTTCAACACAGGTCTCCATCATCGCTACGGAATCGAAGGACCGGAGCAGGGTTTCTGGTTCGTGGATCCGGCAACAGACGAACTCATCGCTTCCCCTGATTCCTACAGTCGCCCGTCCCCGCACGCGTGCTTCATCCAGTCCGTCGACGATGATCTCGTCAGCGCTGGCGGCATCATGGATCTCTGGGTGAGAGAAGCCCGTCTCTTCAAGTTCGGTTCGGGCACGGGCTCCAACTTCTCGAATCTCCGTGCCGAAGGTGAGCCACTCTCCGGTGGTGGCAAGTCGTCTGGGCTGATGTCGTTCCTCAAGGTTGGCGACCGCGCTGCAGGCGCGATCAAGTCGGGTGGCACCACACGTCGCGCAGCGAAGATGGTCATCCTCGATGTCGACCATCCCGATATTGAGACGTTCATCGACTGGAAGGCTGTTGAGGAGGAGAAGGTCAGGGCGCTTATCGCCGCCGGTTACTCGTCAGACTTCAACGGTGATGCGTATGCAACCGTGTCAGGGCAAAACTCCAACAACACAGTGCGGATGACGAACGAGTTCGTCGATGCCGTGATGGCAGACGAGGACTGGGATCTCACTCGTCGCACAGACGGCACACCGATGAAAACGGTCAAGGCACGAGATCTGTGGCACCAGATCGCGCAGGCAGCGTGGGCTTCGGCTGATCCCGGAGTGCAGTTCCACACCACCATCAACGAGTGGCACACCTCCCCCGCCGGCGGCCAGATCCGAGCATCGAACCCGTGCTCCGAGTACATGTTCCTCGACAACACGGCGTGCAATCTGGCATCGCTCAACTTGGGCAAGTTCTACGATGATGACGCTGCTGAGTTCGATCTCGAGAACTACACCTATGCGGCCCGCATCTGGACGATGGTCCTCGAGATCTCGGTCACGATGGCGCATTTTCCCTCTGAGGCGATCGCACAGGGTTCTTACGACTACCGCACACTCGGTCTTGGGTATGCGAACCTCGGGTCGCTTCTCATGCGGATGGGCATCGCCTACGACTCCCCCGAGGGTCGGGCTATTGCAGGGGCGTTGACCGCCGTCCTTACGGGAACGTCCTACGCCACTTCAGCGGAGATGGCTTCGGTTGTGGGACCCTTCCCACTGCACCACGAGAATGCCGATTCAATGCTTCGGGTTATGAAGAATCACCAGAAGGCCGCGTACGGTGCAGACCAGTCCGAGTACGCCGAGGTAGGTCATACCGTTGTCGGAATCGACCAGGACGTCTGCCCTCCAGACATGCTCACGTATGCCCACGAGGCGTGGGACAAGGCCGTAACGCTGGGAGCGGAGCACGGCTACCGCAACGCACAATCGACCGTGCTTGCACCAACCGGAACGATCGGTCTCCTGATGGATTGCGACACGACAGGCGTCGAGCCTGACTTCGCTCTCGTGAAGTTCAAGAAACTCGCTGGCGGTGGTTACTTCAAGATCGTCAACCAGTCGGTCGCCCCGGCACTCACCCATCTCGGCTACGACGAGGCCACCGTTGCATCGATCATCGATTTCGTCGTCGGGACGATGAGCCTCGACGGTGCGCCCCACGTCAACACTTCGTCGCTGAAGGCCAAGGGCTTCACCGACGAAGACGTCGCAAAGATCGAGACAACGTTGCCAGGTGTGTTCGAGATCGGGTTTGCCTTCAACCAGTGGACTCTCGGAGAAGAGACAATGCAACGTCTCGGCTTCAGCGCCGAGGAGTACAACGGGCTCGGCTTCAACATGCTATCTGCGCTTGGGTTCTCGGCGAACGAGATTAACGAAGCCAACGACGTCATCTGTGGCCGTCAAGCCATCGAAGGTGCTCCCGGTTTGCGTGACGAGGATCTGCAGGTATTTGACACGGCGAACAAGAACGGCAAGTACGGCGAGCGGTACATCCACCACATCGGCCACATCAAGATGATGGCGGCCGCCCAGCCATTCATCTCTGGAGCGATCAGCAAGACCATCAACATGCCGAACGAGGTGTCCGTCGAGGATATTGAGGAGTCCTATCGCCTGTCGTGGGAGCTCGGTCTCAAGTCGATGGCGCTGTACCGCGACGGCTCAAAGGCTGCACAGCCTCTTTCGGCAACATCGGATGAAGGGACGTCCGATGAGGATGACGAGGAGATCTCCGCTGCGATTGAGCGCGACGTCGACATCTTCGCTGGCATCTACAGGCCTGGCATGTCCCCAACCGAGGCATATGAGGCCATGCCAAGGCCTCGGTTCCTTCTGCCGGCACGACGAGCCGGATTCACACAAGAGGCTCGCATAGGCGGACACAAGGTGTTTCTCCGCACAGGCGAGTACTCGGACGGGACCCTCGGTGAGATCTTCTTGGATCTCGCAAAGGAGGGCGCAACGCTCCGTGGAATTCTCGGTTGCTTTGCGATCGCGGTCAGCAAGGGACTCCAGTACGGCGTTCCGCTCGAGGAATACGTCGACACGTTCACGTTCCAAACGTTCGAGCCACGGGGAATGGTCGAGGGACATCCGAACATCAAAATGTCGAACTCCATAGTCGACTACGTATTCCGGGCGCTCGGTGTCGAGTATCTCCACAGGGATGAACTCGCCCAGGTACCGCCTGATCGCTCGGGTGACCTGCCGGAGCCACCCAAAGGAATTGCCGTAGATGCCGGGCTACAGCTCGACCTCACTGAAGCGGCAATGGAGCAGGACATC
>PJEL010001862.1_pt1 | contig 20253 bp, 25 predicted proteins | sample 1853271 | NCBI WGS metagenome assembly PJEL01 (sample SAMN08108733, study PRJNA415343) | Invertebrate metagenome, whole genome shotgun sequencing project. | host: Globobulimina | place: Sweden: Gullmar Fjord | collected 2015-08
TTCTTTGCCGGGGCAGGTAGAGGCGTATCTGCCTCAAAGGCCAGAAGGTGAGGATTTTGAGAGGATAGACGCACTGGCTTTGCTCGGTATGAAGGATGAGGCTGTAAATGAGCTTAAGACTGTTCTGTCAAAGACCGGCAGTAAGAATGTAAAGCTTTACCTCGGATATCTTGCCAACGAACTTGGTGAGTATAAAAGAATAATAAGGTTTGCCGAGAGTTCCGGAGGGGGAAAGTTTACTGCTCTATCGTACCCGTTTGCTTACGGAGATATTATAAATGCTTCATCAAAGTCTAAGGACATTGATCCTTATCTTGTGCTGGCGCTTATAAGGGAGGAGAGCCGGTTTGATCCTGAAGCGCTTTCATGGGCAGGTGCATACGGCCTTATGCAGCTTATGCCCGCAACTGCCAACAGGATGAAGAGAAGAGCAGGGGTTGAACTTACTGCCAGGTCAGATCTTTATGACCCTGAAAAGAATATCCTTATCGGAACCGAATATCTTGCTCTTGTACTGGATGAGTTCGGGGAGCTGCCATTCTCCATAGCCTCTTATAATGCAGGTGAAAATGCAGTGAAGGGCTGGATGGAGAGGTTCAGCGGCAGGGATATGGATGAGATCATCGAGGATATCCCATACCTTGAGACGAGAAAGTATGTGAAGAGGGTGCTTAAGAGCTACTGGCAGTACAGGGTGCTGTACGGGCTTGATGTCAAGAGTTATTGATTTAACTGTATAATTAACAAGATAGATGAAAGGGCTTTACTTTTAGGTTTAACTTTGATAAGTTACAATCTAACATACTAGGTGCATTTTATTTTATATTAGGAGGGAGATGTCTTGGACAAAATAAAGCTGCTTGAAGAGAAGATAAGCCAGGTGATCGATAAGCTTAAATCACTCAAGGATGAGAATTCTTCATTGAATTCAGAATTGACTGAACTGAAAGAAACACTGGCCAGCAATAAGGAAGAAATATCAACAATGAATCAAGAGCTGGACGGTGTTGATAAGCTTAATAAAGAGATAGATAAGCTCAACAGCGAACGTGAGACTGTAAAGACCCAGATAGAGGGCCTTATAGGCGAGCTTGACTCGGTCGAACTTTAGGGGGGTTGTAATATGCGATCTGTAGAAGTACAGATACTTGGTCAGAACTACTCTATTAAGACGGATGAGGATGAGGCCTACATTAAAGAGCTTGCCGGATATGTTGACTCCAAGCTGAAGGAGATATACAGTGCGGCGCCAAATGCCAACCATGTAAAGGCTGCCATTATGGCTGCGTTCGGGATTGCTGATGAACTCTTTAAGCATAAGGCTGACCGTGACTCTTTTGACAAGATGGTTGATGAGAAGACCCAGGTACTCTCTACCCTGCTTGAAGATTAAGCTCAGGGCCTTCGCGATCTTATTATTATCCCGACAGGATTAATTTATGGAAGAAAATAATGTATTGATACAGGAGAGGCTCAAGAAGCTTCAGAAGCTTAAGGAGTCAGGTGTTGACCCATACGGCGGTTCCTTTGATGTGAAGGACCGTTCTGAAGATATTCATGCGGCTTATGGAGGAAGGAAGAAGGAAGAACTTGAGCAGGATGCCGTAAGCTGCACAATAGCCGGCAGAATAGTGGCTTTCCGTAAGTTTGGAAAGGCTGCCTTTTCGCATATACAGGATGGTTCCGGCAGAATGCAGGTGTACTTCAAGAAGGATATTCTCGGAGACGGCTACGCACTTCTCAAGGAGCTTGATATAGGTGATATTGTAGGCCTTGAGGGGACGCTCTTCAGGACAAGGACCGACGAGCTTACAATCGAGGTGAAGAGTTTTGTTCTTCTATGTAAATCACTCAGGCCGCTGCCGGAAAAATGGCATGGGCTTAAGGATATTGAGATAAGGTACAGGCAGAGGTATGTTGACCTTATCGTGAACCCTTCGGTAAAGGATACATTTATAAAGCGCAGCAGGCTGATAAAGGCGCTTAGGGACTTCTTTGATGACAAGGGCTTTCTTGAGGTTGAGACCCCCATGATGCATCAGATACCCGGAGGTGCTGCAGCACGGCCTTTCATAACACACCATAAGGCTCTTGGTATCGATCTTTACCTGAGAATCGCCCCTGAGCTATACCTGAAAAGGCTCCTTGTCGGAGGTTATGAACGGGTATATGAGATAAACAAGAATTTCCGCAATGAGGGGATATCTACAAAGCATAACCCTGAATTCACAATGCTTGAGTTTTATGTTTCTTATGCTGATTACAACTATCTTATGGATCTGACTGAAGAGCTCATATCAGGATTATGTGAGAAGGTTGCGGGTTCGCTGAAGGTTCCTCATGGTGAGGACGGAAGTGAAACGATAGATTTTACTCCGCCATGGTCCAGGATGACGATGCTTGAGTCGATGGAGAAGGAGGGTGTTGACCCTGCTGTGTTCGATGGTGTTGAAAAGGCTATGGAGTATGCATCTGCAAATAATATCCATTGCGACAAGAACGCTTCTCACGGAAAGGTCCTTGATGAGATATTCAAGGAGAAGGTTGAGTATAAGCTCATACAGCCTACCTTTATCACAGACTATCCGGTTGAGCTTTCTCCGCTCGCCAAGAGAAAGAAGGATAACCCTGAACTGGTCGAGAGGTTTGAGCTCTTTGTTGCCGGCAGGGAGATAGCAAATGCATTTTCAGAGCTTAATGACCCGGCTGACCAGAAGGAGAGATTCCTTGAGCAGGTCGAGGCCAGGGAGAAGGGTGATGACGAGGCAAATCATATGGATGAGGATTTTGTCAGGGCGCTTGAATACGGGATGCCCCCTGCCGCCGGAGAGGGGATCGGTATAGACAGGCTTCTTATGGTTTTGACAAACTCCCAGTCAATAAGGGATGTCATGCTCTTCCCGCAGATGAAACCTGAAAAGACCAAGGATTCAAGGAGCCAAGGGGCCGAGGATTCAAGTGAAAGCGAATAATCTTTCAACACTCGAACTCTGGAATCCTCGAACCATAGAATCCTGATAATAATGGCCCTACCTTATAAATTCTTCATAGCACTTCGTTACTTTAGAAGCAAGAAAAAGAGCAGGGGCATATCCCTGAATACCCTGATATCCATAGGCGGGGTTGCTCTTGGCGTAATGGCCCTGATCATAGTTCTCTCAGTTATGGAGGGTTTTCAGAAGGATCTTCAGGAGAAGATACTCGGCGTCAACGCGCATATTGTCGTACAGAGTTATGAGGGACGAATAGGCGGCCACGATGATGTAATGAAGGAGATCTCTGCTGACCCTGATGTTCTCTCCACAGCTCCCTATATCTATGGCCAGGTGATGCTCCGGTCAGGCGACAGGGCACACGGCGTTGTGCTTAAAGGTATTGACCCTGCGCTTGAGGTGAAGACAACGGATGTGCTCAAGAGGATCAATGAGGGCAGTATTGAGAGCCTTGAAGATGGAAAGGATATGCCTGAGATCATCGTAGGCAGGGAACTTCTAAGAACGCTCGGGGCCTTTGTTGGTGATGAGATCGAGATGATATCCCCTGTCAGTGAGGTCGGCCCGCTTGGGATGATCCCGAAGATGAAGAAGTTCCGGATAGGGGGCTATTTCAAAGTAGGCATGTTTGAGTATGATTCGGGCCTTGCCTTTATCAATATAAAAGAGGCTCAGAAGTTTCTCAGCTACGGCACTTCTATTACAGGCATAGAGGTTCGTGTGAATGACATCTATCAGGCTGATGAGATAGCAGAGAGAATAGGTGTTTCGCTGAATAGCGGCGTTCCGGGTAGCAGTGAAGACATATTCCCGCCCCTTAAATACTATGCGTGGGACTGGATACGTATGAACAGGAACCTCTTCTCCGCTCTCAAGCTTGAGAAGATAGTCATGTTCATTATATTAACGCTTGTCATACTTGTAGCATCATTCAATATCATCAGCAACCTGATAATGATAGTCATGGAGAAATCAAGAGAGATAGCCATTCTCAAGGCGGTTGGTGCTACATCAGGCGGCATCATGTCGATCTTTATGATACACGGGCTGATCATAGGTTTTATTGGCACAACAATAGGGGTTATTGGCGGTTATATCGTTTGTCACCTGCTGAAGACATACAAGTTCATAAACCTGCCGCCCGACATATATTATCTAAGCTACCTTCCGGTGAGGGTAAGTCTGCTGGATTTTGTGATCGTAGCTTCAGCCGCGTTACTTATAAGCTTTCTTGCAACGCTATACCCATCGTGGCAGGCTGCAAGGCTTGACCCGGTCGAGCCGCTCAGGTATGAGTAGCGGAAAATTATGGAGCTGTAGCTCAAGCACATTCATATGCTGCTTGAATATTATTAATAGAGGAGGCAGGGTTTGAGGGTATTGATCAACACAGGCTTATTAATTCTGTTTCTGCTGATAGTGATGGCTGTTCTTTCTTTCTGGAAGGGCGGGGAACCTACCAGATGGATAGGAGAGGTGACCATAAGTATCGGCAAGGGCATCGTCAGTATAGGGGACGGTATTGATGATTTTCTTGACAGTAATACATAACTGATATTTGGCAGGACCAGGTACTATGACACTGATAAGGACTAAAAACATATCCAGGAGCTTCTCAGCTCCCGGCGGCGACCTCAACATCTTGAAAGATATAAATTTTGAGATAGAGGCCGGAGAGATGACCGCCATTATGGGCCCATCCGGTGCGGGCAAAAGCACCCTCCTGCATATACTCGGCGCACTTGACAGGCCGACAGCAGGTTCACTTTTTTACGAGGAGAATGACATATTCTCTCTTTCCAATGATGAGCTTGCTCTCTTCAGGAACAGGCAAGTAGGGTTTGTTTTTCAGTTTCATCATCTTCTTCCTGAGTTCAATACTTTGGAAAATACTATTATGCCGGCCCTCATAGCCGGTACCGGAGATGAAGAGGCGAGATCAAAAGCCGAGGGCATATTAAATGAGCTTGGGCTCTCCTCAAGGCTGCTTCACAGGCCGGGCGAGCTTTCAGGAGGCGAACAGCAGAGAGTGGCTGTTGCCAGGGCGCTCATACTTGAGCCTAAAGTTGTGCTGGCAGATGAGCCGACCGGAAATCTTGACACACAGACAGGGGAGGAATTGTTTGGCCTTCTTGCTGACCTGAATAAAAAAGGGCTGACATTTATTATGGTCACCCACAATGAGAGCCTCGCCTCACGGTGCGGAAGGGTGATATACATGAAGGACGGTTCAATTGTATAAGCCGCAGGATTAAACCCTTTCGCTTGATATCGAAATTATTACAGCTTCCTTTTCTCTCTTTCTCATCAAATCTGCTTTATATGTAATATTTAACTTGACAAAAATCGCTATTTGTAATTCAATGAATAGATATACATTCATATATGTATATATATACCTATATTATAACGATTATTAACTGATTATGAATCTATATCTTGTCAGACATGGAGAAGCAAAGAGTAAAGGGGAGGACCCGTCGAGGGGACTTTCTGAAAATGGAAAAAAAGATATAAAGAAAATAGCAGCTGATCTGGCGCGCAGGGATATTAAGGTTAACAGGATATTTCATAGTGAAAAGTTAAGGGCTATGCAGACAGCACAGATAATTTCAGAGAATATCAGCACAGAGTACCCTATAGCAGAGACTGACGGACTTTCTCCTATGGATGACCCGAGAACATGGTATGAGCGCATACATGATATTGACGAAGACACAATGCTTGTAGGACACCTGCCGTATATGAGTATGTTTTCTGCACTGCTGCTTTCCGGCGGGAAGGATGCAGGACTTGTGGAATTTCAGACAGGTGAAGCCGCCTGCTTCAACAGGCCGGATGACGGCAGTTGGAAGCTTGTGTGGAAGACCGCCCCGAAGGATGTAATATGACAACGGCAATAATCGTAACTGCATTAATAGGCTTTGGAGCTGGAGCTGCAGCTGCAGGGCTTCTGACATGGTTTGCTGCCTCTTCCAGATACAAAGGAAGCATCGATGGTGTTGAGACTGTCAATAAGGAGATTAGGCAGCATATGGCTGACAGTGATGATGAGGTGGAGAAGCTCAGGGCCAATCTTGAAGCTGAAAAGATATCAAGAGCGAAACTTGAAGAGGCACAGGGATATCTTAAAGAAGAGATCGAACGTTTCAAAGAGATGGAGATCAAGCTTGCCGAGACCTTCAAGGCGCTCTCGCTTGATGCGCTTTCCAAAAATTCTGCAGAGTTCATGAAGCTTGCCGAGGAGAAGCTCAAGTCCCAGTCGGTCGAGGGCAAAAAGGAACTTCAGGGCAAGAAGGATCTTATTGACCAGAGCATAGAGGCGATCGGGAAGACTTTGGGTGAGATGCAGAAGAAGATCACAGATGTTGATAAGGGGAGTTCAGAGATAAAGACCCTTATCAAACAGCATGAAGAGGTCACTTCAAAACTTAATGACACTACAGGCCATCTCAAACAGGCCCTTGCAAGCTCAAAGAAGAGGGGAGAGTGGGGCGAGCGCATGGCAGAGGATATCATAAATCTTTTTGGTATGGTCGAGGGCATTAATTATATCAAGCAGAAGACGATAGAGGATTCCAGAGGAAGGCCTGACTATACATTCTTTATGCCGAACAACCTGAAGATAAATATGGATGTAAAATTTCCACTTGAGAACTACCAGCACTTTCTTGATGCAGAGACAGAACATGATAAAAAACGTTTCAGGGAGGAGCTTGTAAAGAATACAAAGACCATGATCAAGCAGGTGACCACCCGTGACTATATTGATCCTTCAAAGAATACAGTTGATTACGTAATCATCTTTATCCCCAATGAACAGGTCTTTAATTTTATAAATGAGAGTGACGCCACAATAATGGATGAGTCCATGAAACAGAAGGTCATTCTCTGTTCCCCTTTTACTTTGTATGCCGTGCTGGCGGTTATAAGACAGGCTGTTGAGAACTTCAACCTTGAGCAGACAGCATCAGAGATACTTAAGCTGCTTGGCGATTTCTCTAAACAGTGGAAGATGTATAAAGAGAAGTTCAGGACAATGGGCGAGAGGCTGGATGCTGCCAAGAAGGAGTATGACTCCCTTGTTACGACAAGAAGCAATATGCTTGAAAGGCCCTTGAGAAAGATAGATGACCTGAGGGAACAGAAGGAGATACCTCTTGACGTTTCAGGCGAAAACAATAAAGGTTTGATCGAGAGAGAAACTTAATTGTAGAGCGTGTTAATTGTAAATCATTAAACAGCAGCAAAAGGAGGGGGAGATGGCAGAGAAACTGACACATGAGGAGTTCATCAAGAAGGCGATAGTAAGCTTGAGAAAGGAGGGCTACAAGGGTATACATACCGTCTATTCGGGATTCAACAATGCTTTTAAAAAGTATTTTGAAGGCTCCAACCCGGTGGATGCAACAAATGCACTTGCAAAAGAAGACAAGCTCATAATCAGGCCTGTAAAGGGCGGAGTAATGCTTTACCTGCCTGAGGATATCACACCTCAGAAGGATATAGGTGACGAAGCGCTCAAGCAGATGGGACTGTAGTATACGATGTCTATCAGGCAGCAGACTGAAGATATAGAGCAGCAAACACTCCATCCAAAGGCACGTCTAAGTTCTAAGAGCAGGGGCAGAAAGAAGAGAGAGAGAGAAGAAGAGATCAGGACATGCTTTCAGCGTGACAGGGACAGGATCATCCATTCCAAGGCCTTCAGACGGCTGAAGCACAAGACACAGGTCTTTCTTGCCCCAAAGGGCGACCACTACCGGACACGCCTCAGCCATACGCTTGAGGTCTCGCAGATCGCAAGGACCATTGCAAGGGCTCTCAGGCTCAATGAAGACCTCACAGAGGCGATAGCCCTCGGACATGACCTCGGGCATACCCCGTTCGGACATGCTGGAGAGGATGTGCTTCGTGAGATATACCCCGGCGGGTTCAAGCACTACAAGCAGAGCCTCAGGGTTGTGGATTTTCTTGAAAGGAACGGACAGGGGCTTAACCTCACCTATGAAGTGAGGGACGGGATAGTCAAACACTCCAAGGGCAAGGGGGAGATATTTTCACCTGCCACACGGAGTGAAACACTTGAGGGACAGATAGTACGGGTCTCTGATGTAATAGCGTATGTTAATCATGATCTTGATGATGCTGTAAGGGCAGGTGTGCTTAAGCGCTCCAGCATACCTTCAGCCTTCTTTAAGATAGGCGACTCGCAGGCTAAGAGGATTGATACCATGGTCAAGGATGTTATCTACAGTTCTATTGACGCCGGTCATAGATCTATCGAGATGAGTACGGAAGTCAAGGAGATCACATATGCCTTAAGGACTTTTCTTTATGAAAATGTTTATGAAGGCGAGGTTGCAAAGATGGAGTTCAAAAAGTCCAGAAAGATACTGCTTGATCTTTACGAATATTACATGGAACATCCCGATGAGGTATTTAAGGAATTTCCCAAAGATATGGTTAAGGACAAGAAGCGCATAGTTTGTGATTTCATATCAGGCATGACCGACAGGTTTGCACTTATGATGTATGAAGAGCACTTCCTGCCTCAGCCCTGGAAGGTCTTTTGATTAAAGAAGTTTCTTCAACTCGATTATCTTGACAATGTCTGTATGTGCCCTTATAATTAAGGAAAACTCTGGAGGTTGAATATGACTAAGGCTGATTTAGCTGATAAGATTTACGAAGAAGTAGGCCTTTCTAAAAAGGAAGCGGCAGGTATCGTTGAATTGCTGTTTGACAGTATGAAGAACATCCTTTCTGACGGCGAGTCCATCAAGATAACCGGATTCGGAACTTTCCTTGTCAGGAAGAAAGGAGCCCGCAGGGGTAGAAATCCAAAGACTGGAGAAGAGATCCAGATCGAGCAGAGAAGGGTCGTAACGTTTAAGCCCAGCCTGCAGTTTAAATCACTCGTAGAGAAGGTATAGCCCGGATGTCTCCTTCACTCCAGGGAAGGACCATTCCGGACAAACTCTTCTACAAGATCGGTGAGGTGAGCAGCATAGCCGATATTGAGTCTTATGTGCTTAGATACTGGGAATCCGAATTTCCTTTCCTGAAGCCTAAGAAGAACAATGCCGGCCAGAGGGTATATACCAGAAAAGACCTCGAGACGGTGCTTAAGATCAAGAACCTCCTGTATAAAGAGAAGTACACGATTGCAGGGGTCAAGAAGAAATTTACCGGGCAGTCGGATGTCAAGAACTCGGTATCATTAGAGACGATCCAGAGCGTCAAGAAGAAGCTTAAAAACATCCTCAAGACGCTTAAGTAGTCCTGCAGTTAATTATCCATTTAGAGTATAATATCATCTCTGAAGTAACCAATAATAAATCGGGGCGTGGCGCAGCCTGGTAGCGCACTTGACTGGGGGTCAAGGGGTCGGAGGTTCAAATCCTCTCGCTCCGACCATTTTTTCAATGCAGGAGTTAATCTCAGCAATGGGGTTAACTCCTTTTTATTGTGACCGTATAGCTACTGTGCTACTTATTGTATATCTTAATAGGTGAATCCATCTCTTTGCTGTTGACAAAAATACTTTTGACCATTAGATTAGATTTAATATAATCTTTACAACTGCTAAAACAAAGCACCATTTATATTAATAAAATTTGTCATTCAAAAGGAGATGGTTAAGATGATTAAAAAGAACTTGAGAGTGTTCAAAACATTGATGTTTCTGTTTTTGATAACAATATCTCTTACGCTGTTTTTTGGTTGCAGTTCATCAGGGAAGGGTTCTAAGAAATTGGTTGTGGTTGCTGAAGGCACTGAACTTGTTTTATATGGCCTGAATAATGAAGGTGACCCCACGGAGATAGGCAGGGCTGAGATTCCACCTGCAGGCCTTATGTATCTACATGCAATATTCGGTATCACAAAGCACCCTACAGAGCCCTGGTTTTATGTGGGTTCACTTAATGAGTGTTCTCAGGGTGATGACGGCTGCTGGGGCAATGGAAGGATAGACCGCTTCAGATATTCATCAAGTGGGATTTCCTATGACGGGCTTGCTTTTGATTATGACTTTGGTTCAGGGCCTGCCTGTGCAGATTCTGACTCAGTTTATGTCGGCCAGACCGGAAACTGTGCTCCGACGACGATCGCTTTTTCATCAGACGGCCTGAGGGCGTATGTTGATGATGACGACGATGATGTTCTCCAGATATTCTCAGTGAACCCAGGAACCGGAGACTGGACATACCTCTGGGAGGGTGCCAATACCTCATTGAACGGACTGACAGTCAGTCCTGATGACGGTTATCTCTATAACGGATCATCTGTAATAGATATAATAGGTGATACGGCTTCTGATCTATTGAGTGGAACTGAAGGCAATGCTACTGAAATTGTCACTGACGCCGGAGGTGATGACCTGCTGGTCACGACAGAAGATAACGACACGTTCGCGATATATGACCTTCTTGACCAGTCTGCCCCTGCCTTGATCGACAGTATTCTTCTTCCCCAAGCCCCAACCTTTAATTGTATAAGTGGTGGTGGTCAAAAAGCCGCGCGTTTTCAGGCCTCTTCAGCTGACTTGAGTATATTTGTCGTGGTGGGTGCTGAATCAGTTGCAACGGTCTCCTTCAATGGAACTGAGCTCAGATTGCTGGATCAGGTTTTTGACATTGATGACTCTCTGGATGTCATTAATCGAGGGGTTGCGGTGACTCCTGACGGCAAATATGCGCTTGTCACATGGTTTATTCCGTGGGACAATAGCTGTGACGCTCTGCTGACGGGTGGTATGACTGTCTACAGGATAGAAGTAAACGGCGACTTGACTGAACTTGGAACCGAGGTGTTAACTGTTCCTTCAAGGGCGGTGCTGGGTGTAACTCCATAGTATAAATTTAAGCAGATATGTATATAGAAGGGGGGGGAGAATTTAATTCTCCCCCCCCTCTCTTTTTTGAGTTCAATTCGCTTCGACCATATATGGTCGGCTCTCTTAAGTTGAAAAATATTGTTAGACCTTAAGATGTGCCTTATAATAAAAATATCAGATCAATAATAATCACGGAGGGAAATAATGAGGCTTCTTTATACATTTGTTATCAGCTGCACATTTTTGATCTCAGGTCTTCCGTTTCAGGCGGCTGCATCTGGTCATGAGACAAAGGTTGATGCCGAAGGACTCTTTGAGGCTAAATGCAGCGTCTGCCATCCGACAAACAAGCCTAAATCAAAAAAATGGAAAAGAGCGAAATGGGAAAAGACAGTAAAACGTATGATGAAGAAGAAGAAAACGCTCATGACGGATGAAGAGGCTGAGATAATAATAGACTATCTTGCTGAAAACTATGGAAAATAATATATTTACACATAATATTAAGCAGTTAAGTCTTGTTTGCTGTTAAGTGTGTAGTTTCCCCTCTTCCCTTTTAATATGTAAAATGTTATTGTATAAAAAGTTTTTATACTGTTAGAAGAGTACGTGCTTCTGGCAGAGTCCAATTAATGCAGCAAACTTTTAAGAGTGGGTCTACCCACTCTTTTGTTTTTAGTGCGGATGACAATGGGAACAGATGAACTTGCAGTCAGGGTAAGAGACATTATAGAGCCTGTTATCAACTCACTCGATATAGCTCTTGACCGCCTTGCCCTTGGAAAGTCGAATAGAGGTTATGTTCTCCGTGTCTTTATAGACAAGGAAGAGGGTGTGACCATTGAAGACTGTGAGAAGGTCAGCCGTGAGATAGAGGCGATACTTGATGTGGAGGACCCTGTTCCGGGCAAATATGTGCTTGAGGTCTCTTCGCCGGGGCTGGACAGGCCGTTGAAAGGTGTTGCTGATTTCATGAAATATTCCGGCAGAACCGCCAGGGTTATTACTAAGGAACCTATTGATAAACAGACATTTTTTGTTGGGAAGATCATGAGATCTGACGATATTGAGATAGTTTTGCTTTTGCCTAAGGATAGGGAAGTCACAATTCCTGTTGATATAATCTCTCAGGCAAAGCTTGAGGTGGAGGTTTAATAGATGAACCGTGAAATGATACAGATAATAGAGCATATGAGCAAGGAGAGGGGGATTCCCAAGGAGTCCATCATCCTGACACTTGAGTCGGCACTTCTGTCGGCTGTAAGGAAGAAGATAGGGCTTACTCCGGAGATAGATATCAAGATCGACACTGAAAAGGGCGGCATCGATATTACCGCAATAAAGAGGATAGTGAAGAAGGTATCAAACCCGGATGAAGAGATATCCTTGAAGGATGCAAAGAAGATAGACCCTGAAAAAGTGGTTGATGATGAGATAGTGACACCTATCTCTTTTGACAACTTTGATTTCGGTAGGATAGCAGCGCAGACGGCAAAGCAGGTGCTCTTTCAGAAGGTGAGAGAGGCGGAGAAGGAGGCTATATTCGAAGAGTACAAGGATAAGGCCGGTCAGATCATAAGCGGTGCGGTCATACGCAGGGAGAAGGGCAACTACTATGTGACGCTCGGCAGGGCGGAGGCTACGCTTCCGCAGAAGTCAACACTACCTGCAGAGACGCTTAAGCGCGGTGAGACGATAAGGGCGTATATTGAGGATGTTAAGGTTACTAACAAAGGCCCGCTGATACTGCTTTCAAGGACTCACCCTATGTTTGTTGCAGAGCTCTTCAAGATGGAGATACCAGAGATATATGACGGGCTTGTGGAGATAAAAGATATTGTTCGTGAGTCAGGTGAGAGAACCAAGCTTTCTGTCACATCGAACAACTCCATGATAGACCCGGTAGGTGCATGCGTCGGCATGAAGGGCACAAGGGTCCAGTCGATAGTAAGGGAGCTGAAGGGTGAAAGGATAGATATTATCCCATGGACAGATGATCCGCGCATACTGATACCAAAAGCGCTCAGCCCTGCAAATGTTGAGAGCATAGGACTTGATGAAGAGGGTATGTCTGCCATGGTTGTTGTTAATGACCAGCAGCTCTCTATAGCTATAGGTAAAAAAGGACAGAATGTAAGGCTTGCATCTCAGCTCACAGGCTGGGAGATAGAGATAATAAGCGAGACAGAGTATGAGAAGATGAGGAAAGGGGAGACTGATGGAGAAGAAGCCCCTGAAGAAGGAGAGTTCGAGGAGGCAATAACCTCTGAGGATGACGAAAGCTAAAGATGCAGGTAACACAGGAAGTTCAGGCATCTCCCCCCAAACGCATAAAGATACCCCTGTCCAGTTCATAAAAGGAGTCGGCCCGGCAAGGGCCCGGCTTCTTGATAAGCTCGGCATTAGTACTATTGAAGACCTGCTGTATCACTTCCCGCGCCGTTACGAAGACAGGAGGCGCCTCAAGAAGATATCAGATCTGAAGTTTGGAGAGCAGGAGACCACATCAGGCCGTGTCGAATCCGCTTCAACCATTACAACCCGCAGAAGAAGGATGAAGATCTTTGAGGTCACTGTAAGTGATGAGTCAGGCCTTCTTGTATGCAGGTGGTATAACCAGCCGTATCTCAGCCGCTACATGAAGGAGGGGAGTGAGGTTGTACTCAACGGCACGGTGAAGGGCGGGCTTGCTGCTGTAGGATTTGAGATGGATAATCCTGACTTTGAGCTTATAGGCGCTGAGGAGAAGTTCATACATACCTCAAGAATAGTTCCGGTCTACGGCGCTACAGAAGGTATACGCCCCAAGCAGCTTAGAAATCTGATCTTCAGTGCTGTGGAGACGCAGGTAGGTCTTATTCAGGATCATATGCCGGAGGATATCCTTGAAAGAAACGGACTTCGATCTCTTAAGTGGAGCGTAAAGGAGGCACACTTTCCTGAAGAGATCTCTGATATGGATGAGCTGAGCAGGGGCTTAAGCCCGGCACACAGGCGGCTTATCTTTGATGAGTTCTTTCTGCTTGAACTCGGACTTGCTCTTACAAAAATGAGAGGGACACGGGAAAAGGGTATCTCTTTTAATACTGACGGGGAGTTTGTAAATAAGTTCATGCAGGGCCTTCCGTTTGAACTGACAGGAGCGCAGAAGAGGGTGATAGGGGATATAAGCTCTGACATGTCAAAGCCTCTCTCAATGAACCGCCTTGTACATGGTGATGTTGGATGCGGCAAGACTGTTGTTGCTCTTTCCTCAATGCTTTCGGCTGTTGACAGCGGTTATCAGGCATGCCTTATGGCTCCGACAGAATTGCTTGCCGAACAGCACTTCCTGAATATTCATAATGTTACAGATGCCCTGGGCATTAAGACTGTTCTGCTTACATCCGGCACAAAAAAAGATGTTAATGAGGATGTGGCTGACGGTGCTGCACAGATAGTCATAGGCACACACGCTCTTATTCAGGAGTCTGTTGAGTTTCGCTCGCTTGGACTGGCTGTAATTGACGAGCAGCACAGGTTTGGTGTTGTCCAGAGGGCAAGTCTGAGGCGCAAGGGAGAGAATCCTGATATTCTTATAATGACCGCTACACCGATCCCGAGAACTCTGGCGCTCACGCTCTACGGCGATCTGGATATTTCTGTGATCGATGAACTTCCTTCCGGCAGAAGGCCGATAGCTACAAGGATACTCTTCTCTTCGCAAAAGGATGAGGTATATTCGATCATAGACAGGGAGCTTTTAAAAGGCAGGCAGGTCTATATTGTCTACCCGCTGATAGAGGAGTCTGAGAAGGTTGACCTCAGGTCTGCTATAGAAGGGGCGGAGGCGCTTAAAAGGATGATGCCGGACAGGAGGATAGAGCTTGTGCATGGCAAGGTGGGTCGGGATGAGCGGGAGTCGATAATGCAGAGGTTCAAGGAGGGGAAGGTTGATATACTTGTTGCAACTACTGTTATCGAGGTCGGTATTGATGTTCCCAATGCATCTCTCATGCTGATAGTTCATGCCGAAAGGTTCGGGCTTGCACAGCTTCACCAGCTTCGTGGAAGGACGGGAAGGGGAGATTATGAATCTTATTGTATTCTTCTGGCTTATCATCCTTTTAGTGATGACGCAAAGATGAGGCTTAAGGCTATGGAGTTGACGGTTGACGGCTTTAGAATAGCTGAGGAGGACCTGGCGATCAGAGGAGCCGGTGAATTCTTCGGGACAAGGCAGTCGGGCATCCCTGATCTGAAGATTGCTGATATAATAAGAGACATTAAGATACTGGAAGCTGCAAGAAGAGAGGCGTTTGCCCTGGCGGATGCTGATCCTGAACTTAAAGGAAATCCACTGCTTAAAGAGGCGCTTGATAGAAAGTGGAAAGAGAAGATAGAACTGGTAAAGAGTTGAAAGTTGAAAGTTGAAAAAACTCTTAACCCTCAATCCTTAACTTTTAACCCATAACTCTTAACTGTATTTTTTAGGAGGATATATGATAGAGAGGATCAGAAAGAACTTTACTGAGGGTAAGGCCGGCGTCAGGTGGCTCGCCCAGTTCCTTGCTGAACGGAGCAGGGCAGAAACATCGCTCTTTAAACTCCGTTATGAGAGCAGCAAGCTTGGAAGCAGGGTGGATGAGCTGTATAAGGAGGTCGGCAAGAGGATACTTGACCTGAAGGAGAAGGAGGAGAATGATGTCTTTAAGGACTTTATTGTTCTTCAGACGATGGATGAGATAAAGGTTCTCAGAAAAGAGATGCAGGATTTCAGGGAGAAAGAAGCTGAGGTCAATAAGGTTTCTGAATGACCTTATTTATATATCTGTCTGTCTTTGCGTATGGCCTTATTATGGGTTCTTTTCTCAACGTATGTATATACCGCATACCCAAGGAGCTTTCTGTTGTCAGGCCTTCATCACTATGCCCTTCATGCGGCAAGTCTGTAAAGTTCTATGACAATATCCCTGTATTAAGCTATATCATTCTTGGAGGTAAATGCAGATCCTGCGGCACAAGAATATCTGCCCGGTATCCGCTTGTTGAACTTCTTAATGCGATCCTTTATGTAATAGCGCTAAACAGGTTTGGCATAAGTTCCCTGCCGGTATTGCTCGTATTTTGTATTCTTCTTTCTGCTTTGGTAGTTATCACATTCATAGACCTGGACCACCAGATAATCCCTGATGTTATAAGCATCCCGGGAATACCTATCGGGATACTTGCAGGAACCTTTCTGCTTCCTGACCCTTTTATGAGGGATGAGGCGCTTGGCTTCGTGAATTCCCTTCTGGGCTTTCTTGCGGGCGGGCTCGGCTTCTATTCTATCGCTGTTTTGGGGAAACTTATTTTCAGAAAGGATGCGATGGGCGGCGGCGATATCAAGCTTATGGCAATGATAGGGGCGTTTCTTGGGTGGAAGGGTGCTGTCTTCACAACATTTATGGGTAGCCTCTTCGGGTCTGTCATAGGGATAGGACTCATCATTATAAAGGGTAGAGAGTGGGGTGCAAGAATACCATTCGGCCCTTATCTTGCACTTGGTGCGGTTGCAAGCCTATTCTGGGGACAGGAGATACTCACCTGGTATCTTGGGTAGGTTTGACCGGAACAGTTTGAACTGCTTAACACGTTTGTTCTCTATTTAAAATTTTAATCCCCTTATAAAACCCTTCAAAAATATTTCTTCCAAGTTGTATTATGTATCATATTTTCTCTTTACTATTTTTAAATTTAAGGATAAGTATCTGATGAACTCGCAGCCAACACTAACAATAAAAGATGTTCTGCAGTCAAAAAGCTCTGCCATATGGTCGGTTGGCCCGCAGGATAACGCCTTCTCAGCTATGGAGATAATGGCTGAAAAGAATATAGGTGTACTGGTGGTTATTGATGAGGAGAATGTTGCAGGTATAGTCTCTGAGAGGGATTTTGCCAGAAAGCTGTTTCTTAAGGAGATGTCCCCCAGAAAAGTGAAGATCGAAGAGCTTATGACAAGGGATATCTACTGTATCACATCTGATAAGTCTGTTGAGGAGTGTATGGGCGTCATGATGACCGCTCACATTCGTCACATGCCCGTGTTTGATAATAGCAGGCTTGTAGGTGTTCTGACATTTGCCGACATACTGCGGGCATATCTTCTTGAGCAGGAAGTGAAGATCCAAGACCTTGAGGATTACCATACCTGCTGTGATTCAGTCTCTTACGAAGATTAACAACCTGGTGTCGTTTCTAACCAGATAAATCAGTATTGCAAGCCCTTCTAACTCTTAATAAGGCATATAAGCTGTTCCGCAATTATAGCCGTGATCAGAAATACACCGGCCGCGATACCCTGTTCTTTTGGCTCAGCATTTATGAACGGTTCTATGCCGAAGCTGAATATAAAGAAGAGAATGACGGGCGACCAGATTGTCAGGGATATTAGTATTCCGCGCCAGCTTAAACCGCAGATTTTCCAGGTCTTTGCATGATGAACAGCCCTTTTCTTATCTGTGTCTCTGAATGGGATCAGTTCGCCTCGCTCTTCAAGCAGCTTTTCAATGGCGGTAAAGGCTTCATCTGAATATTTATTCACATCATTTTCACTATAGATATTCTTCAGGTCCTCTGTCTCTCTCTTCTCCATAGTCTTCATGATATCTTCAATGAGCTTCTCTTTGTGGTCGAAGGTTGTAGCCATAATCGCCTCCCTGTTAAAATATCCGATAATATTAGATTATGATAATTCAAGGAAAATGACAATGTCTTCAAATTCTGCAATGCGCGGTCTTGTAATGGAGAAACGGATATGATACTTTATTATGTTTCGTTTCATATTTTAAACTACCTGTGGTCAGTCATGCTGTCCGCTAAATGAAATAGGGGAAAAGATAAGTAATGCCGATATATGAATATAAATGCCTGAAGTGTAAAGATATTTCTGAGGTCATACAGAAGATCACAGATGCCCCTCTCTCCGTATGCAGTGAGTGCGGCGGCGAGCTCAGAAAGCAGATAACGAACACCTCGTTTGTACTTAAGGGAAGCGGATGGTATGTCACAGACCATCCTTCTGATGCCCGTAAGAAGGCCATGGAGAAGAAGGCCGCGCGGAAGAAGACCAAGGAATCTGCCAAAAAGAGCACCTCAAATAAGAAAAAGGCTTCTAAGTAAAAATGAGATCTCTCAGTAAAAAACTCTCAAAAAATATAAGTCCCCATGTTCATGTGCCTTATGACGGGATTGAGAAGTATATTAAATTCATAAAGAGTGAAAAGCTTGACCTTGAGATATACTTCGGTTCAAAGCAGGCTGAAGAGCTTGACAGGGATGATATCCTTGCAATGAAGAAGATGCTTGACTACTCACCTGAAATATCAGTGCATGCCCCATTTATGGATCTGTCGCCGGGTGCTGTCGATGTCAGGGTTAGAGAGGTCACCATTAAAAGGTTTATGGATGTGCTTGAGTATTCCGAGATACTGCAGCCGAACGTAGTTGTCTTTCATTCCGGCTATGATAAATGGAAGTATGATAAGAACGTTGATATATGGCTTGAGCAGAGCCTGGAAACATGGAGGCCTATAAACAACAGGGCGGCTGACATGGGTATCAAGATAGCTATCGAGAATATATTTGAGGATGAGCCTGACAACTTCAGGCAGCTTATGCAGGAGATGAACTCAGATAACTTCGGGGTATGTTTTGATACAGGGCATTTCAATCTCTTCTCATCTGTTTCCCTGACAGACTGGATCGAGGTGATTAAGCCTTATATTCTGGAACTGCACCTGCATGACAACAGCGGCAGCGGTGATGAACATCTTGCCATCGGCGAAGGCTCTTTTGATTTCGGCCTGCTCTTCAGGATGCTTGAGGATGTTGACTGTGTCTACACACTTGAAGCACACAGTGTGAAGGATGTGAAGAAGAGCCTGAAGAGGTTGAAAGATTTTTTTGAGTAGCAATATTAACCGTTAAGGCGGTTTGGACAGTTATAATTTATTTGCATTATTCCTGAGTCCAAAACCGCTTAACTCCGGCTTACCTTTACCTTTATACTGTATCATCACCATATGGGACTCTCCCATGCCTTCAGGCATTATCAGCCCCTTTATCTTCTTTATCTCTGACATGTAATCAGGTGAACCAGCATACTTTTCGGTTATGACCTTATCGATTCCGGATGCTACAAGGTATGAGCCCTGAGATGTGTAGCCGAGTGTTTTAAGGCCGTTTTCCTCTCCAGTCTTATGGAGGGATGAAAAGTTAAGGTGTGTTGTGATATCCTGTTCTCCTATAAAGCTGTATGTGTCTTCATTTATCATATGCTTGTGATAACAGAGCAGCGTCCCCCTGTTTCTCTCGTCATTGTAATATTCATCAGCTGTATATCCGTAATCTATAGTCAGTATGAAACCGCTGGAGAGTTTAGATGCCGCTTCCATAAGCCAGTTTTGTGCCTTAAGATTCACCTCTGTCCTGTATCCATCGGGCAGGGCTGGTGAAAAGATTTTCAAGTATTCAGCTATATCCGGCCGGCCGGGATGCTTCTTTACCTCAACAAGTTTATCACTCTCATATCCTATGCAGACCTCTTTGATCCCGCCGTCCATCTCAATAAGGTGGACAGGAAAGGCATCAAACAGCTCATTTGAAAACATACACCCGCAGACATCCCGAGGAGCTTCCTGAAGTGCCCTTACCCATTGTATCCTGTCTGAATAACCGGTTAGAAGATCCTGCTGCATCTTCTTGAAATGTGTGTAAGGTTCAATTATTGTGTGTTTTAATGATCCGAGTATGGGGTGTTTTTCATAAGTCAGGTGATCAAGTATGTCTCTGCTCAGGTGACCGGCTCCGGCTCCGGCTTCAATCGTATGAAAGTCTTCAGGCATTCCCATGGCCTCCCACATCTCCACAAGCTGTCTGGCTATAACAGCTCCGAATACAGGATGGAGGTGGGGGCTGGTATAGAAGTCCCCGTGGCGGCCGATCCTGGCCTCAGGGTTTGAATAGTAGCCAAGCTCAGGGTAATATAGCGCCATATCCATAAACCTTTCAAAAGTGATCGGGCCTTTCTCGTTTATGGTTCTGATGATATGTTCTTCAAGGGAATTCATATTGCAGATGAGGGCGTATCTTCTGAAATTAATGTTATGAGATTGGGTGCAGGAGGTCTAAAACTCATTTTCGGTCCACATATCCTCAGTGAACCTCACGGACTTGTTCCTTCCGGTCTCTTTTGCCCTGTATAGGGCGACATCTGCATATTTAATCGCCTGCCAGAAGGCATCGGTGTCTTTTGGGAACTCACTTATGCCGAGGCTTATGGTCTTTTTTATGAATCCGTCAGAGACCTTTACTTTAGTCTCCTCAAGTGACTTCCTTATCTTCTCGGCGATTTCCATCGTCTGTCCCTCTTCAGCATCTATTGCAAGTATAAGGAAC
>PJEL010001865.1_pt1 | contig 20232 bp, 10 predicted proteins | sample 1853271 | NCBI WGS metagenome assembly PJEL01 (sample SAMN08108733, study PRJNA415343) | Invertebrate metagenome, whole genome shotgun sequencing project. | host: Globobulimina | place: Sweden: Gullmar Fjord | collected 2015-08
CACTACCATCATTTCCATATCCACATACAAGAATTGCTAAAAAAGTATTTTTGTATTCATTAGATAATGATTCAAATGTTGTACTAATTGAAGGTCTAGAAAAATTTCTTTTATCATGATCTGTTAAGAAAATAAAACCATTTGTAACAATGAGATGTTTTCCTGCAGGAATAGTATAAATTGTTGCTGGTTTTATTTTCATATCAGACTGTGCTTCAATTACATCATAATGAGTAGTATACGTTTGTACTATTTTACTTAATGTACTTTCTTTATCTGCTTTTTGATGCATAATGATAAAAACAGTTATCTCTGATTTTGGTAAAGCTTTAATAATTTGTTGGAATTTTGCTAAACTACCTGCACTCCCACCTAAGGCAAGAATATCTAGATCTAATGTTTTTTGTTCGTTTGTTTGATAGTGATTTATATAAATGACATCAAAACCTAAGTTCATCAGATAACTTTTTAGAACTGATTCATTTGTTGTAATTTTTAAAGTTGTAATAACTTTTTTTAATGCAATAATAATTTCTTTTGTAAGATGCTGAATATTTAAAAAACTAATCTCTATAGAAAATGTAGGGAGTAAAGAAGATATTAATGTATCAATATCTTCTTGAGTTTCTAGTGCTTGTACTGCAATTTTTCTAAGCGTATCATGATCTTGAATTATTATATTCATTTATGTTTTTTTAAACTCCATTGTTCAATCAATCCACCTAATATATTGAGGTTAATTGGTTTTGACATATAATCATCCGCTCCTAATTTAATACATTTTTCTCTATCTTCTTTCATAGCTTTTGCTGTAACTGCAATAATAGGAATATGTTTAATAGCATCAATTTTTCTGATTTTTTGCATAGCTTCATATCCATCCATAACAGGCATCATAATATCCATTAAAATTAAATCTATTTGAGAATTCTTTTCCAAAAATTCTATTGCTTCTTTTCCATTAAATGCTGTGTATGTTTGTGCATTAAATTCTTGCAATGCAGCTTCTAAAACAAAAATATTTTTAATATCGTCATCTACAACTAAAATATGACTATCTTCTAAATCTACTTTTTCAAATGCATCATTTGAGTCCTCTTCTTGAACAGAATTATCTCGATGTAAGAAAAGATTAATCTCATTTAGAATTCTTTCATTTGAATTAGCTGTTTTTATAATAATACTATTACTATACGCTTGTAGTCTTGTTTTATCTTCATTTGAAAGATCTCTTCCTGTGTAGATAATGATTGGTAGTTTTGGGTGTGAATTTTTAATATATTCACATACTTCATAGCCACTACCGTCTATTAAACCAAGATCAACTACTACTGTGTCATAAATCTCTTTTTTTACTTCGTTAATAGCTTCAGATGCTGTTTTAACACCTTTTATATTAACATTTTCTCCAACAAGTTCAATGAGTGCTTCTCTATGTACTTTATCATCTTCTATGATTAATAAATCTTTAATCTTTTTTTGTTTAAAACTATCAATATGTGAAAGTACATCATTTATATCCCCATCATAAACAGGTTTTTGCAGATAGCCAATAGCTCCAAGTTCAAGTGTTTGGGAGTTTTTATCTTTTGAAGATATAACATGTACAGGAATATGTCTTGAATGATTATTTGATTTTAATTCTTTTAATACATCAACTCCATCCATATCAGGAAGGGTAAGATCAAGCATAATACCTTTGATATTATATTTTTTAACAAGTTCTAATCCACTAGTAGCATCATAAGCTACAAGTCCAAATGAATCCCCTTTTTTTATCTCTTCATATACAATATCTGCAAATGTTTTATCATCATCTATTACTAAAAATGCTTCATCGTTTTTACTTAGTTGTTCTCTATCATCGTTTGGAATTATATTTGACACGACAGCTGGAGTTGTAATTTGTTTATGTTTTGGTTCATAAGGTTTTTCTTCATTTGGCAAAGATGAATTAGACAATGATTTTAATAATGGTAAATCAATACTAAAAATACTTCCTTTTTCATATTCTGAAGTAACCGTGATCTCTCCACCTAAAAGTTTTGCTAATTCTCTAGAGATTGAAAGACCAAGTCCTGTTCCTCCATATTCTCTGCTTGTACTACCATCAGCTTGTGTAAACGCTTTAAATATAAGATCTTGTTTATCATCAGGAATACCAATCCCTGTATCAATAACAGAAAATTCAATCTCTCTATCTTCTTTTTTAGATGGGGCAATTTTGAGTGTGATGCTCCCTTTTTGAGTAAACTTAAATGCATTAGATACAAGATTTCGTATAATTTGAGAAATTCTATCTTTATCACTGTGTATTACATTATCGTATTCATCAATAATTAAAAACTCCAAACCTTTGTCTGCTGCTGTGAAATCAAATATATCTTTCATTTGATGTAAGAAATTATCACTTCTAAAACTATCAACGATTACTTCCATTTTTCCCGATTCAACTTTAGATAAATCTAATATATCATTAATAAGTCGTAATAACTCATTACCAGAATCAAAAACTGTTTTAGCTTTTTTTACATCATCAACACTCAATGTTTTTTTACTATTTTTTTGAAGTAGCGAAGATAATAAGATGATAGAATTTAATGGTGTTCTTAGTTCATGACTCATATTTGCCAAAAATTCAGATTTGTATCTTCCTGATTGTTCTAGTTCATCTGCTTTTGTTTGAATCTCTTTTTTTGTATCTTCAAGTGTTTGATTTTGTAATTTTAGATTTTGTTCAGATATTTTTAATTGTTGCTGTTGCTCTTCCATATTAGCATTAGCTTCTTCAAGTTGTTGCTGTTGTTCTTCCATATTAGCATTAGCTTCTTCAAGTTCTTGTTGTTGCTGTTGCATATATTTATTTGCATCTTCTAATTCATCTTGTTTGATATTTAACTCGTCATTGGCAAGTTTTGTTGTATCAAGTAGTTCTTGTACTTTTTTATTTTGAATAGCACTTGCAAGAGAGATACAAATAGTTTTATCTATTGAGTTTAAAAATTCTAATACTTGTTCTGAAAATGGATCAAATGAGCCAATTTCAATTACACCATATAACGTGTCATTATAAACTAAAGGAAAAGTGTATGTGTTAAAAGATTTTTGTGTTACAGTTCCTGTAGTAATAGTTAATTGATCTTTTTGAATATTTTGTAATAATATAGGTGATCTTTGTAAAGCAACTTGTCCAATTAATCCTTCACCTATCTCAAATTTTGTAGAAAGTTCATCTCTTACAATATGTGCGAAACTTGAATACTGAAAAAGTGTATTGTCATTTTGATCATGTACATAAAATACACCAACTCCAGCATTTACATAATTTCCTATAAACTGAATTGATTCACTTGTCACTTTTTGTAGAGTATTAATATTGATTAAAATCTGATTGAGTTCATTTACACCATTTTTAATCCAGCTTTGTGTATCTCTTTCTTTAATATTTAATCGTGTTTTTTCAATACTATCATTAACTGCTGTACTCATTGTCCCAATTTCATCTTGAGTTGACTCATCTAAAATTTGTATCTCTTTTGATTCTCCGTTTAAATAATCGAAAAAGTTAAGTAGTCCATATTGAAATTTATTTAATGAAGCAATAATATATTTTTGAATAATAAAATAAAACAACACCATAATAATTAGAAATGTAATAATTGTAATAATCATTAATGTTTCTTTGAGTTCATTTGGTTTTTCAAGTATCTCATCTAAATCTATTTCAGATAATATTGCCCAATCAAGTTCATCATCTATATTAAATAAAGTATAAGAGGATAAAACTTTATTACCATTATAATCATGAACAATTTTTGTATTTGTTTTATTATTTAATGCCTCTTCTACTGCTTCAGATTTTACACTACCTGAGGCTGGATTATTGAATGAGTTTTGTAAAGAGTGTGTTTTGGGACTAAGATAACTGTCACTTCTCATTAAATAGTCTTGACCTACAGCATAGTCTTCTTGTGTTTTACCATAGCCACTTCGTAACTCCATAATATTTGTAATACTTTTATTTTCAAGTCTATAGACTAATACTGACTTTAGTTCACCGTTTGTAAACACAGGAGCACCAATAAACATTGAAGCTTCCCCAGCTCTTGGTTCGTATGCACTCATATCTATAAATACAGTTCTTTGGTATTTTTTTACTTTTTGCCATATTTGTGCTAATCCACTTTTTCTATAATCTCCACTAGAAAGATTTGTTCCAAAATCAGGATGTTTTCTAAATGAGTACATAACATGACCATATTGAGCTGAAATAACATATACATCTTCAAATGGATAAGTTTGCGTATATTTTTTATAAAAAGCATCCCATTTTGGTAATGACTTTTGGACTTTTGGATTATTTATAGGAAACTTTCCATGTTCTTCTACTCCTACACTATCATGAATCGCATTGAATTCTGAAGAAAGACCTTGTACGTAAGATGTCCCAGTAAGAAGAGATATTTGTTTTTTGTATAATTTAAAAATATCAGATAATTGTTTTATTTTTGAATCTCTAGCAGCTGTCAGTGTTTTATATTTTTCATCTATTAGAGTTTGTTTTATATAATCTATTGAAACACTTGTTAACGTAACTGAAAGCACTAACATTGATAAAACAGTTAATAAAATTAGTTTAGAACGTATTGAGATATTTTGTATTGAAAATAAATTACTATTAGTAGTGTGGGTATTTTGTTTCTTCATATAAAACATTCCTTAGTGATTATAATTATTTAATCTATAATTATATAGTTTTTTTATATAAATATGATTGATTGGTATCAATAAAAGAAAAATAATTTTAATATTAGGAAAGATGGGTAGTAATAGTGCTAATTAAAACATAATTTATATAGTTGTTAGAGATACTAGAATATAATTTAGTAATGATTATAGGAACAAAATGTTAAAAAAATTTAAAAAATTATTTTCTAAAAGAAAGTTTGATACAATGGTTTTATTAGTTGTTGTAGTGGTTGCAATTATTACCTTTATTATCTCAGATACAATAACAAAAAATAAGTCTCAAGTACTTATGGATGCAAAAATAAATATTTATAGTAAAAAGTTGCAAGATGAAATTCAAGCACTTATTAAAAATAAAAGAGAAGCTACCTTAACAATTGCCTTATCCTTAGCAGAGGATAAAAGTCTAAAAGAAGCGATATACACAAAAGATACTAAATATTTGGACTTAAAAACTTTTTCACTAAAACTACGAGAACAAACAAGATTTAAAAATGTATGGTTTCAAGTAATTGATAAAAAAGGTATAGCACTTTATAGAAGTTGGATCCCTAAAAAAGGGGATGCTATCATTAACTCACGACTTGATGTTGCAAAAATGATTAAAAAACCAGAAGTGATGTGTACTATAAGTACTGGAAAATTTGATATGACAATTAAATCTATGGTTCCTATTTATGATAATGGTTCGTTTATAGGTATGTTTGAAGTAATTACACATTTTAATTCAATTGTAAAACAACTAGGTTTTAATGATATTGGTGCCATTGTATTAGTAAATAAAAAGTATAAAAATCAATTAACAAAAGCGATGACAAAAACATTTTTAGATGATTATTATATTGCAAATTTAAATCCAGATGAGAATTTACTAGAGTATTTACAAAGCCATGGCGTAGATAAGTTTTTTAATAATAGAGACAATTATATTTTAGATGCAAATTTTGGCAAACTAATCACATTTTATAATATCCCTGATATATATGGAAAACCTATGGGTACGATTGTAGCTTTTAAAGATTTAGATTCTATAAATACTTATGATGTGGAATATGTCAAAAGTAATATCATCTTTTATACAGTATTGTTTGTATTATTACTTGCCTTAATTGGATATTACATTGTAGTGAGTAAACATGCAAAAGAATTAACAAATAAAGTTAAAGAAAGAACAGAAGAACTCAATAGAGAAAAAACTTATATCCAAACAATTTTAGATACAAACCCAAGTATAATTGCAGTAACAAAAGACAATAGTTTAATAACAGGAAATAAAAGTCTTTTAGAATTTTTTGGATTTACAGAACTAAGTGAATTTAAGAAAAAGCATAATTGTATTTGTGAATTTTTTATCTCATTAGATGATAAAGAGTTTCCTGCTGATTGTATGATTGAAGGGAAGCTATGGACGCAGTATCTTGCTTTTCATGAGAAAAAAGATTTTTTAATAAAACTAAAATTTAACAATCAATTTTATTTTTTTACAATTAGCGTGTTAAAATTAACAGATGAAAATGAGATGTTAATTACAATGCAAAATATTACAGAGTTAAAAAGTAAAGATAAATTACTGTATGAACAATCCAAAATGGCATCATTGGGTGAGATGATAGGAAATATTGCTCACCAATGGAGACAACCTTTAAGTGTAATATCTACAGGTGTAACAGGTATGCAACTACAAAAAGAATATGGTTTACTAGAAGATGAACAGTTTAATAAAACGTGTATAATGATTAATAATAATACGCAATACTTATCAAAAACAATAGATGATTTTAAAAATTTTATTAAAGGTGACTCAAAACCTATTCAGTTTGATTTAAAAAATGATATTAATGATTTTGTAAATATTGTTGATTCAAGTATAAAAAATTACCAAATAGATGTAATTTTAAATCTTTTAGAAGATACTGCAATTCTTGGATATCCAAATGAACTTATGCAATGTTTTATAAATATATTTAATAACTCAAAAGATGCTTTGATTACAAATAATGCAGAAGATGATAGGCTGATTTTTATATCTCAAAAAATTGAAAATGATAATATTCTTATCGAATTTAAAGATAATGCAAATGGTATAGATGAATCAATAATTGATAAAATATTTGATCCTTATTTTACAACAAAACATAAATCACAAGGTACAGGACTTGGATTGAATATGACATATAATTTAATTGTAAATGCAATGAAAGGTGATATAAAAGCTAGTAATGTGGAATACCGTTTTAACGGTAAAGATTATAAAGGGGCATGTTTTAAGATAACTATTCCTATTACATAAAAAAAGAGATACCACGATGAGTATCTCTTTTTATTGAAATAGTTAATGATTAATAATCATAAGCTACTTTGTATTTAGGATCATCTTCTTCATAAGTACAAAACTTTCCAGCATTTGTCATAATAGATTTACATTCGCTACTTAAGTGTCTAATTTTTATAGTTTTATTTGCTTCAAGATATTTTTTTGTAATAGCATCAATAACTTCAACACCACTAATATCCATAACTCTTGCATCTTTAAAATCTAAAACTATTTTATCTGGGTCATTTTTAATATCAAATTGTTCATTAAATGATGTAACACTTCCAAAAAATAGTGGTCCATCAAAGTCATAGATTTTTGTTCCATCTTCTTCAGTATGTGTTTTTGCAGTTACTTTTGCATGTTTCCAAGCAAATACTAAAGCAGAGATAATAACTCCAGAGATAACTGCAATAGCAAGATCTGCTACTATTGTAATCCCTGTAACAGTTACTAAAACAAATGCATCACTTTTAGGCATTTTTCTAATTCTAGCAAAAGAACTCCATTCAAAAGTTCCAATAGAAACCATAAACATAATACCAACTAAAATAGCAACAGGAATGATATTTAAAATATCAGTTAATGTTGCAACTAAAAGAATTAGTCCTAAAGATGCTACGATTCCAGATAGTCTTCCCCAACCCCCTGAAGTGTAGTTAATAATTGATTGCCCAATCATCGCACATCCTGGCATTGCACCAAAAAATCCACATGTAATATTACCCACACCTTGAGCTATACACTCTTGATTTGCACTACCTCTTTTTCCACTTATCTCATCTAATACTGAGAGTGTTAAAAGTGATTCGATTACACCTACTAAAGATATAATTACAGCATAAGGTGCAACTAAAATAATAGCATCTAGATTAAATAAAACTTCAGATACTTGAAAAGTTGGAAGCATCCCTGCAAACTCTGAAAGGTTAGCTAAATCTCCAACAAGTTTAGTTTCAGCACCTGTAAAATATACGGCTAGTGTAAAAGCTATAATAGCAACCAATCCACCAGGAATAGAACTAGTAACTTTTGGTAAAAGATACATAGTTGCCATAGTTCCTAGAATAATTGCGTACATTAATATACCTGCACCATCTAAAAATTTAAATTGACTCATTGCAATGACAACAGCAAGTCCATTAACAAAACCATGAAGTGCTGGTTGTGGGACTAAACGAATAAATTTACCCATTTTAAATGCACCAATTGCTATTTGAATGAGTCCAGCAAAAACTGCTGTTAATGTGATGTATTGAACAATACCAAAAGATACAGCATCTGGCGCTAATCCCTGTGCTTCTAAAAGAGTTTTAGCAGTTATACTAACACCAACTAATACAATAGCAACAGCTCCAGTAGCCCCAGAAATCATACCTGGTTTTCCACCCATAATTGCAGTAATAAGTCCTAATATAAATGCAGCATAAAGTCCTACGATGGGACTAACTTGTGCGATAAAAGAGAATGCAATAGCTTCAGGTACTAACGCAACAGCAACTACAAGTCCTGATAAAATATCATTTTTTGCACTTGATCCTATAAGATGATCTTTGAAATTTAACAATTTGTTTCCTAGTTATAAAATATTCGCGATTTTATCCTAAAATTGATTAAAAGCTATAAAAGTTATATTTTAGCTATTTTTCAAGCTCATTCATCGATTTAATATAACTATACTCTTCTATTTGTGACCAGTTTCTAGCTTTGGTCAAAAACTGTTTTTGACTCTCATAAATCTCTTTGAAAAGTTTATTTTCTTTTGAATAGTGTACAAAGATAAGTTCTTTAGTATTTTTCAAGTCAATGAGAACATTTTTTGGTAATGATTTTATTTGGATATTAGGATAATCTTTTTTTATTTTCTCCCATGCTTTTAGTGATTCGTAAAAATTCTCATAATATAAATCATATGAAGCTACTTTAATTGCACTTTTTAAAATAATTTTATATTGATGAGGTAACTCTTCAAAAGCTGTTTTATTAATTAAAAATTGTGTTTGAGAGGAAGGTTTATCCCAACTAGTATAATAATAAGGTGCAACTTTATGAAATCCCATTTTTATATCCATACTAGGAGATGTACCACTTATTATATCAATATCACCATTTAAAAAAGAAAGATTTAGTTTACTTCGAGGGATATCTTTAATATTTACGTTGTAAAAAGATAAAATTTCAGAAGTTATCCCTTTGGAGTTAATAGTAAGTCCATCAAAATCAGAACTAGTAAGTATCTCTTTTTTGAACCACCCACCCATTTGAGTACCAAGATCACCACCAGGAAATGTCATAAGATTGAATTTATCATAAACTTTTGACATATATTCTTCTCCTCCACCATAATAAAACCAAGAATATTGTTCTTTCATAGTCATTCCTAAAGGAATTCCAGTAAACCAAATAGTATTTATATCTTGATCTTTCCAAGCAGAAGAGTCACTATGTGAAATTTGATAATCATTTTCTTGAACCATTTTTAGTATTGAAGAGCTTGCTAGATGTTTTTCTAAGCCATCTATTTTAATGATGAATTTTCCATCGCTCATCTCTTTGACTATTTTAGCTATTTGAAAAGAAGGAGAAGAAAGAGGCGCAAGAGTACTTTTCCAACTCATTGCAAGTTTCCATTCTATATCTTGCTTAGAAAAAAGTTGAGATGTAAATAGGGTAATGGATAATAAAAATACAGATAGCTTTATCATAAAATATTTGTTCCTTATATTACTAGTATAGTTAATATACTCTATTGTACTTTATAATTCTTTTTGTCTCGTTTAAATTTTAGGTATCCAGTTTCTATGATATGCTTTGTTTTATATTGAGAGAAGTCTTCTCTACTAGTTATCGTCTCTACTATTTTTTCCATAGAAACTAAATTTTCAGTATCAAGCTCTTCTATTAATTTAGTATGATATTCAACTAAACTATCAAATGCAAAGTTATATGCAAATCCTCTTGACGCTTTATCGTTTATTAATTTTTTTATAAATAACCAGTTTGAAAAGATTGTGTTCCATGATTTTTTTTGATCTGCTGTTATACATAAAGAAGAAACTATTGCTTTCCATTTATATAAACCAAAATATGCTTGGTGATTTGTCCATAATTCATTTATCCACCAATCTTCAAAAGCAGGTAAACCTTTAAATTCTGGTAGGTTATTTTCTTCAATGTTTTCTTGAATATTATCAACAAGTACTGTTAAATGAAGAACTAAAATTGGAACATGTATATTTACCATTCCTAGTTTGTTGATACAGTCTTCGTCAACATCTTTTAGTAACTCACTCCAATCTTTTCTTATCTCCATTAATTCATCGTATAATTCAGAATGAATACGTAAGTTTAAATTTATTGTAGCTTCTGCTATTGCAAAAATTTCGTCATCTTCAATATCTACATCATGAGGAAGCTCATCAACAATCATCATCGCTTCAAGTTTTTGATCATTTGGCATAACTAAATCTCTTTTTAGTCGTACTTTTTGATATTTATAGTAATTTCTTCGTACAATTGCTTCTTTAAGTACTTCCTCTTTTTCTATATCCATTAAATCACGTTTTTGAAGTTCTTTAAGGATTAGTTCATTTTTTTCTAGAGCTTCTACAGATTTTTCTAAACCCATTTCAGATGAAGCAGCAGCCATTGCTGATAATTTGGTTGTACCCTCTTCATGCTCTTTAAGTTGATGTTTTAAAATTTTGATTCTATTTTGATTTTGTTTAATTAAATCTTGTACAGCTATAATTGCATTCATATTAAAACCTCTGTTGTATCTATAATTATTTATATTTTAGTCTTATTTTAATAATATTATTATTAAACGTTATTTTTTATAATATACTTGATAATAACTTGAGGGGAAAGGGGATTTTTGGACAGTATAGAAAATGAAATAATAAGTTTTTCTATTATAACAATAGTGATTTTATTATTAGCATTATTGACAGTAATAATGGAAAAGAGATACAAAGATTAAAAATTATTTTTTTAAATTAATTAAAATTATTAAGAAAATTAATATTTTATAACCTAAAATAAGTTTCTATTTAAGGAAATCAATGTAAAATAGATAAAATTTTTTAATTTAAGCATAAAAGGGTGGATTATATGTTTGGTATGGCGTCACAAAAAGACTTAGAAGTAATGGATAAATTCTTTAATGAATTTATGGAATTTGTAACAAATAAAAGAAATAAGTTCTCTTATGAAGATAAATCATCAAATTCTAATGTTAACAGAATGTTGGAAAAATGGTCTCATCAAGCTCAAGAGTTAGATTTACGTATGAAAGATGATATGAGAGTTATGGGTGAGATAGTCCTTACTACTGATAAAATCGAACAGGGTATTTTCCAGTGTAGAGTTAATTCAAACACTAAAAATCCAATGCTAATGACATTAAAAATCAATATGAATAAAATGTTAGATGAAACAGAAAAGACTATGAATGAATTATCAAAAGTATTAAATTCATATGCAAATGATGACTTTCGTGAACAAATTACTATTGCCCCACAAATCAAAGCAGATATGTTAGATGTAATGGAAAGTGTGAATAAATTAGGTTCTGCATTGTCAATAGGAGCAAAAGAGAATTTAAGTAATGGAGAGCATCTAGAAGCAAGTTCTTCTACAATGACTGAATCAGTAAATAACCTTGCAGATAAAGCAAACCAACAAGCAGCTTCTTTAGAAGAAACAGCAGCAGCCGTTGAAGAGATTACAAGTATTACTAGAAATAATGCGAATAATGCAGTTCAAATGTCTCAACTTGGTGGAAAAGTACAAAGTGCAGTATCTGAAGGTATGATTCTTGCAAATCAAACATCAACAGCAATGGATAGTATTAATGAGCAAGTAACTGCTATTAATGAAGCGATTACTGTAATTGATCAAATTGCATTCCAAACAAATATTCTTTCACTTAATGCTGCTGTTGAAGCTGCAACTGCTGGTGAAGCAGGAAAAGGTTTCGCTGTAGTTGCACAAGAGGTTAGAAATCTAGCTTCAAGATCGGCAGAAGCTGCTAATGAGATAAAATCATTAGTTGAAAATGCAGCAACAAAAGCAAATGAAGGTAAAAAAGTTTCTGATGAGATGATTAAAGGGTATGAAGCCTTAAATACAAATACAAATGAAACAATTAGTTTAATAGAAGACGTCTCTTCTGCTTCAAAAGAACAAATGACTGGAATTGAACAAATTAATGATGCAGTGACAATGTTAGATAGAGTAACACAAGAAAATGCACATGAGGCAAGTTCAGTTGCAGAAATAGCAGTAGATGTAAGTAAATTAGCAAATAATTTAGTAGCAGATGCTAGTAGCAAAAAATTTAACTAAGAAAAGGATAAGCAATGGCAAGAGAAACAGTATTAGATGAATATGCTTTTTTAGTAAGTGAAACATGTGCAAAAGGAAATATCAAATTTGCAAATGATGATTTTTGTAGAGTAGCTGGTTACACATTAGATGAATTAATAGGACAACCACATAATATGGTTAGACACCCAGATATGCCTAAAGCTGCATTTAAATCATTATGGGATACAGTTCAAAAAGGTGATATTTGGACAGGATATGTAAAAAATACAACAAAAGATGGTGGTTACTATTGGGTATATGCAACAGTATTTCCATTTGAGTCGTGTGATGGCAGTAAAGGTTACCTTTCATGTAGAAGAAAACCAAGTAAGGAAGAGATAGCAGAACATGAAGCTCTTTATAAAGAGTGGAAACGATCTGAGTAGATTTACTACTGAAGTTGGAAAAGCCATCGATATAATATCGGTGGCTTTTTTTTAGGTTAATTATTATTAATAATAATTCTTTTTTCCTCTTTTGCTTTCATTAATGCATCCATAGCCCCTCCAACCATCTCTTGAAGATTTTCTTCATAAGAGATGTTAGCACCCACTGATATTGAAAGATTTAGATTCGTATGTAAAATATTGAATTTAGTTTTTTCTATTACCTCTTGAATCTCTTGGAATGTTTGATGGATTTCAGCATAAGGTCTATTTTTCAATAAAATACAATATTCATCAGCACCTAGTCTAGCTATCAAAGAATCAGTATTGATATACTTCAATAAAATATTTGCAATCTCTTGAAGAGCAATATCTCCAACATCATGTCCATATGAATCATTAATTACTTTAAATTTATTAATATTTATTAAAACTACAGATAGTAGTTCTTTTTTGCTTTTTGCTCTTTGGTATATCTCTTCACCTGTATTAAAAAAATAATTTCTATTAAATAATCCAGTTAAATAATCTTTTTTTGCTTTATCTTGAGTATCGTGAAAAAGTTCTAAAACTTCAAGATTATTATTTATTCTTCCAAAAAATTCTTCATCACAGAAGTCTTTATACAAGAAATCATTAGCACCGTATTTTAGAAAACTTGCAACAATCTCTCTTTCACTAGTTCCTGAAAGTGCAATAATGGCTACTTCATCTTTTTTATATGATTTTCTAAGCTCTTTAGTAAATTCTAATCCATTCATTTCAGGCATCATATAGTCAACCAAAATAAGTTTAATATTTGGACGTTGTTTGATCGTTTCCAGTGCATCTTTAGCAGAATAATTCACTAATGCTTTTAAATTATATTTGAGGCAAAGACCCTGCATTTTAGCTGCAAATGTTTTTGAATCATCAACTACAAGTATCTCTATGCTTTCATTTAAAATAAATCTTTTCACGACAGATACAGAATAGTCTATAGCATTACTACCATCTTTAATAATATAATCTATTAAATTTGTATTTTGAAAAACAGTATTTTCTTTCTCAAGAATAGAACCTGTTAACAAAATAGATGGAATTTTAAACTTTTTTACAAAAGAAACAATTTCTCCATTTGGAGCATCGGGTAGGTTATAATCTAAAAGTGCAAGGGTAAACTTACCTTTATGTTTAAGTATAAGATCAGCACACTCTTTCATAGAAGTTGCCGTATGTACAGTGATGTCAAGTTTACTTTCTATTGAATGTTTTAGACTTTTTAAGATTGTTTTACTATCATCTACAATTAATATATTCATGAAATTCCTTTTATAGGAACAATCTTATCATATTTTAGCTCATAGGTAAGGAGATGACAAACTCTGCTCCAGTGAATTGTTTATTGGTATAAGTAAAATTACGATTTGAAACTTTAATTGTACCCTTCATCCCATCTACAACTAGATTGTATGTCATATGTAATCCTAGCCCAGTTCCTTGGTATTTATGTTTTGTAGTAAAGTAAGGTTCAAATATTTTAGAAATAATATCTTTTGGGATTCCTCCTGCATTATCTTTAATACTTATAATCACTTTATTCTTTTTTGTATAACTAGTAATAAAGATAAACTTTTCTTTTTTATCCATAAGTGCATCTTTTGCATTATTAAATATATTCATATAACATTGAATAAGCTCATTATTAAATCCAAAAATTTCTATGCTATTATCTAAATCTAAAATGACATTTATATCACTACTTTTTATTGTTCCACTGACTAAAGATAAACATTTTTCTATACTATCACTTAGATTAAAATTTTTCTGTAAACTATCATTTTTGATAAAGTTTTTGAAATCATCAATTGTTTGGGATAAGTACTGTACATTTTCATTTATAGCATCACATGTTTTAAAAAACTGTTTATCTTCTAATAATCCATGTTCTTTTTGTAATTGCATACCAGTAACACCTGTTGAGATAACGCTTAGCGGCTGTCTCCATTGATGAGCAATATTTCCAATCATTTCACCCATAGATGCTAATTTTGCTTGTTCTGCTAATAATGCCTCTTGTTTTTTCTGTTTGGAGATATCTTTTTGAATACCGACAAAATGGGTTATATTATGTTCTTTATCATATACAGGGGAGATACTGGCAAAATTATAAAATAAAGTTCCATCTTTTTTATAGTTTCTTAACTCTACTTGAATCTTTTGTTTCTTTTGAAGTGCGTCTTTAATTTTAGCAGCTGCTTTTTGTTCTCTATCCTCATTTTGTAAAAAATTACAGTTTTTTCCTATCGCTTCTTCTTTTGTGTAACCAGTGATATTTTCAAATTCTTTATTTACATATAGTAATTCATTTGTTTTATTAGCTTTTGTGATGACAATACCATAATTGATATTTTCTACAACCTGTTTAAATAATTGCAAGTCTTCTGTTTTATTGTCAAGCTCTTCTTGTAATAATCTTCTCTTTTGGATGTCTGCTTCAATTTTTTTATTTTCTTTTTCAATAATAACAGCAGCTAGATGCGCATATGACCGTAGTTGTTTTAACTGAAAATTAGTTGGCTTACTTGGTTTATTACTATACATAGCAAAAGTTCCCAATACTTCATTTTGTGTAGAAAAAATTGGTTCAGACCAACAAGAATGTAAATTTGCTTTTTGAGTAAGTTTTAAAAACGGTTTCCAGTTCTCATGTAAATTAATATTTTCAACAATAATCCTCTTTTTTCTAAATGCAGCACTTCCACAAGATCCAACTTTATCTCCAATTTCAAATCGTTTATTTGCAGCATTATAAAAAGTTGGTAGACTAGGTGCCGCTCCTGATTTAAGATAATTTTTGTCTAGCAGTAAAACAGAACATTTTAGGTTATTGTTTCTTCGTTCTGATAAGTTAACTATTTTTGTTAAAATTTTATGAACATCAGTTTCTTTATTCATATATTCTAAAAGTTCATTATTATCTTCGTATATTAATTGATATTGTTTTGTTTCTGTTATATCTCTTGCAATTGATAAAATTCCAATTAATGAGCCTTCTTCATTATATATAGTTTGTTTTGTAGTTTTAAAATATAAATTATTATTATCTAAAAATATTATATCTTCAAAATTAATTGGTTTTGAACTATCTAGCACTTTTTGATCATCTTGAAAACATTTATCAGCATTTTCTTTTGGTAAAAAGTCATAATCAGTTTTCCCTATAACCTCTTTTTTTGTTTTTTGTATAAAGTTTAAATAAATATTATTACAGTGAGTATATTCACCTTTTGAATTTTTTATAAAGACTAAATCGGGTATTAATTCAATATAACTATCTATGTGATCAAAATTAATCTTTTTTTTCATATTAGGTTACCTCATTATTTATAGGTTGATTACTATTCTACATTTGACTACGTTTATTACATATTAGAGTAAAAAGTTAGATTCAAGAAATTATTTTAACATAACTTGATTATTTAATAGGTTATTCTTATATTATAAGATTATTATTTAAAAATATAATCATACATTATTACTTATTGTTTATAGATAAAAATACAAATAAATAAAAAATTATTTTATTTTATTATTTTATTTTGCTATAATTATGAATAGATATTCAAAAAAAGGTTCCTAATGAAAACATTAAAAGTTAAACTTTTATCAACAGCAATAATTCCAATGGTAATAACTATGATACTGTTAAGTATTATAGGAATAAGTAATCTTACTTCTAGTAATAGCCAACTATTAGATGTTTATGAAAAAGATATGATAAAAGAGAAACAACAGTTACTAAAAAATCAAATCTCAACTGTAGAGGGTATGATTGAAGCTATATTATTAAAAACAAATAATATTGAACAAGCAAAAAAAGAGATTATTCAAATATTATCAAAGGTGCGATATTTAGATAATAAAAGTGGCTATTTCTTTGCATATGAGAAGAAAAATTCTGATTATTATTTTGCATTTCACGGAACAAAGTCAAGACTTAATGGTAAAAAAACAAATATAAATAAACCAGATATAAAAGGTTTTGCATTTAGAAAAGCTTTAATTGAAAATGGAACAAAAAATCAATTTGTTTCGTATCATTATCAAAAACCTAAAACAGAAAAAATATTGAAAAAAATTGCTTACTCAAAATATGTTAAATCATTAAACTGGACAATTGTAACAGGGATATATATTGATGATGTATTTAAACAAATCAATAAAATGGAATTAAATAATAAAGATAAGTTAACATCAACCATTACTCAAACAGTATTACTATCAGTATTATTATTAATTATCTCAATAGTGATGGTTACATATATCGTTTCAAAAGTATTTACTAAACCTTTAAAAAGATTTGAACATGGAATAATAAGCTTTTTTAAATACTTGAATAAAGAATCAAATACTATAGAACATTTAGATGATTCAAAAGAAGATGAATTGGGTGTAATGTCAAAGTTAGTAAATGAAAATATAACAAAAACAAAAGTGAGTATTGATGAAGATAGAAAAGTTATTGATACCACTATCTTAACTTTAGCAGAATTTGAAAAAGGTGATTTAAGCCAAAGAGTTAGTGTTACATCTTCTAATCCATCTTTGAGTGAATTGACAAGATTATTAAATCAAATGGGAACAAATTTACAAAATAATATTGAGGGTATTTTATCTGTATTAAATCAGTATACACATTACGATTATACAAAAAAGGTAAGTACAATAGGAATTAAAGAACATCTATTAGAATTAGCAAATGGAGTAAATTTACTAGGTGATGCTACTACTTCTATGTTAATAGAAAATAAAAAGAATGGTCTTATTTTAGGAGATAGTTCAGCAATATTATTAAAAAATGTAAATAGTTTAAATAATAATTCAAACTCTGCCGCAGCTTCATTAGAGGAAACAGCAGCTTCATTAGAAGAAGTTACTACAAATATATCAAGCAATACACATAACATTGTAAAGATGGCACATCATGCTAGTGAAGTTACATCATCTGTGAATGCGGGACAACAATTAGCTTCTCAAACTACTGTAGCAATGGATGAAATAAATAACGAAGTAACAGCAATAAGTGAAGCAATTAATGTAATTGATCAGATTGCTTTCCAAACAAATATTCTGTCTTTAAATGCCGCAGTTGAAGCTGCAACTGCGGGTGAATCTGGAAAAGGATTCGCTGTTGTTGCACAAGAAGTAAGAAATCTTGCATCAAGAAGTGCAGAAGCTGCAAATGAAATTAAAGCTTTAGTTGAAAAAGCAAATCAAAAAGCTAATAATGGTAAAAAGATTTCGGATGAGATGATCTCTGGATATACACATCTAAATGAAAGTATTTCAAAAACTGTTGAAATTATAAAAGATATAGAAGTTTCATCAAAAGAACAACTATCTGGAATTGAACAAATAAATGATGCAGTATCATTATTGGATCAACAAACACAAGAGAATGCAAACATCGCTTCTCAAACTTATGATGTTGCTACTAAAACTGATGAGATTGCAAAAGTAGTTGTATCAAATGCCAATAAAAAAGAGTTTATAGGTAAAGATAATATTCAAGTATAAAATTTAAGTAGACATAACTAATGAGTTAAATCTAACTCATTGGTAATGTAATTTTAAATAAAGCTCCCACATAAGAGGTATTTTTATAAGTAAATCCTTTATTCTCAACTGTAATATTTCCATTCATTCCATCAACTATGAGTTTATATGTCATGTTCAATCCCAGTCCTGTACCTTGTGATTTATGTTTTGTTGTAAAGTATGGTTCAAATACTTTATCTATAACATCATCTGGAATCCCTTCTGCGTTGTCTTGTATATCGATGGTAAGTGTATTATTCTCTATATAACAAGAGATAATGATTAGTTTGTATTTGATATCTTTATCTTTTAATGCATCTTTTGAATTATTAAAGATATTGATAAAACATTGTGCTAATTCATTTTCATAACCATCTAATACAAGTTCTTTATTGGTATTTATAACAACTTCAATATTGCTCTCTTTAATAGAACCCTCTACCAAATGGGTAAATGTTTTTAGGCTTTTTGAAATATTAAAGATATGTCTATTTCTATCCCCTTGGATAAAATTTTTGAAGTCATCGATAGTTTTTGATAAATATTGTGCATTTTCATTTATCATATCACATGTTTTATTGAATTGTTTATCGTCGAGCATATCATATTCTTTTTGTAGCTGCATACCTGTTACACCTGTAGATATTACACTTAATGGTTGTCTCCATTGATGTGCAATATTACCAATCATCTCTCCCATACTTGCCATTTTTGATTGTGCATCTAATAACTTATCTTTTTCTCTATTTTGTTGAATTGCTTTTTCTATTCGAACTTCTAAATTAAGATTTAACTCTTTTAATTCACGTGTTTTTTCATCAACTAAATTTTTAAGGTTTAAATTATTCTTCTTAAGAAGGTATTGTCTGTAAAATAATAATAGTGAGATTACAAATAAAACTATAAAAATATTTCTTAAAATGGTAGTACTTAAAAATGAATCATCATCATTATTTACCCAAGATTTTAATATATCTCGATGTTCTTTTTTAGATATCTTTTTTAAGGCTTTATCTAAAATGTCTCTTAATATTAATTTATCATCATTTACTGCAATTGAGAGTTTATACATAATATTGGAGTATCCTGCTATTTGTAAATTATCAAGTTGATACTTTGATATCACATTTGTAGCAATTGGTAAAGAAGCAATTGTAAAATAAGCAGTTCCATTGTTTACAAATTGAAATGCTTCATTAACATTATTTGTAGTAATAAGTTGATTATTTGGATATTCTCTTTGCATATAATGGATAAGACCACTTCCTTTTTGTCTAGACCATTTTTCTTCAATAATATCCGATAAACCGTTTACTAAAGGTTTGTCTTTTGCTGTAAATATAGCAAGAGGAAGGTTTAAATATGGTTGCGTAAAATATGCATACTTTTGTCTTTTTTTTGTTTTAATAGCAGCTGGTAAAATATCACATTTTTTTTCTTTTAAATATTGTTGTGATTGTGTCCATGAAGTAGTAGGGATGGTTTGAAATCTTATATTGAGTTGTTTTTCAATTTTATGTATTGTATCAATTGCAATTCCAGCCATTGCATTAATATCTCCATGTTCTGCAAACTCGATGGGTTCCCAGTTTGGATTATTACACATTTTAATAACTCTATTCTTTTTTAAGTATGCTTGTTCTTCTTTTGTAAGTAAAACTTCTTTTTTTGAGGGATTAAAAATAAATGTATCAAAGTCTATTGCATCTTGTGTTAACCCCATAACATGGTAAATATCAAATATTCTTTGAATTTTAATTTTGTTGATATTTCCCAGTTTATCTGTATCTTTATATGCCAGATCTTTTAATACTTTTGCTTCGTATAATAATT
>PJEL010001866.1_pt1 | contig 20227 bp, 19 predicted proteins | sample 1853271 | NCBI WGS metagenome assembly PJEL01 (sample SAMN08108733, study PRJNA415343) | Invertebrate metagenome, whole genome shotgun sequencing project. | host: Globobulimina | place: Sweden: Gullmar Fjord | collected 2015-08
GGGAACATAAATAAACCTTTAATTTATTAACAGGAAAAAGGAAATAAGGATAAATACAGCTGACTTCCGTCTATTCTTTATTTAGAACATTATGAAAAGCAACGCAATAAAAAAAGGGCTCGAAAGACTGCCTCACAGGGCCTTATTATATGCCACTGGAATCCCTCCCACTGAAATGCACAAACCCTTTATAGGTGTTGCAACAAGCTTTACAGATATTATTCCCGGACATACGGGGATGCGTGATCTTGAACGCTTCATTGAAAAAGGTGTACATACAGGCGGCGGGTATCCATTTTTCTTCGGAGTTCCCGGCGTATGTGACGGAATCGCTATGGGGCATAAGGGAATGCATTACAGCTTGGCCTCAAGGGAACTCATTGCCGACATGGTCGAAACAGTTGCCGAGGCACACCAGCTGGACGGTCTGGTGCTACTTACGAATTGTGACAAAATAACCCCGGGAATGCTTATGGCTGCCGCGCGGATTAACATCCCATCAATAGTTGTTACGGCCGGCCCTATGATGTCAGGCAATCTGAGAGGCAAGAGATTGTCATTTGTTAATGATTCTTTTGAAGCCATTGGTAAGTTCAAAAAAGGACTGCTGAAGAAAAAGGAACTTACTGAAATAGAGATGTGTGCCTGTCCAGGTGCAGGTTCCTGCCAGGGTATGTACACTGCTAATACAATGGCATGTGTAACGGAAACGCTCGGTATGAGCCTTCCCGGATGTGCAACGGCCCTCGCTGTATCCGCGGAAAAACGTAGAATAGCCTTTGACAGCGGCGCAAGAATCGTTGAACTCGTCAAAAAGAAGGTTACACCCGGAAAAATAATGAATATTAAAGCATTCGAAAATGCTATCCATATGGATATGGCCCTTGGCGGTTCAACCAATACTGTCCTGCATATTCCGGCGATCGCACATGAAACGGGTATTGAACTCTCTCTGGAATTATTTGATAGGATAAGCAAAAAAACGCCTCATATATGCAATATGCTTCCTGGCGGGGTACATTATATGGAGGACCTCCATTTTGCAGGAGGAATCCCGGCTGCAATGAACAGGCTAAAATCAAATATGAATAATGTAATGACCGTATCAGGCAAAAAGACGCACGCTATAGCATCATCCGCTGAAATAGCAGACCAGGATGTAATAAGACCCCTGAGCAAGGCACACCACAAAGAAGGCGGGATAGCAGTATTGCGCGGCAATATCGCCCCAGACGGTGCAGTTGTCAAACAGACTGCAGTAAGTAAAAAGATGATGGTCTTTAAAGGAAAAGCCAGGGTATTCAATTCCGAAGAGACTGCAATGAAGGCGATTATGGCTGAAAAAATCAAATCCGGAGATGTCGTTGTTATTCGATATGAAGGGCCTAAAGGCGGTCCTGGAATGAGAGAAATGTTAAGCCCTACTGCCGCAATTTCAGGCATGGGACTTCAAGACTCGGTTGCATTAATTACGGACGGCCGTTTCTCAGGCGGGACAAGAGGTCCCTGTATAGGTCATGTATCTCCTGAGGCAATGGAGGGCGGACCCATAGCAATCATAAAAGAAGGCGATACGATCAGTATTGATATACCGAAAAGAAAGCTGAATTTACTCGTATCAGAGAAAGAAATAAAAGCCAGATTTAAAAAGCACAAGCCACTGAAGCCTAAAATCAGAAAAGGCTGGCTTTCAAGATACGCCGCACTAGTCACATCCGCAAGTACCGGCGCGGTGATGAAAACTTTATAAAATAAGATTCACTATTTTAAATTTAAAATAGTATGGAGAGCATATGAAAATCAGCGGTGCAGAAATATTAATTGACTGTCTAAAAAAAGAAGGTGTTAAGCACGTATTCGGTTATCCGGGCGGCGTTGTACTGAACATATTTGATGTACTCTACGATGAAAAAGACCTGGACCTTATACTTACAAGACATGAACAGGGAGCAATTCATGCTGCAGACGGTTATGCAAGATCGAGCGGCACAGTAGGAGTAGCGCTTGTAACGTCAGGCCCCGGTGCCACAAACACTGTAACTGGTATAGCTACTGCCGCAATGGATTCTATTCCTCTTGTTGTTTTCTCAGGACAGGTACCTACAATGCTCATCGGAAATGATGCATTTCAGGAAGCTGATATAGTCGGCATGACAAGGCCTTGCACAAAACACAATTACCTTGTCAAGGACATCAAAGACCTTGCACAGACAATACGTGAAGCATTTCATATAGCGTCCACGGGAAGACCCGGACCAGTACTAATCGATCTGCCCAAGGATGTAACAGCTGGAACAACTGAATATTCATGGCCAAAAGATGTGAACATAAGAAGCTACAACCCGACTACCAAGGGAAACAAATATATGATAAAACAGGCCGCCCAAATGATCGCAAAGGCAAAAAAGCCTGTCATCATGGCTGGTGGTGGAGTTATTTTATCAGGTGCCGCAAAAGAGTTAAAAGAACTTGCGGAACTCACAAAAACGCCGGTAACCATGACATTAATGGGACTTGGCGGATTCCCCGGCACACATAAACTTTCATTGGATATGCTTGGCATGCACGGAAGCTATTATGCCAATATGGCTGTTCAGAATTGCGACCTTTTAGTCGGTATCGGCGTACGGTTTGATGACAGGGTCACAGGAAAAACCAGCGAATTCGCACCTGGCGCCAAGGTCATTCAGCTTGATATCGATCCTACATCCATAAAAAAGAACGTTGACGTTGACCTGCCGGTTGTAGGAGACGTAAAAGAAGTGTTGCGCGAGATGATAAAGATGCTTAAGGAAGAAAAAGCCCAGTGGAGTGCAATTAGAAAATCGTGGTTAAATCAAATCAACAACTGGAAAGAAGAGCGACCGCTTTCTTACCAGTATGACAAGAAGATAATCAAACCTGAATTTGTAGTTGAAAAAATATATGAAGTTACTAAAGGAGACGCGATCGTCTGCACTGAAGTAGGACAGAACCAGATGTGGGCGGCCCAGTTTTATAAATATGACAAACCGAGGCAGTTACTGACTTCCGGTGGTCTGGGTACAATGGGTTACGGTTTCCCTGCGGCTATTGGAGCACAGTTCGCCTTTCCTAACAAACATGTTTTCGACATAGCCGGAGACGGAAGCATCCAGATGAACATTCAGGAACTTGCAACCGCTGTTATCAATAAACTGCCGGTTAAAGTGGCGATTCTGAATAACAGGTTCCTGGGAATGGTAAGACAGTGGCAGGAGCTGTTTTTCAAAGAACGTTATTCACACACCTGCCTGGATGTAACACCTGACTTTGTAAAAGTCGCTGAAGCATACGGAGCGGTAGGTCTGAGGGCAACCACCCCGGATGAAGTTGTTCCTGTACTTAAAGAATCACTTAAGATAAAAGACAAACCTGTATTTATGGACTTTGAAATCGACTGGAAAGCAAAGGTCTTCCCAATGGTCCCCGCAGGTGCAGCTATAGATGAAATGATTTTCGAAGATGTTGATGAAAAGCCTGAAAGGAAACTAAAAGCAGTAAAGTAATCGTTCAAACGCTTTAAACAGTTCAAGCGGCTTGGACCGTTTTTTTTAAAGGAGAATTAATGAGGCATACAATATCAGTACTCGTAGAGAATAAGTTTGGAGTCCTTTCAAGGGTATCGGGTCTTTTCAGCGGAAGAGGTTTTAACATTGAAAGTCTTTCCGTCGCCGAAACCATTGATCCGGCAGTATCTCTCATGACAATAGTTACAACCGGCAATGATCAGATAGTCGAGCAAATAAACAAACAGCTCAACAAGCTCATTGACGTTATTAAAGTAGTTGACTTGATGGATGTTGACCATGTTGAACGGGAAATGGTGCTTATTAAAGCCTCTCCCAAGAAAGGTGACAAAGCTGAATTCCTGAAACTCGCGGAAATTTTCAGGGGCAGGATTATAGACTCAAGTCAGACGACTTTTACCGTGGAGATAACCGGTGACAAAAAGAAGCTGGCCGCATTTATCGAGCTCATTAAGCCTTTTGGAATAAAAGAGTTCGTTCGCACCGGAATAGTTGCAATAGCAAGAGAAGGCATAAAGAAAACTAAATAAAATTTTGTATCAACTCAGAAAAGGAACCGTCTTTCCCGTAGTCTGTTGAGCGGGAATCCAATCTTTTCTGTAATTTCTGGATACCCGATGAAAGACTTCGGGCATGACAATAAAGAATAAATCAGAGACATTAATTAATAACAGACAACAGAATACCCGGAGGAATAATGAAAATATATTACGATAAAGATATCAAAAAGAACCTTTTAAAAGGTAAAACCGTTTGCATTATGGGATACGGCAGCCAGGGACATGCACACGCAAATAATTTAAAAGACAGTGGAGCCAATGTAATAATTGGTGTTAGAAAAGGCGGAAGCTTTAATAAAGCCAAAAAGGCCGGTTTCGATGTATTTGTACCTTCTGAAGCCACAAAAAAAGCTGATATAATAATGATACTTCTCCCTGATGAAGACCAGGGCGACGTGTATAAAAGTGAAATAGCACCTAACATTAAAAAGGGCGCTTATCTCGCTTTTGCCCATGGATTCAATATCCATTTCAGCCAGATCGTACCCCGGGCAGACGTCAATGTATTCATGGTAGCTCCAAAGGGTCCCGGTCACCTTGTTCGCTCAGAGTATTTAAAAGGCGGCGCAGTGCCCTGTCTTGTAGCGATTCATCAGGCCCCTTCAAAAGATGCGATGGCAGTAGCTCTCTCATATGCTTCAGGTATAGGCGGCGGCAGGGCCGGTATTATCGAGACAACATTTCAGGAAGAAACTGAAACGGACCTCTTCGGTGAACAGGTCGTCCTATGCGGTGGCTTGACTTCATTGATTACAGCAGGATTCGAGACACTTGTTGAAGCAGGTTATGCACCTGAAATGGCCTATTTTGAGTGCCTCCATGAAACTAAATTAATAGTTGACCTCCTTTATGAAGGTGGAATATCAAACATGCGTTACTCAATAAGCAACACCGCACAATACGGAGATCTTACAAGAGGTCCACGTGTTGTAACCGAAGATACGAAGAAAGAAATGAAAAAGATCCTCACTGAGATACAGTCCGGTGAATTCGCAAGAGACTGGCTGCTGGAGTGTAAGGCAAACAAGCCCATGTTTAACGCCTTGACCAAAAAAGGCGCAGGCCATTCCATCGAGGAAGTCGGCGGAAGACTCAGGGCAATGATGCCATGGCTCAAAAAAGGGAAACTTGTAGACAAGTCCAAAGCTTAACATGTTTCAATTTGCCAGAGAGGGTTTTCCCTTCATTGCATTTTCACTTGCTATTACTCTACTATCGGCAATTCTGAGTATGAACTGGGCAACAGTGGTAGCATTCATATTAACGCTGTTTATGTTATATTTTTTCCGGGACCCTGACAGAGTCACAGTCCCGGATAAAAATGCATATTATTCACCTGCCGACGGCAAGATCATAAATATTTCCACGGTAAAAGAAGATGAAGTACTGGATGAAAACGCTTTAAAGATAAGCATCTTTATGTCACCTCTGAATGTTCATGTTAACAGAGCGCCCTGCAATGGTGTTGTCAGAAGTGTTAAACACTATTCAGGCAAATTCTATTCTGCTTTTAAAGACGATGCCTCAATTTTAAACGAACATATTACAATGCTGCTTGAAGGCATACACGGAAAGATTGTATTAAAGCAGATAGCAGGAGCAGTTGCGAGACGGGCTGTATGCAGGGTAATCCGTGGAGATACTGTAACTCAGGGACAGAGATACGGCATGATAAAATTCAGTTCAAGAGTTGATATTTTTTTGCCATTAAATACTGAAGTTAAGGTAGAATTAAACCAGAAGGTCATAGCGGGAGAAACAATTCTGGCGGTCAGCAGTCAACAGTAAGCAACTATAATTTTCTGACGATTGCTTTGTTCAGGCATTATTCCTGAACATATTATTTTACTGAAAGATAAATTCTAATCGCTGAAAACTATTTATGAGAAAAGGCATATACTTATTACCGAATACACTGACTCTCTGCGGGATGTTCTGCGGCTTCTATGCAATTCTTGCATCATTTAAGGGACATTTCATACAGGGTGCCTGGGCCATCATGATAGCAAACATCTTTGACGGCCTTGACGGGTGGGTAGCGCGCATGACAAACACCACGACGAAATTCGGAGTAGAACTCGATTCTCTATCAGACCTCATTGCATTTGGCGTTGCACCCGCAGTTCTTATATACAGCTGGGCCCTTCAGCCATTTGGACGCATTGGATGGGGCGCGTCATTTTTCTTTGTGATTTGCGGGGCGTTAAGACTGGCAAGATACAACGTTCAGATGGGAACAACAGAGAGCAAGGCCTTCACCGGTCTGCCGATTCCAGCTGCCGGTAGTTTTATAGCCACCTTTGTACTTTTTCACCATGAGATGTGGGGCGGTGCGATTGCGCGCAATGTCCCTACCCTGTTACTGCCCTTTTTGCTGGCAGTCCTCATGGTCAGCATGTTGAAATTTCATGGTCTGAAAGAACTGGAATCTAAAAAAAGAAAGCCGTTCTGGCTCCTTGTCGCAATTGTTCTGGCATTAGTGCTTATTTTCATGTATCCTGAAATTGTACTCTTTGTTTTTGCAGTAGTATATGTAGTCTGGGGAATTATTGAAGGAACATATATAATTCACAAGAAAAGGAAATACAAGGAAATAATTTAGTGAGAAATATAAGAATATTCGATACAACTCTGAGAGACGGAGAGCAATCACCCGGCGCATCGATGAATACGTCTGAAAAACTACAGGTCGCAAAACAGCTTGCGCGCCTTGGAGTCGATATTATCGAGGCCGGATTTGCAATAGCTTCACCTGATGACTTTAATGCGATTAAAACCATTGGAGGAGAAGTTGAAGGCCCGGTTATCTGCAGTCTCGCAAGGGCCAGGGAAGAGGACATAAAACGCGCATGGGAAGCGCTCGAAGACGCGCCAAACAAAAGGATACATACATTCCATTCCACTTCCGACATACACCTCAAGTTCCAGTACCGTATCGACCGGGACGAGGCATTGAAAAGATCGGTTAAGATGGTACAGCTCGCAAAGAGTTATGTTGAAGATGTTGAGTTTTCACCAATGGATGCCACGCGTACCGATATAGGGTATCTTTGTGAGGTCATCGAAGCGGTAATTGAAGCAGGCGCCATTACCGTAAATATCCCTGATACTGTTGGATATACTATTCCGAATGAATTTGGAACACTTATAAAGTCTATACGTGACAGAGTAAAAAATATAGATAATGCCGTAATTGCGGTCCATTGCCATAATGATCTCGGCCTTGCAACGTCTAATTCTCTCTCAGCTGTCCTTAACGGTGCCGGTCAGATAGAATGCACGATTAACGGCATTGGAGAACGTGCCGGCAACTGTGCTATGGAAGAAGTCGTGATGGCATTGAGGACAAGGAAAGATCTATTTAATGCTGACACAAATATAGTTACTGAAGAGATCACACGCAGCAGCAGACTTGTATCAACGATCACCGGTATGACTGTTCAGCCCAATAAAGCGATTGTCGGCGCAAATGCATTTGCCCATGAATCCGGTATTCACCAGGACGGTCTCTTAAAAAACAAGTCAACGTATGAAATTATTACACCAGAGACAATAGGCCTTCACAAAACACAATTTGTCCTTGGCAAACATTCCGGCAGGAACGCCTTCAGGACCAGGCTCTCCGAACTCGGATATGATCTTACCAATGATGAGATTAATAATGCTTTCGTGCGATTCAAGAAAATAGCCGACCAGAAAAAGGACATTTTTGATGAAGACATTGAAGCACTGGTTAATGAAGAAGTAACAATGGTCACTGAAACATTCAGCCTCGTCGACATGAATTTTTCATCCGGAACGGATAAACAGCCAGTAGCTACCGTTAAAATCAAAATCGGATCTGAAATAGTCGAAAAAACTGAACAGGGAGATGGACCTGTAGATGCAATATTCAAGGCCATCACTACAATAACCGGCACCAAAAGCAAGCTCCTGAAATATGAAGTCAAGGCTATCACAGGAGGAACAGACGCCCTCGGTGAAGTTATATGTTCACTTGAAGAAGACGACACCTCAGTAAGCGGCCACGGCGCGGACACAGACATTATGACAGCTTCAGCCAAGGCCTATATAAACGCCCTGAACAAACTCGCAGCAAGGAAATCGTAACGGACGGACCCATGTGTCTGTTTTAAAATGTAGGGGCAGACCTGCGTGTCTGCCCTGCCCGTGTACGCATCTCGCAGAATGCCCTAGCAATATATGCAATGCCCTAGCAATATATACAATGCCCTACCCATATATGCAATGCCCGGGCAGACACATAGGTCTGCCCCTACGAAAACGCATTAAATCATGCTGTTGCATCCCTATTAATTGACTATTTTCGCCTGTATTTTGTACTATTTCCAATACATATCTTAATCTAATTCTGGAGGAACAGTGACTATAACTGAAAAAATACTTGCAGCACATGCAGGCAAAGAAGAAGTATCAGCCGGAGAATTAATAAATGCAAAGGTCGATCTTATACTCGCAAATGATATTACCGCGCCTATCGCTATAAAGGAATTTAAGAAAACCGGAGCAAAAGGCGTCTTTGATAAGACAAGAGTGGCCTTTATACCTGACCATTTTGCCCCTCAAAAAGACATCATGGCGGCAGAACAATGTAAAATGCTCAGGGATTTTTCAAAAGAGGAAGACCTTGACCTTTACTTTGAAGTTGGAAGAATGGGCGTTGAACATGCACTGCTTCCTGAACAGGGTATTGTCGTTCCAGGTGACCTTATTATAGGGGCTGACAGTCATACATGTACATACGGCGGACTAGGGGCATTTGCTACCGGAGTTGGTTCAACGGACGTTGCATCAGCCATGGCCACGGGAGAGTGCTGGTTTAAAGTCCCAGAATCCATGAAATTCATTTATTACGGCAAACTTAATAAATGGGTAAGCGGTAAGGATTTGATACTTCATACAATCGGTGATATAGGCGTTGACGGGGCACTGTACAGGGCAATGGAGATTGAAGGCGAAGTAATCTCCGGACTCAACATGTCCGGCAGACTGACAATGTGCAACATGGCGATAGAGGCTGGAGGCAAGAATGGTATTATTATCCCGGATGAAATCACCAAACAATATGTTGATGGCAGGGCAAAAAGAGAATATAAATTTTATTCTTCTGATAAAGACGCATCTTATGTTGATATAAGGGAATATGACTGCTCAAAAATAGAGCCGACCGTCTCCTGCCCTCACCTGCCGTCAAACACAAAGCTGGCTGCGGAGTTGTCATCCGTTTCATTAGACCAGGTCGTCGTTGGTTCCTGTACTAACGGAAGGATCGAAGATTTAAGAGAGGCAGCTGGAATCATTAAGGGAAAAAAGGTCAATTCCAATGTAAGGATGATCGTCATCCCTGCTACACAGCAGATATACCTGGACGCTGTAAGAGAAGGCCTGGCTGAAATCTTTGTAGAAGCTGAAGCTGTTTTTTCTACACCTACATGCGGGCCCTGTCTCGGAGGTCATATGGGAATTCTGGCTAAGGGTGAAAAAGCCATTGCAACAACAAACAGAAACTTTGTCGGCAGGATGGGACACCCTGAAAGTGAAGTCTATCTTTCAAATCCCGCTATTGCCGCAGCATCAGCAATCCTGGGCAGAATAGGAACGCCTGATGAAGTTAGCTAAAGGAGTCTGAATGCAATACAGTAATGACGTGCTTCTGGACAAGATTCATTTCATAATGGAAAGAATTGTCGTATTTGACGGTATTAACGATGTCTTGGATCATATTGTCAGAAACGCTGTCGCACTCACCCGCGCTGAGTCTTCAACCCTGAGAATTTTCAATGTTAAAACAGGGAAGCTGCATATCAAGGCAAGCCATGGCGCATCAACAGGTTACCTAAACCAGACGCCGCTGAAACTGGGTGAAGGTATCCTTGGGAAAGTCGTGTTGGATGGCGAAGCATTTATAACCAATGATGTATCTGAAGAGAGACATTGTCTATATAAAGAACTGGCAAAGAAAGAGGGGATAAACTCGATTATATCAGTACCTCTTAAGACTGTGGCTACAACAATAGGGTGTTTGACTGTCTACCGTACGACCAAAGACAAGTTCACTGATTCCGAGCTTCTGATCCTGAATATTCTCGCCTCCCAGTCAACAGAAGCCATTGAAAAAACTAAACTGCTGGAGGATTTGAAAAAGCAGGCCACATATGATTTGTTGACAGAGATCTATAACAGAAACTATATAATGAAAAGGCTTGAGGAAGAGACAAAAAGGGCCACGAGACATAAACTTATTTATTCGATCATATTTCTTGATATTGATAACTTTAAGAATTTCAATGATGAACATGGTCATCTGTACGGGGACAAACTCCTTGTTGACATGGTCGCACTTATAAATTCAAACTTGAGAAAAAACGATATCATTGGCAGGTATGGCGGAGAAGAATTTATTATACTTGCCCCTGAGACAGATAAAAAAGGCGGGCTGACCCTGGTCAAGAAAATACTGGAGTCAGTAAATGATTACAGCTTTACCGGAAAAGGCGGCAATGTTGAGAATGTCAGTTTCAGTGCGGGAGTTGCAGCTTATCCTGCTGACGGCAAGACAGCTGAAGAACTGATCTCAAAATCCGATGAAGCCATGTATACAGCAAAGAAGAATGGGAAGAACAGAGTAGAGGCATGTACATAGCCTGCTCCAAACATATCATACTAAGAACAAACTATTAAAATACGGAGGATTTTTTAATTGAAATTAAAAGGCAAAGTCTGGAAATTCGGTGACAATATAGATACGGATGCGATCATACCTGCTCGTTATCTCAATACGTCCGACCCTGATGAACTCGCAAAGCATGTAATGGAGGACGCGGACAAGGACTTCCCGTCAAAGATAAGTTCCGGTGACATGATTATAGCGGACGCGAATTTCGGATGCGGATCTTCACGAGAACACGCACCGATCGCAATAAAAGCGGCTGGTCTGTCGGCAATTGTAGCAAAGAGTTTTGCGAGGATCTTTTATCGTAATGCATTCAATATCGGTCTTCCAATATTTGAGTCAACAGAGGCCCCTGATAAGATTATGGAAGGTGATGAGATTGAGATTGACGCTGATAATGGTCTGATTAAGAACATTACGAAAAATGAGGAGTACACGGCAAAACCCATTCCGCCATTTATGCAGGAATTGATTAATGCGGGCGGGTTGGTTGAATGGACAAAGAAGCGGCTCTGATAAATAAAACCAGCACGATACTATTGTCATTCCGGCAGTCCTTAAGCCGGAATCCAGTTTTTCAGTGCATTCTGGATACCGGACTGAATCCGGTATGACGGCCTGAGAGACATTTGAGCAACAGCCCGTAAAGATAACATCCCAGCCATCAAATATGAAAAATATTAAACCAATATTAATAATCACACTTATAGTATCTGTTTTAGGATTTCTCGTCTGGGATTTTATATTGATGAATGATCTCAGGGAGAATTATAATATTGATTATTCATCAGATAGTTATAAGCAAATAAAAGAACTAAAAAGCGACTCTAACAAAGACCACAAAAAAGCAACTAATAACACCAGGCGTATCGATGAAGAAGAGCCAATAACTACTAGAGAAAGCCAAATCAGAAAAAGAGATTTCGAAGAGACTTCTTCCGATAGGGATTATCAGGAAGATACAAAACCATTATTGGGGAAAAAGCCTGCTCTCAACAAGAAAGAGTCTATATCGCAAAAGGATAATACTATATCTATAAATCTAAAGGGCCAGAAACGTTCAAAACCACAAACAAATACCGCACCACGGAAATCTATAAAATCAATAAACAATCAATTTCGAAGTAACACACAGCATCCAACAAGTACTATGCGTTAATAAAGATCCGATCCCACGAACAGCTAAAACTTGATCTGGACGGTACTGAGCAGGTAATTATTATAGGAAGCATCAGTATCATTCGAGAACCTATTGTTCAACTTGCTGACATCTCCATTGCTAATATAGTGTGTAACCCTCTTTACATCCTCCGGTGCTGGGTTCCAGGCAGAATCATAACCGCTGAGACCATCGAGGACAGGAAAGGTAAGTGACAAGGGCCCACTCAAACGATTGGCAGTTACGGACATATTCCATCTAATATCCGCCTTTTCCGCCCTGACACGTACCAAAGTATCATTCTGCCCGGTCAAGCCATGTTGATATGCGGCTTTATATTCGACCTTAAGGGAAAAATCAGACGAACTGGAAATACCTATCTCAGGCAAATCAGCAGCGAACTTATCAAATACAAGATTATCCGGATTTGTGTACATCTGATATATCTTTGATTTTTGTATACCAAGTGGCAGTATTACTTCTTTAGCGGCCCATATCGCATAAATGTCATCCGGATCGCTCTGCTTGTGGGGGATTCTATCAAAGGTCGCTGTTGAGTGCATGTCGTCCTCATAAAAAAGCACCTTTAAATTAGTGGCCTGAAACTTTACGTTGAGCCCAAGGTATCCTGGCATTCCGACCAGGCTAGAGGCATCTGAACTAAATGTCTCCCCAGAATCTCCTGGGTCGGGGATGTAATCAATTTTCGGATTCATGCTGATGTCCACGTCCCGACTGACCCTGTAATGCCACGAGCCAAACGTGAAGGCCTGTATGAGAAAGTCTCCGGTCGTTGTACTGTCATTATCAATCTCAGCTGTGTATTCATAGGCTCCGGAACCTGCGAAGTGACCGTTGGTCCTGAAATTCCTGCCGAAATAAAATCCTAATGACAGGGCGCTATCAATATTACCGGATATCTTGTATTCGGTTTTATCTGACGTAGGATCACAATCAAATGTTGCATCGTTTGTTTCACCCACTGTTGTTTCCCCGTAGTACGCATATCGCATACCGTTTTTTGGAGGACAGATCACCACGTAATCAAAACTATCTTCAACTTCAATATTGACTGTGGATCCCACGGTGTTAAGTACAGTCCATGGACTTAAAAATGAACTGCGCCAGGCCAGAAATTCCGGATTGCCGAATGGAAACAACAGGGCAAAGAGTACAACTCCAGCTGGAGTTAGAACTGGTCCACCTGTTCCATTTGTTCCTCCCCCTCCCCCACCAAAAAATAAGCTGCCGCATCCCGTGACTACTGCTATTGCCACGACCAGGATAACAAGCAGCGTTAATTTCTTCAATGATTTCCTGTATAAACTATTTATCTTTGACATGACCTAATCTCCTTTAGCAATTAGTGCTTTTGAGGCCGACTGCAAAGAGTCCTGCAACAGAGTATTATTTGATATCAGCCTCACTTTATTGTTTACTTCTTCATCCTTAATTCAAATCTTAAACCTTTAAATATGTATGTATATGATTTACATCATATCGATTGAGATCACACATTTCTGATTTGCAGATAAAAAGAAGCCCTTTCTAAATTGCCTGATAAATGTCCTTTTTTCTTGAGTTTTAAGAAGTAATAATTTAATATTGTGATATGCGTAAGGCCAAAGATTAAATAGTCTATGAATATGGAAAGATCCAGCGATAATAAGTCAGATGGAGATACTTTTTTCGCTCCTGCGGAAAAGGCCAGTGAAGAAGAATTCCGCCATGAAATAGAAGTTATAAGCAAAAACCCGATTATTGATTCAATTATAGATAATGTTAGCGGCCTGCTATCTGTTTTAAATAAACACCGTCAAGTCGTGTCAGTTAATAGTTCACTTCTAAGAATGCTGGGCATCAAAAATGCGGAAGAAACACTCGGTCTGAGACATGGTCAAGTATTTAAGTGCATTCACTGTGAAGAAGCCCCTAATGGCTGCGGGACCACCCAATATTGCTCAACATGTGGTGCGGCAATTGCGATTGTAACAAGTTTAGAGAATGACAAGTCGGATAAACGAGTCTGTATAATGACTACTGAAAAAGATGGCAAATCGATAGATTTATATCTACAGGTGCAAGCCTGTCCCATAGTCATTGATAGTGAAAGATTCATTTTGTTATTTATGCAGGATGTTACTGATGACCAACAAAGAGCTGCATTGGAACGAGCTTTCTTTCATGATATCAATAATATTATTCAGGCCCTGCTGACATCAAGTTATCATATGAACATTAAGGCCGATAATAATACAAAAGATATATCCAATAGGATAAAGAATATCACTATTAAACTTTCAAAAGAAGTCGAAATACAACGTACTCTCTCAAGTCTAGAGAATGGTGACTATCAACTTGCTGTTCAACCGGTTGCACTAAATATTATTATTCGTGAAATACAGGATGTCATAACCAACCATCCGGCAGCTAAAGATAAGCATTTTCAGATTGCAGACATACCGGACATTGAATTAAATACAGACCCCTCGCTGCTCGTGAGAGTATTAACCAATATGGCAGTTAATGCGTTTGAGGCGACTGCTGATGGAAACGAGGTCAAATTGTACTTTAGACAAACAGGGAACGACTTCACCTTTTACGTATGGAATCAGGAAGTCATTCCTGAAGATATCGCATTAAGAATTTATCAAAGGAACTATACTACTAAAAAAGAGAGTGGCAGAGGTCTTGGTACGTTCGTAATGAAATTGTTCGGGGAAAATTATCTGGGAGGAAAAGTAGAGTTCACAACCTCTGTATCCAGAGGTACAGCATTTAGCTTCACTTTACCAATATATCATAAATAGTGATGATGAGTTTACACCTTATGTTTTTAATAATGGGAAACTTATTGCTGTTGGTTGGCAGTATATTGGCGGCCCAAAGACTCAGGGACAGGCATCGGATCGTGATATGATTATAATTGATAGGAGCCCTACAGAGGTTTTTGTTTATTAGCTATCAATGATAGAGATTCAATATTAATGGGAGAGTAAACTATGAAATATCTTGTAATCACAATATTGACTTGCTTACTTTGTTTCATTGGAATCACATTTGCGGAAAATAAAGTCTTACCGGCGCCTAACGGTATTGAAATGCCAATGCAATATAAAGATTGGCGAGTCATTAGTTCCTCCCATAGAGAAGACAATAAAACATTAAGAGTCATATTAGGTAATGATACAGCTATCGAAGCAGCAAGATCAGGGAGAACAAAGCCTTGGCCTGATGGAAGTATACTGGGCAAACTGGTTTGGAAAGATACAGAACATCCAGAGTGGAAAAAAGCTACAATACCAGGGAAATTTGTTCATGCTGAGTTCATGATAAAAGATTCCAGTAAATATAAAGATACAGGGGGATGGGGGTTTGCACGTTGGAAAGGACTTAATCAAGAGCCTCATGGTAAAGATGCTTCCTTCGTGCAAGAGTGTTTTGGCTGTCACGCACCTGTAAAAAACAATGATTATGTTTTTACCCAGCCATCACCTATGCCGTAGTATGGTCATTTAACAACCATTTGTGTGGGCGTGTGAACAGACCATCAAGTGTCGAAAACCTTTACCGTTGTAAATATTGCTTACATTTGTCTGATCGTATGTTTTATAAGTATCTATATAAATCAACCAGTTATTTTCTGGTAATAAATTTGCTTATATAATCAAAGTTGGAGATACGTCTATTAAACAGCGTATTCTTTTTTTGTTAAATCTCATTTTTCATCGCTTACATTAAGTGCATTCTCATTCTATGAGGTCGATCTTGTGTAAAAGAGAAAGATACGATAATATTAGATTCACAGATTTATAAAAGAAATGAGGCAATAAAATGAAACGAGTATTAATGTTAGCAGTTATGATGACGATGGTTTTTGTATTTTCCATGCAGGCAGAAGCAGTGCTACAAACGATTGGGACAGCGACGTATGGCGGATCGGATTATAACCTGATATACGACAATGATGATGAGCTGGTATGGCTGGACTACACACATGCTGGAACAGACTGGACAAGCATGAATAGCTGGGCGTCGGGTTTAGGAGGAACGCTGATATATAGTTTAAATGCCGGGTATAGCATGAACTGGAGTGGATCGGAGTGGAGATTGCCAACAACGGTGGATGGCTGGTATGCATATGGCTATGACGGAACAACGACAGGTGGCTACAATATAACAAGCAGCGAGTTAGGACATCTGTATTATAGTGAACTGGGGAATCTGGGGTATTACGACACGTCAGGTACATATGTAGGAGACGGCAATTGGGGACTGAACAATCCCGGAGACTTTCAGAATCTGCAGTCCGTCTACTACTGGTCGGGTACGCAGTATGCCCCCGATACACGCGGTGCGTGGACCTTCAGAATGGGCAACGGCGAACAGGTCACCGACAATAAGACCTTTAGCGTACAAGGTATAGCCGTTCGTTCCGGACAACTCGCCGTCGTCCCGGAACCTGTATCGACAGTATTATTTTTGACAGGCGGAGTATTGCTTGCAGGACGTATGAGATACAGATGGCGTAATTAGGCCCTTTGATGATTTGGTCCCATTAAACTTTTCCCAAAAGGCACTTTCACCCAACCTGAAAGAGCTGCAGTAAATAATAAAGAAAGAAAAACATTAATCAGTACCAAATGAATCGAGTTCCAGATCAAGGCAAAACCATTTCCAACAAACTGATCAAAATAAACAATGGCGTAGTAAAAAAAGCGCAATCCAAAATGCCATAATCCCATAACCAGAAGATACATAACCGGTAAATAAAGACCATAAACAAATACCCGGTCCCCAAGTTTAATACTAATTACAAACCAGCAAACACAGGTGATAAAGAAAATAGCACCAATTAAGATAAAAACCGGATAAATAAAAGTATAGCAATCAATTCCCTTTTTAAGGACCGACTCTTCAGGATCTTTCGGATCATAATAAACAGTGACAACATCTCCCTTCTCATAATACGGCCTGTTGTATTGCTCACGTGATGACATATCCCAGAAATAATATGAGTTTTTCATAAAAGAGATTTTTCTATTAATGTACTCTGTCTCAGAGACAGTATAGGTGTACTTAACATTATGGTGTTCATCATAAGCCTCGAAATTGAGCTCATACATCGTACTGAGTATCCTGCCCTCTGCCTCGGGCCAATCCAGGTGGCCGAAGATCGGCTTGACCATAAAAAAGAGCCATATAGACAAGAAGACAGCAACAATCAGGCAGGCTAAAATAATAATATAATTGATTAATGTATCTTCGCTTTGATCGATAACTTTCATTCTTTATCTCAGAATATTTCAATATTCTCTATATCTTTATCGGCCAGTCATACAGCATCTTAAATTGTGATTAGGACCAGGACTCAAAAATGGGATTGGACGTGGTTAATTCTGAACTTCAGATAAAGCCAATATATTAAGAACTATCTTGCAGCAAACTAATATCTGTTATACTTAAAAAAATTAATTGTAGCTCAGGCTGTTATCTGTTATTATAAGTAATTCTAATTCTTTCGAAACTTAGCGTTTTCATATAATTTCTATAAACATTTTTTTTGCGTCTTAAAAAGGGGATAACATGGCCATAAAAAAGAACTTCCATATCGTGGTATGTTTCGCTGTTCTTCTTCTGATACCCGTGACAGCAGAAACAGCAGACATAAACTGGGCAACTGAGAGCTACGGGGCCGCCACATTAGCAAACATCGATGGTTATGTCGGCGATCCAGGCGGGCCATTTGGCCCCCCATGGCCTAGAGAAGACGAGAAATTTGGCCCCCCATTTCCTGTATTTTCGTCGGCAGTAGCCCTCATTCCAGGTGGCGGATCATGCTCCCATGGAATAAGTGATATTACATCTTCCATAATGGAGGTGTATGCAAAAGCCTGTGTTCAACACGGGGGAGTGACTTCAAACAGTTATGCTGAGGCGTCTTTCACAGGAACATTCATTGCTGAGAATACGTTTTTTCTCCTTGACTATTCATTTGTAAATGACTATTTTTCCAGTTCCCATATTGAACAATGGATTGCCATGAAGGACCTGACGGATGGAACAGTATTCAACAATGTTTACTTTGATGGCCTTAACGGAACCATAGAAGTGCCTTTATATGTAGGTCATACTATAGAGGTGGAATTTGGTCTGAGATCTTCCGCATATGCCTCTTTAGAAGACTTCGAACTCGACCTCGAAATTAGTGAAACGTCAATAAACTACAGCATGTCGGTCGTCTCCATGCCGATAAGAATCTTTGATGGGCCATATTACAATTCACTACAAACGGCATACGACGACGCCTTAAATAATGAAACCATACAGATTCTGGCTGTATCATTAACAGGAGATTTGAATATTAATCAGCCCATTTCAGTGACACTGGAGAGCGGGTATAATAATATTTTCACTGTAGCCGATGGCATCACAACGCTTGAAGGGACTATGACGGTCAGTGACGGAGACCTTACAATAGTAGATGGAACGTTTGAAATATTGTAGGGTGAAAATGGATAGATATTATTTATTGATCGTATCAGTCCTAGTGTCTACAATATTATTGAGTATTGCGTGTGGTACATCAGGTTCTGGCTCTGGACTCAATGACCAGAAAATAGATATAGAAGCTTTTAAGACCTTGGCAAGAAATGCAAATTGTACTGCCATGAAAAACAATCTATTTATTATTGATAGTAAATTGGTTTTCTGGGAGCGTGCTGGCGGATGTCCTGATGCAGGATATGGCTTTATCCTATATGGTACTACACCTGACCAGATACTGTGTGTCTATGGTGATTCAATAGCTGGACCCAGAAAAACTATACATGACAAAAATTACGAACAGCTATTCGAAACGATTATTAAGAACATAAAAGAACCTGATTTAGGCTTAAGCCCACAACATAATGTAAAAAAACTTAGCCTTAACCATTAGACATAAATCTGTAGGCCTAACCCCACACTCTTAGTAATTATTCGCAATTCGTAATTTATAATTGCAGTCAATGACCTGTAAGATCTGACAGGTGTTTTTATTGCTGGTTTTTGTAAGACTAGAAGATTACTCGTTTTTCAGATAGTTGAGATTTTTCTTACCCAATTTTCTTAGATGGGATATACTTTTATTTATCAATGATCTTGGACGTGGTTAATCCTGAAATTCAAATGAAGCTAATATATTAAGAATTATCTTGCAGCAATCATATTAAGTTATCATTGCAGCAAACTAATATCTGTTAGATTAGAAAAACATAAATAGGACAGCACATGAATTGGTTTGAAAGGTATGGAATTATTGGAATGTCTTTTTATCTGTTTCTGCTATTATTATTCTTCACTTTATCTGTCGCTAAATTTGTAAGTAAGGGGGAAGGGATACCCCCTAATGTCCAACAAAAGAATGAACCAACTTTATTATTAGAATGTAAAAACAATTCTATAGAGATTGATTATAAAATTGCCGGAGCAGTTATTGGATCCACTTTCCTGCCAATTGGTTATTTGTTGAGTGTGTTTTCACAAGGATGGTATTACCTGGTAAGCAGATTTACACGCTTGGGTATCCATCAGCGAATACATAAGAAATTAAAAAATAAATATAATGATGATATTTATGGCTTAAAAGATGAAAAAGATGAAGGAATAATCGAGTCAGACCTTACTTATTGGGATCGCATGAGAATGCGAAACGATGGTGACTTGGAACGCATAAAGTTTTTCGCAAAACATATAACAAAACGGTTTGATGTAATCGCAATAAATAGTGGTATCATTTTCGCAATGCTCGGGGCATCTTTGATTGTTGTTATTTGCAAGGGTGAGATATTTGAACTGTTAAGGGTACTTTATTTGTATTTACTGGCAGATTCTATCTCTAGGCTGATTATTTATAAATGTAACGACAATGATAAATTTCAAATATCTTTTATTTTCGGCATCGTGATTGTTGCGGCATCTATAGCTATTGCCCCACAAATATATATTCAAAAGATAGTCATTTCTTCCTTGATTATTATTTGTTTTGTATTGCGATATCTTGCTCTGTATTTTAGTGAAAACATAATCAAAATTGTATATAAAATGTTTGAGACACATATCTGGGATTGTTGATAGGCATAAGACTAACTGTACTCTACAAAATCTAATCGGATAAGCGGGGGATTTTCTCCCCCGCTCTCCACACCACCCGGCAAGCGGGTCCGCACCGGGCGGTTCACAGAAACTATCGGGCCGTAGCCGGATAATGAATGTTCACCCACAT
>PJEL010001867.1_pt1 | contig 20227 bp, 15 predicted proteins | sample 1853271 | NCBI WGS metagenome assembly PJEL01 (sample SAMN08108733, study PRJNA415343) | Invertebrate metagenome, whole genome shotgun sequencing project. | host: Globobulimina | place: Sweden: Gullmar Fjord | collected 2015-08
CAGGATATTGCAGATGCGGTGTCGTTTTTGTGCAGTGAACGAGCGCGGTTTATTACCGGCGAGACACTGCGAGTTGATGGCGGCCAGTATATCTAGGAGGACGAGCGATGCGTGCCGTCTCAGTTTGGACGGTCGCTTGAGCTGTAACCAAAGGTGTAAGTATGAGTGAATTTGAGTTTCTTCATCTAAATATCGAGAGTGGCGTGGCGCGAGTCACGATGGATCTGCCGCCATTGAATGTATTGAACAATTCGATGATGGCTGAATTCAACGCGCTCCTTGATCAGGTATGTGATAATCCGGAGATCGCTGCGATAGTAATCGGTGGTCAAGGTAAGGCTTTCAGCGCGGGAGTCGATGTCGGCGATCACTCGGCGGACAGTGTGAAGGAGATGATTGAACAGTTTCATGGCATCTTTCGGAAACTGTTGCAAACAGATGCTGTTACCGTCGCGGCAGTGCAAGGCGCTGCATTGGGCGGAGGATGTGAAATCGCCTGCTTCTGCGACATAGTATTGGCCTCAGAGAGAGCTAAGTTCGGCCAACCGGAAGTTCAGGTTGGCGTGTTTCCTCCAGTCGCGGCAGCGATACTACCTCTCGTGGTTGGTGTGCACAAGGCCATCGAGCTCAATGCACTGGGTGGAATCATCACTGCGCAAGAAGCGCTTGGCATCGGCCTGGTTCAACAGGTCTATCCAACTGACGAATTCGAAGTTGCTGTCAACAAATATGTTGAGCACATCCAACAGTTGTCACGGCCGGTTGTACGAATGGCGAAAAACGCCACCATGCTCATGGCTCGTAATTCCATCCTCGAACACATCGAGAAGGCAGAGAAGATGTACCTGAACGAGCTTATGCAATTGTCTGATTCACACGAAGGCATTGCGGCGTTCATGGAAAAACGTAAGCCGGCGTGGTCCCACGCATGAGGTCCTAGTCGTTGTTGAATGCCTATTTGCAACATCTGAAAGAAAGTCGACGATATGAAAGCTGCAGTGTTTCACGGATCTGAAATTGGCCTGAAGATTGAAGATATCCCTGTGCCGCAATGTGGCCCGGATCAGATCCTTGTGAAGGTCGCGGCATGTGGCGCCTGTCATACTGACCTCCATTACATTGAACACGGGACGCCTACCTTCAAAAAACCACCCCTCGTGTTGGGGCATGAAGCCTCCGGCATCATCGAGGAAATAGGTGTGGGTGTTGATGGATGGGAATGCGGTGATCGCGTACTCATACCGGCAGTGCTGACTTGTGGTAAGTGCAAATTCTGCCGCATGGGCAAAGAAAACATATGCAGCGATATGAAGATGCTTGGCAATCACTTTGATGGAGCCTATGCAGAGTATGTCGCAGTTTGTGCAAAGGACGTCTTGCGATTACCTGACAGCATTCCGCTAAAAGAAGCATCCATTATTGCAGATGCCTTATCGACGCCGTATCACGCGGTCAAGAATCGTGCCCAGGTGAGGCCCGGCGACACCGTCGTTATCTTTGGCTGTGGTGGTGTTGGCCTGAATGCGGTGCAACTCTCATCATTGATTGGTGCGTATGTCATAGCTGTGGACATCAGTGATCGCAAATTGCAATGGGCGAAGGAGTTTGGAGCCGCCGCAACTATCAACGCAAATGAGGTTGACAGTGTGCGCAAGACCGTCAAGAAGATGACGGGTGGCGGTGCAGATATTGCCATGGAAGTGATTGGCAATCCCCGTACGATTGAAGAGGCATTTGAATGCATCCGTATCGGCGGTCGCTTGTGCGTTGTCGGGTTCACGGGTGAAAAAATGTCGATTGTAGCGGGCAAAATCATGTTCAAAGAACTGGAGATTGTTGGCTCGCTTGGTTGTCCGCCCGGTGAATATGTACCACTCATTCGTATGGTCGAAATGGGAAAGATCGATATATCGCGAATTGTCACGCATCGATTTGCTTTGGATGACATTGAAAAAGCATTTGACGTGATGAAGCAAGGGGAGTCCATTCGATCGATCGTCATTCCGTAACTATGAAGTAACTCTCGTTCCGAAGATCATTTGAGGAGTTTCACTGGTGGTGACAAGCGGTGTACAACCCAAACGCATTCCGATAAAGGCTCAAGGGCGATTGCGCACGATAATGCGCGACTATTTTCTTGACCTAGATGCGGCTGCAAAGGACCCGGATCGGCGGGTTGCGTGGTGTACATCAGTCGGGCCGTGTGAAATCCTTACAGCATTTGGCTATGAGGTGCACTTTCCCGAAAATCATGGCGCACTGCTGGGAGCGAAGAAAGTCAGTCAGCATCTCATCCCCCATGCGGTCAGCGTGGGGTATTGCGCAGAATCATGTTCCTATATGAACAGTGACATCGGCGCTGCGATAACTGACTCTAGCCCGCTCAAGGAAATGTATGGTATCGACGGGCCACCTAAGCCTGACTTGTTAGCGTACAACACCAACCAATGTCGTGAAGTACAGGATTGGTTTGAGTTCTTTGGGAAGCGAAACGACGCCACTGTTCTTGGTATCTGCCCGCCACGATTCCTGGGGAATGTGGCCCCTCCCCACATTGAATTTGTGCATGGTCAGCTCAAAGAGATGATCAAGATTCTTGAAGAGAAACTGAATACCAAGTGCGACTACGATCGATTGGAAGAACACGTCGCGCGTTCCAGTCAAGCGAGTACATTGTGGCGAGAAATACTCGAAACAGCGCGGACAACTCCGGCGCCGATGACGTTTTGGGATGGTCTGATTCAAATGTCTCCAGTCATTCTAATGCGAGGCAGTGAGATAGCGATCGACTACTACACGGAATTGTTGGCTGAGATGCAGGCGCGTGTAACCCAAGGAATCGGCGCAGTTACAGATGAGCAATTCAGAGTGTATTGGGAAGGCATGCCGGTCTGGCCTCGCATGCGCGAGCTATCCGAGAAATTTTTCGATCTAAGAACCGCCGTAGTTGCGAGCACGTATTGCAACTCTTGGGCGTTTGAACCATACACCGGCGGTGATCCACTGGAGTGGATGGCTCGTACCAGCACCGAGATTTTCATCAACCGTGACGAACAGGCAAAGGAATCATTTCTCAAAAAAACAATAGGTGAATTTGGCATTGAGGGAGTGATCTTTCACAATGCAAGGACATGCCCAAACAATACGAACTCACGATTTGGGATGGCACAACGGCTAAGAGAAGAGCAGGGCATTCCGGTGCTGGTGCTCGATGGTGATCTTAGTGATATACGCTTCTTCTCAACGGCTCAGTCGATGACTAATATTGAGGCCTTCGCTGAACAGATGGAGGGACGTCGCTGATGTCGAATCGTCCACTCTACATCGGAATCGACGCTGGATCTTCTGCCACGAAATGTGTCGCAATTGATGGTACCGGCGAATTGCTTGGGTACGCGGTGACTCCATCCGGCTTTGATTTCGCTCTTTCGGCCCAAGTTGTCCTTGACCAGACATTGGAATCCTGTGATGCGATATCATCCGATGTCATTGACTGTGTTTCGACGGGGTATGGTCGGGAAAACGTCGAGTGCGCACAAAAACATGTGACTGAAATTACCTGCCATGCTCGAGGAGCTCGTGAGTGGTATCCAGGAGTGAGAAACATCATCGACATTGGTGGGCAAGACACCAAGGTCATTCGGCTAACGGCGGATGGCCAAATGGAAGATTACAAGATGAATGCCAAGTGTGCAGCCGGCACCGGTACATTCTTAGAGTCCATCGCTCAAAAGTTAGGCTGCACACTATTGGAATTAGATGAACTCGCAATGCAGGCAACAGGTGATTTTGTTATCAATAGCTACTGCACGGTTTTTGCCGGCACAGAAGTGATTGAATGCGTGAAGGCAGGGAATCCACCCGAAGAAATTGCAATGGGACTTTTCCGGTCGATCTCAAATCGAATCCTAGAGATGATCCCAGCTCAATCTGACTCGATTGCAGCGACTGGTGGTGTTGTTGCTCACTGCAGAGCAATGCGCCATGCAATGGAACAACGTCTGTCTGCAAGTATTCAGCTCCCGCCTAAGCCGCAATTAGCCGGTGCCTTTGGCGCAGCGCTGCTTGCGTTAGAGCGGCAGAAAGGCGGAGTGAGCGGTCGGCTGTCTGCCGCCATTCAAGATTCTGTGTCAAAGGACTCTGAGCCCTCTTCACCATCATCCTCCTGTGGGGGATGCTCATGCTAAAGAAGGATCACCTCGGTGTTCATCCTGCGGGCGCTCTCAGTATTGCGTTTTTTATGCATGCCAATGCGGAATACATCATTGGCCGAAGCGGTAGCGATTCGATTGCTCGATTGAAGGAGTCGAAGGTATTGCGATTGCGTGATCAGGAAGACATTCGCGAGATCGCGCTGCGACGCCGGCTCTTTGCCAACCTGCTCGAAGCGGAGGCAATGAACTCGATCCCGGAGGTCATCCTTGTCGCGTGTAACCCCGGACAAGTAGATTTATTTACGCAAGACGTTACGCGATTCGTTGAGAACCTCGTGTCTCGAGGCAAAATTCGCGATGCCAACGACGTCGAACACCATATCCCAATAATGCTCGTTCTGCCAAATGGGATTGTGGCAGAACAGGTCATGGATACTTTCGCGGATCAACTTAATGAGTCCAAGCTCTTGGGGCGTCTTCCTGGAATTGATACAGAAACCACGGATCGAATCATGGGCCGTGTTGCTCGTGGAATCGCACTTCAAGCGGGGGGAAGGCAGGGCACGGGTCCTGATGCGGTCTACGTTCTCGAGCGGAAAGGTGCATTGATCTTTGCGGGCGGAGGAGAAATGGAGCAGCAACGTATCGCCACAGTGCTTTCAGATCACGACTACCCGTTTCGTCACATTCAAAATGTACCCGCGACACGGATTGAGTTTGACAAAGCGATGATCTCAATCATTCTTAACGTTGGCGGGTTGATTCATGTCGTCGATGAGGAGGGTGCACTCTGCGATCTTCGAATGGGTGATCTCGTAAAGGACGAGAAACACTCAGTGTTTGTCGAGTCCATAACGCGCGCTGTGTTTGATGTGGGAAGGGCAGTGGGAGCTTATGGCACAGAGGTGTCTTACGAAGAGGTGTTCGGCGAGCACAAAGCTACCATGCTGAAGTTTGCTGGCCACGTGACAAGTTCTATTAAGACCTTTCGAGATGAGCTAGAAAAGGGACTGTCATCGGTCGAGCTGTTCACCAATGAAGAGTGGATTCTCACGCCGCTCCGCCGATATGCAGCGAATGCTGGATTAGAACCGGAACGTGAGATCTTCGGTTCGTTGAAACGCCAGATTCAAGAGGCCATGGCACGTGCCATACAACATAAGAATCAAGCCTCCCAGTTAAGCGGTTCAAGGAGGGACACCATGAAACTTGTAGCCCAGCGTAACGTCAATATTGAACTCTTTGAATGTACTGGTGATGAGGTCATTCTCATCGGTACATTTCTTGATAACGATCATCTCATTAAGCTTGAGATTGTTGTTCGAGTACCCGACGAGCAAATCACTAAAGTCAAGCTCGACATGATTCGCGTACCGTTTCCTGTGTGTGATGCGGTTGAAGAGGTCGCTCAGCGTCTTGTTGGATTGCGAATAGAGCGCGGTGTGATGAATGAGATCAGTCATCGCGTTGGAGGAAGCGCCGGATGCATGCACATTGGTGAAATTGCAACCAGCATAGTCTATTTTGTTGCAACGTATTTGGTGCGTCGAAAGGCAGGAGTCGAGCCGTTTGGCGATGATTATGCGCGACGACCAATGGATGATCGGTTTAAAATAACGAAAGATCTCCTTAGTGATTCATGTTTAGCCTATAGCCAAACCACGCCGTTGGGATTGGACGAACGCATTGGTATTCGTAGGCTAGGGGAAGATCACACCAGCAAGATCGCACTAGGCGAACATGAACCGTCCATTGGGGCCATGCTGCGGGATCGAGTGATCAAGTATGGCGACAAGATCATGCTGCGCTACCGGAATGGAGATGAAGAGCTGGCAATGAGCTGGAACGAATTGCTTGCCAAGGTTGACCAGATTGCCAAGCACTTGCTGGAATTGGGCGTGGAGCCACGAAATCGTATCGCCATGTTCTCTGAGAATCGTGCAGAAATGCTTCTCTTCGAGCTCGCAGTATGGAGTGTCGGAGCAGTTTCTGTACCGATATTTGCAGGCTATCCAGCTCCTCAGGCTGCGTATGTCCTCCAGCATTCACGACCGCGATTTGTTGTCGTATCAGACGCTGACAAGCTCGAGCTCATTGACAAACAGCAGCACCGCCGAGTGGATCGCTATTTTTGCATTGATAGTACCGATGAGAGTCGTCAGTGGGGGGCACATGACTTTGATTCACTTCTTCAATCTGGAGGAGCAACTGATGCAGCGCTGCAAAAGCGTTTGGATGCAGTGAAGCCAGATGACTTATGCCTGATCATGTACACTTCTGGAACCACGGGACCTCCCAAAGGCGTCAAGCTAACCCATCGTAATATCGTATCGCAACAGAAGGCCGTATCCTTGATTTGGGATATCAAGGATGCTGACGTCTTCATGAGCTATCTTCCTTGGCACCACAGCTTTGGTGGTCTCTTTGAGCGGTTCATGACAATCTACCGGGGATGTGAACTATGCCTCGACGATTCAAGAGGCCGTGATCTCGATCGTTTGGTTGACAATTGGAGAGTGTTTGATCCAACCGTGTTCTTTAGCGTGCCACGGATTCATGATTTGCTCACCACAAAATGCAGGGATCACTCAGAGGTTTGGGAGCTGTTGTTTAATCGTCGGCTACGACTGACCTTTACTGCTGGTGCGCCTTTGCCTGCCACTGTCGAAGCGTTCTATCGAAAGAACAACATTCCTGTTCTCGAAGGCTGGGGATTGACAGAGACTTCACCGTGTGTCACCGTTACCCGAGTTGACCGGGATTGGCGGAGCGGATTTGTTGGATTTCCCATTCCAGGTGTTGCTGTACGTGTTGGGGCTGATCAAGAGGTGTTGGTAAAAGGTCCGAACGTCATGCTCGGTTATCTTGATGATGAGGAAGCATCCTCACAAGCAATCGACGCCGATGGATGGTTCCACACGGGTGATCTTGGTGAGTTCACCCGCCATGGCCTCCGCATCTTTGGCCGAAAGGATGGCGCCTTTAAGCTTACTTCAGGCGAGAAGGTGCATCCGCAGCGAGTTGAGAACATTCTTGCTAACGAATCACGGTTTATAGCAGCGGCGATAGCACTGGGGCGGGGCAAGGATTACGTCACAACGCTCATTTACCCAGATTTTTCGAATCTCCGTGAGTGGGCGTTTGACCACGATGTCGACCCCGCGCATCTAACTGATGACCCTCACGTTCGCGATCTATTCGAAGGTGAAATAGCACGAGTGAATCCTCTCATCGAAGTGAAATATCAGAGGATTCGAAGGGCAATCCTAGCGGACCGTGCCCCGTCATTGGACATGGGTGAGTTAACCCCGTCGGGCAAAATCATTCGTCAACGTGTGTTGGACACCTACAAACGGGAGATTGAAGCGCTTTTCCGAGTCAGTCCGCCAGACTATGTGATCGAAGTTCAAGGAAACAAAATGCAAGGTAACGTATAGCACATGAGTACAGATGGAAAACAACGTGTCGTTATTGCTGGAGGCGCACGAACTCCCGTGGGAATCAAGTGCGGGTCGCTCGGTGGATTCGCCGCAGAAGATCTAGCTGTTATCGCGGGTGATGAAGCGATTCAGCGTGCTGGGATCAAGGCGGAAGATGTTGATGCAGCAGTTGGTGCCAACGTGTACCAATTCACCGCGCCCGGCGGACAGGATATCTACTTTCCTCGCAACGTGGCGCTGAGGGTGGGAATGTCGATCGAAGCCCCTGCGCTCATGGTGCAACGCATATGTGGATCCGGATTTGAAACTGTGATCAGTGCCATGCAACAGCTCATGATGCCCAACGCAATAGATGACACGTCAGTCGCTCTGTGTTTTGGAGCGGAGACGATGTCCCGCGCTCCGAGAATAAATCGGGCCTCTCGAAAATCGGGACCTCAGTTCTGGGAATTCGACTCCGGAGACCAACTGGAAGACACGATTCTTGCTGGACTGAACCACGAGTTGTTCGATACCGCGATGATGATCACCGCTGATGAGTATGGCCACCGCATGGGGATCACGCGCGATGACTGTGACGCATTCGCTTTTGAATCACATGCAAGGGCACGGGCTGCCAATAGGAAGAGTGTATACAACGGGGGAGATCATCTTAGTGGACTTGTTCCAGTGGATGCGATCGACCGAAATGGATGCTCAGTCTACCTCGCTCACGATGAATGCGTTCGAGCGACGAGCAAATCCGAATTGGCTCGACTGCCCGGATTCACACCCCACAAACTAGTGTCGCCTGGAAACGCAAGCGAAATTGCAGATGGTGCGGGTGCGGTAGTTGTGACAAACTACGCACATGCAATCGAACGAGGCATGCCCGCCCAATTTGAAGTTGTGTCCTATGGCGTAGTTGGTGTGGATCCAAAGATCATGGGGCAAGGACCAGTGCCATCCATTCGCAAAGCAGTCAAGAATGCAGGATTGACAGTAGATGACATCGATCTGTATGAAATCAATGAAGCGTTCGCCGCCCAGTATTTAGGTGTAGAGAAGGAATTGGAGCTCGATAGAAGCAAAGTGAATGTCAATGGCGGAGCCGTTGCCATCGGGCATCCGCTTGGATGTACTGGAGTAAGGCTGTTGGTGGACTTGATGTACGAGATGAATCGCCAGGAACTGCATTACGGATGCGCATCAGCCTGCATTGGGGGTGGCCAAGGGACTGCAGTTGTTCTCAGGAATTTGGCGGTGCAAAAATAGGTGAGTTTCAAGTAGTAATGGAATGAAGATTGAATAATAACAACGCGTCCTTGGACGCAAACATTCAAGCGAGATGAGCGGAATGGAAAAGGCCTTCGCATTTGGTGACAAAACGATCGAACCTGCTGTTCGAAGGATCAACGCAATCAAACGAATTGCAGTGATCGGCGCAGGGACCATGGGACAGGGGATCGTCGTCGATCTTCTTCGCAAGACTTCGTACGATGTAATCGTATTGGATATAAGTTCCGAATCACTCGATCGTGCACGTGATACTCTTAATCGCCTATGGGAATCCGATGTTCGTGCAGCACGAATTCGGGCAGAGGATGTCGAATCCTTATCCAACCGGGTTTCCTATACACAGGACTATGTCGCTCTCGAATCGGCGGACATTATCTGGGAAGTCGCCACCGAGAGTGATGTGATCAAAGCCAAGATCTTTGCTGAGATTGAACGCGTCGCCGATGTCGACCAGTTGGCAGCCGTGTTCTCGAACACGTCTTCGCACACCACCGCAGAGTTGGCGGTCTTGTTTACGAAGGAAGCACTTCGTCGAAAATTCTTAACTGTACATGGATATTTCCCATTTGAAGCGAACCGTCTAATTGATGTTATGAAGGGGAAGTTCGCATCGGATGACACCTATCAACTTGGAGTGGTCTTTGCGGACCAGATTCTGGAAAAAACTGTTATTGCATTGGAACGCGACCACCATGGTTACCTAACAGACCCAATCTTCCAAGGGATGGGAGCGATACTCTCATGGGACATTGTCTCAGCGGCTGACATAGTTGAGATGGGCGACCTATGGAGTATGTTCACGGCTAACCCGTTTAGTGTCTTGGATCAAACCGGGCATATGCCATATACAGAATCCTCCCGCCATCTGGGCGATGCCCTCCCGGCCAACGACAGATTGCGATCGCTGTATTCACGTGACGGCAAGTACTATCCCGCTTGGATAGAGAAACTTGAGAAAGACGGCCGAATCGGTGCCAATTCGCCAACTCGCCGGGGATTCTACGAATGGAGCGATGGCTCTCGCAGCAAACCGGTTGCGGTACTTGATCCCCAGTCAGATTCGTATGTGCAGATTCCTGCACCATCACGCACTGCGTATTGGTCCATGTACGAGGCAGCTCTGCAAGATGAACGCGATGGCAAAGTGAAGAGTGCTGCGTCACTTATCCATGTTGCTTGTGCATCGGATGTCGCTGGCCAGCAATTTCGTCGTTATGTCCTTCCAATTTGTTTGTATGCGTTGGACATGATTCAGGATGGGTTTGCTACGCCGGGCCAAATCAACATAGCAACGCGGGCTGGCTTGCGCTTCAAGACCGGGCTGATCGAATTTATCGATGCTCTCATCGACCACCTTGGTATCGATGGGTTGCTTGAGCTTTGTCGACGGGCAAGGGATGAGAATGCCAGTGATCCATATATTGCTGAGATGCTCGATACCGAAGGTACATCCGGACCACGCAAAAATGAACCTTGCTTTTTGCACACTATGAAGAAGCAGAATGTTCAGCAATTACTGGAATATGGTCGGTACAGTTCGACTCCGGTGGGCGAGGTCGACGTAAAGGCGGGTACGGTTCGTGCCTGCTATATGGATCTCAAAGTTTATCCACCAAGTGCGAAAGACAGAGTTGCAAGCATCGTGTTCAACAGTCCAATGCGTGGCAACGTGTTCAATAAAGCTGTTATCGATCAACTAGAGCATGCATTCAAAAACGTCTTGGCGCAACATCGCAAAGGAACGTGTGGAGGTGTGCTCTTCAGTGCTGCAGGATCCGGCATGAAAATGTTCGGGGCTGATGCAAGAGAATTCAACCGTGGTTGGTTTACCCGAATGAAGGGGTATGTGCCACTGACCGAAGAGGAAGCAGCACTCTCAAGTACGAATGCCGTCGGGCTGTTTCGCACCATTCAAAAGAGTCCGGTGGCTTCCCTCGGAGTGTTCGGCGAAAAATGGGGCGGTGGTGCGGAGTTCAGCTATTTCCTCGATCTTAGGTACGACGTGCGTGCATTTGGGTTTGTCTACGACACACTTGACCGTACAAACTTGTGGACACAGAAAAATGTCTACAACCAACCTGAGTTAGACTATGCGATTCTTCCAGGATTTGGCGGCGCTAATGAAATGAAACGCATTGGCATGGGTGATTCCATCATCTTTGAAACCTTTGATCAAGGACTGACAGCTGATCGGGCCTATCAAGTCGGAGTATCCAACGGATGTTTTGATGACGAATTCGAAGCATTAAGACGCGGGTATGAGCAAGTGAGGCAAATGGCAAAGGATGCTCCATACTCCCGCGCGTTGTTCAAACACCAATTGGCTCGTGACGCCGATGATGCAATATTGGGGATTGAAACCGGGGAAGTGTTCAACCCCGCCAAGAACCCGTTTATTGATTCAGGACTATTGAAATTGCTGGATCGAGCAGCCCGTCCACCCAAAATGAACTACTGCTGCAACGGTGTGACCCTGCCCGGCTGGTGTTATCCAGATCCTTGAGCAGGGAGGCTTAGCCGAATGCCGGAGGATGAGAGTCAGAACTGAATGTGATGTAGAGCAAATTGTCGAAGCGAAATGACAATGCATTAAGGACTGCCATGAGTACACGAGTCTTTGAAGAATGGCGAGACAAACCACTGCAGGAAATTCTTTACGCCTGTAACGAATTGGTAGAAGATCCCACATTTCCTACGGTTAAGCGATGGCGCGAACAAGGGGGAAAAGTGCTTGGCCACTTCCAAGTGTACTTCCCTGAGGAGATCGCACACGCTGCTGGAATGCTCCCGTTCAAAGTACGTGGTGCACCGACCGAACCATCGCATGCAGACTCCCATTTCGGGTCATATCTTTGCTCGATTCTCAAGACTTCATTTGAGATTGCGCTAAGCGGCGATGTCCAACTTGATATGTTTGTCTCCCATCCGATCTGTGATGCCGCTCGCAACCTAGCCGCCATTTGGGGGCGAAGTTTCGATTACCCCTGTCAAATTCTTTACCTGCCTCAGAATCCAAACTCCAAACACAGCCAGACGTATCTTCGTGACGAGTACGATCGCATCAAGCGTGAGATTGAAGCAGTCGCGGGGACTGTCGTGACTGATGAATCCCTTCGTCATTCGATCGAAGTATTCAATACCAACCGACAGTTGATGCGTGAACTCTATGAGATCAAACGTGATTCGCCGTGGTTGATTGCAGCGGAGGAGGCATACTCTTTAGTGTCGATCGCGGGAATGATACCACGCGAAGAGCACAATGAGCTACTGGAACATGTGTTGCCACTCATTCGCCAAGGTAGTCAGAAAGCTGAAGATAGAATGCGAGTCGTTTTCGAGGGTGGATTCTGCGAGCAACCTCCGTTTGATCTCATTCGTATGTTGGGGCGCACCTGCTATGTGGTAGATGATGATTTCCTAATTGGATTGCGTTGGTTGGTGAGCGATGTGCAATCAAACGCAGATCCGCTTCTTGCTCTTGCCGAAGCGTATCTCGAGCGATCCTCCTATAGCCCTGTCCAGCATGATAATCGTAAACCGAAAGAGGAAATGCTCCTCAAACGATTTGTCAATGCTCGGGCCGAAGCAGTGATCGTGACAGCGGCGAAGATGTGCGAACCCGGACTTGAAGAACAAGTGGCCTACACCCGCGCATTAGACGATGAGGAAATTCCATATTTTGTAAGTGAATTTGAAGAGAACATGACGTCCTTTGAACAGCTTGAAATGCAGGTTGAGACGTTCCTTGAAAACCTGATGTTTGCCTGAATTCGGAGATGGACATATGACAACTGAAGCAGCAGCAATTGATGACATTGTCGGGCGAGGCAATCGCGAAGGTGCCGCCCTATTTCGCCAGTGGTTTGATTCACTTACAGAGACCGCAAAGAACGGAGGTCAGGCTGCCTACGTCTTTGTCATGGGAAGTATGAACGAGATTCTTCTGACATTCGACTTGCCAGTTGTGTTTCCCGAAATCAACTCATTACAGACTGCGGTTCGCAGAGTGGCGCATGAATTCCTGGATGAGGCGGAGGACTATGGCTATTCGCCTGACATTTGTGGATACGTCAAAGCTGATGTAACCGTTCAACTTCGCAACGGTGAACATCCGATGGGCCAAATACCAAAGCCCACGATTTCGGTGTTGACGAACGCATGCAACACCTACATAAAATGGGCTGAAATATGGGAGCGCATGCACGGCACTCCAATGTTTACCATCGACGTTCCCGGATCACGCGAGGGAGGCGGTCAAACCTGGCCCGGCAATCGTGATTTTGAGAATGATCGCAGGTATGTCGAAGCGCAGATATGGGAACTCATCGATCTCTGCGAGAAGATTACAGGGAAGAAATTTGATATCGATAAGTTTCGACAGATTCTTGGCTACGCCAACGACATGAGCGTGGGTTGGAAGCGGGTTGTGGAGTTAAATAAGAACACTCCTTCGCTGTTTAATGCACTAACCGATGGGACTATTTTCCTTGGTGTTGCGAACGGTTTTCGTGGGACCAAGGAAGGAAGCGATTACTTCAAAAAGCTCGTTGAGGAAATGGAATACAAAGCAGCGCATGGTATTGGCACGATGGTTGACGAAAAATATCGACTGGTGTTTGTGGGTGTGCCCTGCTATCCGATCTTCCGCAGATTCAACGAACTGTTTTCGGAGTGGGGCGGGACGTTTATCAACTCAACGTATCTATGGTTTGCGTCAGGGGGGACAAATCGAGGATTCGAATACGATCTGGCCAATCCGGTTGCCAGTTTAGCTGAGGGTTTCCTGATAAGCGTACGCGATGCAATGGACAGCATGTTCCATCAAGAGCGTGCAGTCGAAGATATGATCAAGGACTATTCGGTAGATGGCGTTATCTATCACCCAATCAAGAGTTGCAGAACTGTGTCGACTGGCTTGGCCGACGGCCGCCGAGCACTCATGCAGAAGCATGACGTGTCAACGCTCTTTATTGAATCGGACATGATGGATCGACGAGTCGTTTCCGAAGCGCAAATGAAGAATCGAATCGATGCTTTTTTTGAAGGCTTGGCGTCTAAACGCGACCGTGCACAGATCAGTTGAGAACTATATAGCGAGGTGATTTATGGCTTGTTCCGCAGGCGTTGACGTTGGTTCGACGCAAACTAAAGCAGTGATCATTGATGAAAGTCGGGCGATCATTGGACGTGCACTCATACCCACAGGGGCCAATGTTATTCAGGCAGCTGAACATGCGTATGAGCAAGCATTGGCTGAGTCGGGAATTAGTGAAGATGAAGTTGAGTATGTCATTGGAACGGGATATGGACGATATCGTGTGACCTTCGGAAATGCGCAGATCACGGAGATCAGTTGCCATGGACGAGGTGCAGTGCATATGTTCCCCAACACCAGAACCGTGGTGGATATGGGGGGGCAAGATACCAAGGCGATAAAGGTCGCAGACGATGGAGAAATCGTCGACTTCTGCATGAACGACAAATGTGCTGCCGGAACGGGCCGATTTCTTGGTGCCGCCTCCTCAGCTCTTGACATTCCTCTCGATGATCTTGGAGCGACCGCTCTCAAGAGCGAAAAGCCCGTGCGCATTAGTACCACCTGCACCGTTTTCGCAGAATCTGAAGTCCTCGCGTGGCTAGGCAAAGGGAAGAAAATTCAAGACATCTTGTGGGGAGTGCATAAATCGATCGCCTCTCGCTCTGCCGGATTGTTGCGGCGCGTTGGTGTAGAAGATCAGGTGACCTTCACGGGCGGAGTCACTCGAAACATTGCTATGGTCAAAGCACTCGAAGATAAACTTGAAGTTAAGCTCAATGTGAGTGAAGATTCTCACTACATGGGTGCTCTCGGAGCAGCTCTCTTTGCGATGGACCACATCTTGGCCCATCGAACCCCAAGAGAATCGTCGTCGTCATCATCATCATCAGTGGAGGCAGAAGCATGAGCATTACCGCGGGATTAGATGTTGGATCGACGTATACCAAGGCCATTATCCTCGATGAGGATCGGAACGTCCTAGGTAAGAGCATTCGTCCAACTGGATTCAAGCTCACCGAAGTTTCTCGTGCAACGTATGAAGAGTGTCTGCAATTGGCTGATATCAAGGAGGATGATGTAGACTACGTCATTGCAACGGGTATGGGCAGACATCAAGTGCTATTTAAAGACTTGCATGTAACCGATCTGACGGCCAGCGCAAGAGGGGCGGGACATCTATTTCCAGGTACCCGCACCATCTTGGACATCGGTGGGCAAACGATGAAGGCAAGCCGCATAGATGAAGTGCATAAAGTCCTGTCATTTCGAATGAACGACAAATGCGCTGCCGGCACTGGTGCGTTCCTTGAAAAGACAGCGCGGTACATGGGCTTCACGACCGAAGAGATCGGTCCGCTCATGGTGACTTCAAAAGAGCCTGTACCCATCTCGGGAGTCTGTGCAGTGTTTGCAGAATCAGAGGTAATCAACCATCTCTCGCTGGGTACTCCTCCTTCAGATATTATGCAGGGTGCAATCGAATCGTTAACAAGCCGATCGGTCCAATTGATCAAGCGCGTACGTGCTGAGCCAGAGTACACCTTGATCGGCGGCATCCTCAGATTCGAGACGATGGCCGAAGCAGTGCGTCAGCAACTCAAAGCCGAGGTGAATGTTCCTACACCAGATATGGTACAGTTCGTCTCCGCTATCGGTGCAGCCATACTTGGGCAGTACCGCTTGCGAAAAATGCAAGAGGAAAAAGCATTGGCTGCATCGTCATAACAAAGTATTGGCCATTCAAGATGGCGATATGGATGCCACGTAGTGAAAAAAAATATTCGAATCTATCCTGCGCAACCTGAATTTGAGCCTGATCCACAAGGAAACCGGAGCGAGTGTACTGATTTGATAGGGGTCAGAGCAAGTGAAGCATTGGAGGCAGATGGTTGGACTCGGAGACATCTGGCCGATCCTCACCGCGCAGAAGAGGCCAAGCAACTGTACGAGGAGATGGGATTCGAAGTGTTATCTCAGGTGCTGACTCCTGAGGATTTTGCCGAGTCATGCAATGAATGCGCATCAACGGTTTGCCGAACTTACGTTCTTATCTACACCCGCCGCCGAAAATGATGAATGGAGTGGCTTCGAACGAATTCAATAATCATGCGACTACAAACCCAGTTCGACATCTTCGCTTTCTACGATCGAGTCAAACAGGAAGGCATGCCGGTTGCATGGTGTTCCGCATTTGCGCCCGCTGAAGTACTGCTCGCAGCCGGAATAATGCCCGTCTACCCAGAGAATCATGCGGCTATGTTGGGTGCCCTTTCACCAACCCGCAATCATGATCAGCCGTATTCTCTGCCCGCTATTGTGAAAGCAACTGATTATGGCCTAAAAGCCCCTCGAGTGTGCAGCTATGCGTTATCTGACATCGGAGTGCTGTTGGGGGATGTTGATTCGCCGATCCATGGTCTGCCCGAGCCTAGCCTGTTCTATGCATGTAATAGCCAATGCAATGTGGTTGAACGTTGGGGCGATGAAGTGCAATCCATTTACCGTGAACGCGGTGAAGATGTGCCCCATTATGTGTTGCGCACCACGCGGCTAACCAACCGGGATGGCCATACACCAGAGGAGCAGGAAGCATTTAAGGCTCAGCTTGTCGAGCATGTCGATGACATTTGCGCACGGTTTGGTACAACATATGATGATGCTCGGCTCAAGGAAGTCATCTCAGAGTCTAATCGTGCAAACAAGCTGTGGCAGCAGTGCCTTGAATTAGCTCGGCAAGTACCCGCACCTTGGTCGAATCTGGATGCCTTTACTGCAATGGCACCAATCGTCATCGCGCGGGGGCTCCCAGAATGTACTGCTTATTATCAACAGCTATTTGATGAACTTACCCAACGTGTCGCGAACAATGTGGCAGTCGTTCCGGACGAACAGATTCGCCTCGTGTGGGATGCCATTCCCATATGGCCACGCAAGAATTGGTTAGCCAAGCTATGCGCTGAGCACAACGCAGTCTTTGTCGCGAGTACCTATACACATAGCTGGTGGTTCGATTTTGACGAACGGCGTGGTCTAGATGGCATCGTCGAGCGATACATTTGGAACACGATGAATCGGTCAACCCAGTGGATTCTCGATTGGACGCTTGATCTCGTAAAGGACTATCAGGCGGATGGAATCGTATGTCATTGGAATCAAAGCTGTGGGATTTGGAATAGCTATGTCAAGCGGCGCCTCCCAGGATATAAGGAAGCAAACGTGCCGCATATCATTCTCGAAGCGGACATGGTCGACGCTCGTGCGTTTGATGAAAAGACAATCACAGATCAGCTAGTGTCGTTCTTTGATGAATTGCGAGCAGCCAAAGCCATCTAAATCAGTACCATGGGTCATCCGGAGAATGGGGTAGGTTATCATGAGTGTTACGCAATGTTTGCGGGAAGAGCATCGAATCATTTTGCGAGTCTTGGATTGTTTTGAAGTAGCGTTGAACGAGGCGCAGCAATCTGGTGATTGGCCCATCGAAACGATGCGAGCATTTACCGTGTTCTTCGAAGATTTTGCTGATCGATGCCATCACTGCAAAGAAGAAGGCCGACTGTTTCCCACGCTTGAATCAGCTGGGATTCCGCGCGAGGGTGGGCCTATTGGTGTGATGCTAGAGGAACACGAACGCGGTCGTATGTTCGTCCGAGCTATGAAAGACGACATTGCTAACATAGAAAACAATGCGCAACCCGCTAAAGCATCATTGCTGGAACACGGCATTCAATTTATTGATTTGTTGCGCGGCCACATCATGAAGGAAGATAACATTCTGTTTAATATGGCGGATCAAGTAATTCAGGGATCTGACGCAAATGCTCTCCAGCAAGCATTCAATGAAGAGCAGCAAGCAGAAGACTATTGCAATCGGTTCGATCAATGCCGGAAATTGGCTGATGATCTAATTCATCAGTATAACGTGCCCCCTCTTTGAAGAGAGGTTAAGAGCGAGAAGCGATGGGTTAGAAGGCATTAGCGCCCGTAAGCTCGCGTCCTACCACCAATTCGTGAATAGTCTCAGTTCCTTCGTACGTGATAACGCTTTCCAGATTCAACATGTGCCGAATAGGACAGAATTCGACGCTGATCCCGCTTGCTCCTAGAAGATCGCGCGCATCACGTGCGATATCTATAGCGGTTCTCACATTGTTCCATTTAGCCATCGACACTTGACTGTGGTGCATATTCCCTTGATCCTTGAGTCTTCCAAGCTGGAGAGCGAGCAGTTGCGCCAGTGTAATACGTCGGCTCATATCTGCAAGCCGACGTTGTACAGTTTGCGTATGGGACAAAGGGCGATCAAAGAGAATGCGAACCTTTGAATACTCAAGTACCTCATCAAAACAAGCTTGAGCTGACCCAATAACTCCCCACGCTATTCCATAGCGTGCTTGCGTCAAACAACCCAATGGTCCACGTAGCCCTTTAACGTTGGGCAACAAATTTGTGTTCGGCACACGGACATTATCGAAGAACAACTCAGATGTAATTGAAGCTCGAAGTGAGAATTTATGTTCGATGTCTCGCGCAGTGAATCCAGCCATCTCTTTTTCGACGATGAATCCGCGAATACCGTCATCTGTCATGGCCCATACGATAGCAATATCTGCAACGGTGCCGTTCGTAATCCAAGCTTTCGAGCCGTTTAGAATCCAGTCATCACCATCTCGGGTCGCTGTCGTCTTCATAGCGCCAGGATCAGATCCGCCGTCGGTTTCGGTGAGTCCAAAGCACCCAATTACTTCACCTGCCGCCATACGCGGAAGCCATTGCTCTTTCTGATCTTCACTGCCGTACGCATAAATCGGATACATGCACAAACTGCCCTGAACGGAGACAAAACTGCGAATGCCAGCGTCCCCTCGTTCCAACTCCTGACAGACGATGCCATAGCAGACGTGGTTGAGTCCTGCACAGCCGTAGCCTTCAATATTGCAGCCGAGTAGCCCCATCTCAGCGAGCTCAGGAATGAGCTCTCTAGGAAATCGTTCCTCTTCGAAGGCGTCAGCGATAATGGGTGTTACCCGATCATCTACCCATCGCGAAACCGCTTCTTGAATCGCCACTTCATCTTCATCCAGAAGCGACGAAACATCGAAAAAATCACCGGATTTGGGGGGGGCGGCCGCGGTGGAAGAATTGGACACAGTGTTGCTCCGAAGTGGCGATTGTTGTCGTAAGAAATGCAAACAGTTCAATGCCTCATCATAGGAATCAGGCCGATTGGAGAACAGGCTCAATCATGATAGCAATTGATATTTAGGAACTTGGTAACGAACCGGATTCGACTTCCAATGTGCCTAATTTCATGCATGCCCTTCCATGGAAGTTGGCCACTCGCTCAAATAAGCGTTACAGTTGGCCCAATGATGGCGAACAAGCATGTTGGCATTCTGGGCGCGGGTGTGATGGGAACAGGGATTGCACACGTTGCTCTAGCGCACGGTTGGCAAGTTACCCTTCTGGACAATGATTCCGAGGTTTTGGCGCGGTCGTGTTCAACAATCCAAAACCGATTGGAGCGAGATTCGTTACGAGATCCGATGTCAGCGGGTCTTTTGGAAGAGCGCTTGCTGAGCCTTGTAGTAACAGACCATCCTTCCCAAATGGGTGGTGCAGCATGTGTGATTGAGGCAGTTCCTGATCATTTACAGATAAAAGCGAACGCGTTGCGCGACATCTTGCCTTATTTGTCTCCCAAAACCTTTTTGGCGACGAATACATCGTCGTTGTCTGTTGCTGAACTTGGGAGATTGATCAACGAGCCTGATCGCACCATTGGATTGCACTTCTTCAATCCGCCACATCGGTTGCGGTTGGTGGAAGTGGTGGCGAGTACGCAGACGAAGGCGGAGGTTGTTCGCAACGCTTCATCGATGCTGAAGGAATGGGATCGCGTACTTGTTCATCCGACGGACACACCTGGCTTCATTGTCAATCGAATCGCTAGGCCGTTCTATCTTGAAGCCTTTCGTATATTACACGATGGTTGGGCAACTCCATTTGTGATTGATGAATCAATGCGCAATATATGTGGTTTCCGAATGGGGCCACTCGAATTGACAGACTATTTGGGACAGGACTTGAGCGCAGCGACAACACGACAAATATGGAACGCAACCGGTCATCCTGATCTGATTCGGCCGGTGGATCTCCAAAACGAATTGGTTTCACAAGGAAGTTGCGGTCGCAAGTCCGGCAAAGGTGTGTACCAGTATGATGATAACGGGATGATCGAATCTGGGATGAGTATCCCAGCCCGTATCCTTCCCAAGATTGGCAAGCAATGCAGAGAGATTGTTGGTGCAATCGGC
>PJEL010001868.1_pt1 | contig 20221 bp, 17 predicted proteins | sample 1853271 | NCBI WGS metagenome assembly PJEL01 (sample SAMN08108733, study PRJNA415343) | Invertebrate metagenome, whole genome shotgun sequencing project. | host: Globobulimina | place: Sweden: Gullmar Fjord | collected 2015-08
CTTGTTTTATTTGATAGATCACGCGATAACTGAGTACCGCTTGCACATACTCCCGGGTTTCGGTGAAAGGTATCGATTCGATAAAAGCCATGACATCCAGCTTTCCTTCAGTCTGTTTTAGCCAACGTTTAACTCTGTGAGGCCCGGCGTTATACGCGGCAGTCGCCAGCACGCGATTATTGTTAAACTGTTTGAGTAAGCGGGCGTAATAGGCGCTGCCCAGACGAATGTTAGTCTCTGCCTGATACAGGCTACGCTGGCCTTTGTACTTGATCCCCTCTTTTCTGGCTGTCTCTTTTGCTGTCGCTGGCATCAGCTGCATCAGACCTCGTGCGCCGACGCCTGAGGTTGCATAGGGGTAAAATGCACTCTCTCTTCGGGCAATGGCTCTGAGTTCATCGATGTCGACGTTTTGCTTCTTGCTCGCTCTGATAAAGGCTGCATCGGCGGCGTAGGGGAACCTCAGTGTCATGTCGTTCCAGAGTTTGCCTTGAATGCTGGCCTGCACGCCAAGGTCATGCCACTGGTTTTCCAGTGCCAGCGTCGCATACTCTTTTTGCATCGCTTTGCCGTGACGGTTTAACATCTGTATCCATTCAGATCTGGCATCGATGATTTTATCGATAGCAAGCAGTTCAATGACCCGGCTTAATCCCCGGTCATCGTGGAGCCTCTCTCTTAATGTGCCGTCACTCACCGTATCTTTGTGTTCTAAGCTGAAGCTTGCCTTGAGCTCGTTGGCAGCGGTAAAACCATAAAAATTACGAAGTTGACTCAGCTGAGTTAACTTTGTTGCATCAGTAGTTTTGTCTGATGTGTCGATTCTCGATTGCCAATATAACCATCTGGGATTAGCGCTTTTTTGTTCACTGAGCAGGGGTAAAAAAGTATTGACCGCCACAAAATCATTTTCACGTAACGCCCATCTCAACCTGGCTTCGATTAGATCATCACTGTCCAGCAGGGGAAGCATTGAATCGACAAAGCCTTTGAGTTTTGCCTCTTGCTTTACAATCGCTCGCTTAATTAAGTAACGGCTGAGTTTTCGGCCCTGATAGTCACTGAACCTATCCGCTTTTTGGTAGGTAACATATAGCTTTACGGCTTGGTTAAGGTCTTTTCTGGCTAGTTTTCTCAACCCGGCATTGACGATGTCGGCATTAATCTTGGCTGAATCTTGATATTTTTTGGTATGTCTTAAGCTTCTGGGATCTCTGTAAACCGTAAGCAGCTTCTTCGCCTCTCTCTTATGTGTAGTGACCTTCTTCGATAGGTACTTCAGTAGAGAGTATTGGTTGGCATTGAAGCTGAGTAACATGCGGGACCAGATTAACTCTTGTGAGCGATAGCCGGCCTTCTCCCATGCCTTAAACAGGGGATCGCACTCATCTGGGCGAGATTTTCCATATAACCAGAGTGTTTGGGCTCCCTTAAATGCCGTTTCTTCATTGCCTTGAGAGAGTTGCGCACGATAGAAGTAGCACTGAAGGGCGATGTTGTTTGGTCTGCTTGGACTAATGACTAAAAAATCTTGCCACCGCTTTCGTGAGCCCGCTCGTTTCAGGTAACGAAAGCGGGCCGTGTTGTATAGAGGGGTCGCTTCAAATTGAGCTAACTCCTTAAGTGCTTTCTCACCCTTGTGGGTCAAAATGCTATCGATATTGGCATGAAAGTCGAGATAGACGGCTAAGGGGTAGTCGTCTAACTGAGACCGCAATCGTGTATAGGTCTTGCTTTTCTTATTATCTAACGCCTTACGCGCGTCCAAATATCTCTGCTGATCAGAAGTATAGTTGCTTGAGTGAGCCGGCCACGTGACGGCAATGGCCGCTACTGCCATTAAAATCGTGATAATCGCTAGCAATCGGTTTGTTAAAATGCCAATCAACAACTTATGCATTTTGAGTATTCCTTCGTAATAGGACTGCTTTTACATCCTTCAATATCATCACATTGGCTCACCGGCAGATTCAGATCAATTTAACTTTTTTTCATCTAGGTGGTAATCGACGAGGGCCTTATCGAGCAGGCGGGGATCGAGTTTCTTACTCGTATCTACCCCTAACTGCTGCATCTGGTGTGCCTGTTTGACCAAGTTTCCTTTTCCGCTGGATAGTTTATTCATGGCGCTGGCATAGGTTTTTTCCGCTCCCTCCAGTGCTCGGCCTAACTTGTCCATATCGTCCATATATCCACACAGTTTATCGTATATTTTCCCAGCCTGTTTGGCGATCTGTTGCGCATTTTGATTCTGATATTCATAACGCCAGATATTATTAATGGTCCTTAATGCCACGAGCAAGTTTGTCGGGCTCACTAACATAATATTTTGTTCCAAGGCATAGTTGACCAAACTTGGGTCATGCTCGAGAGCCAGCAGGAACGCGGGCTCGAGTGGAATGAACATTAACACGTAATCCAGACTGGTTAATCCATGGAGCTTTTGGTAATCCTTCTGACTCAGACCTTTAATATGTCCTCTCACCGAAAGGACATGATCTTTAAGTGCCTGAGCCCGAATATTGTCATTATCACTATTGAAGTAACGTTCATAAGCCACCAGTGACATCTTTGCATCTATAACCACATCTTTGTTTTCGGGTAGATGCACGATAACATCCGGTTTAAAGCGTTTGCCATCATCATTTTTTAGATCGCTTTGAGTGTCATATTCATGTCCCTCTCGCAATCCACTCTCCTGCAAGACGCGGTCTAAAATCACCTCTCCCCAATTACCCTGTTGTTTATTATCACCTTTAAGAGCGTTGGTCAGGTTTACTGCGTCCTGGCTCATCTGCAGATTGAGTGTTTTTAGCGATTCCAGTTGATGGTTGAATGCACTGCGTTGAGATTGCTCGTTAGTGTATGACTCATGAACTTGTTTTCTAAACCCTTCTAACTGCTGTTTAAAAGGCGCGAGAATACTGTCGAGTTGATGAGTATTTTGATGCTGAAGTTTTTCGCTTCGCTCTTCGAAAATTTTGTTGGCCAAGTTTTCAAATTGGGTTTTAAGTCGGAGTTCGGCATCTTGTAAGACGGTAACTTTATCCTGCATCGCTTCCTGCTCTGCCGTAAATTTAACGGTCAGTGTCTGTTGCATCGCATTGGATTTTGATAGTGCCAATTGAGTTTCCATCAGCTTTCGCTGGCACTCGTTAAATTGAGCCTCTAATTTAGGGAGTCTCCCCGCCTCGGCCTGTGCTTTTCCAAAAGCGGCCAGGTTTTGTTCTAATTTGAATTGAAATTGATCGAGTTGCTGATCTTTATCACCGAGCAAAGTGTCACTATTGCTTAATGCCTCCTGTATTTTCTCCATTGCTTGCTGATGTTGAACCACCAGATCTTCTCTTACACTCTGCCATCTATGGCGAGTGAGTTTCTGATTCAGAAGCGCCCCGATTAAAATTGCCAGAAAAGAGACGGCTGCCAAGACTAAAATTTCGGGTAGAGAAAGTGCGATATCGATAGGCATAAAGAGAGGGGCCATAATTATAGGGGTCAAAGGAAAGTCATAGATTCTCATGCAGAGTCGCTATCTTCAAGTGCCTTAGAGGTAAATGAATAACTCTTAATCGATTATTGTGCCGACACACGCCTACGAAGGGGGGACGTGTGTTAAGAAACAAAGGTGCAAGGTGATGCGCCATATCGTATAAGCTATTCTGCAAAGGCGTTGAGCCAGGCAAATTTATGTGGATGTTATCTATGGCCTGTAGCTGACATAGAGGAGAGGAAAGTAGATTGTCGTTACTCACATAGTTAATGTAACTTGGTGTGAAATAGATCACGTTTCATCACGGTCTTATTTTGGAAGAAGAATAGAAGGGGCGCTGAATGCATTTTCATAAGAGACCATCGTGGGACAAGTATAAAGATTGTGATGTCACACCTGAGCAGGTGTTTAACGATCGTAGGCGCATCTTGAAACAGATGGGGTTTGTCGGTGCCAGTGCATTACTGTCTTCGAATGCAAATGCGGGTATTTTTGATCTGTTTGGTGATAAAAAAGATAAGTCTCAGTTCCTACGTTCAGACTTACCCCATACCAAGAATACTCAATATGATTCTGTGCTAAACGGTGTATTAACACCCGAGAGCAAAGTGATTACGCATAATAATTTCTACGAGTTTGGCACAGCTAAATCTGATCCTTCAGAAAATGCCCAAGGCTTCAATGTTGAGCCGTGGAAGTTAGTTGTAGATGGGTTAGTCGATAATCCTCTTACTTTGGATTACGACGACCTGTTGAAACTATTTGCATTGGAAGAGCGGACTCATCTGCTTAGGTGTGTAGAAGCCTGGTCTATGGTGATCCCTTGGGTTGGTTTTCCGCTGGCGGCTCTACTTAAGAAGGCGGGAGTGAAGAATAAAGCCACCCATGTCGCTTTTGAGACCCTGTTTGAACCTGAGCAGATGCCGGGTCAAAAAAGCCGATTGATGGGGGGAGGGATCCATTATCCCTACGTCGAAGGCCTCACCATGGCCGAGGCGATGAATGACCTGTCATTCCTCTCTGTTGGCCTATACGGGAAAACGTTACCGCCACAAAATGGAGCGCCCATCCGTCTGGTCGTTCCATGGAAGTATGGTTTTAAGAGTATTAAATCCATTGTGAGAATTCGAGTCACAGACAGGCAGCCTCCGACGAGCTGGAATCAGTTAGCCTCAAATGAATATGGCTTCTATGCCAACGTGAACCCGGAAGTGGATCATCCTCGCTGGTCTCAGGCAACGGAGCGGCGGATCGGTGAAGGAGGGCTGTTTTCAGCAAAGAGAATTAATACGCAAGCTTTCAATGGCTATGGTGAACAGGTGGCAGACATATATAAAGGCATGGACCTTAAGCGCTATTTCTAATTCGTAGCTCGGGTCATGATGACCGGTAGGTAAGGCATGTTTTTACTCTAGTCATCAGCGGGTTTATTTCTTTGGTACTTCTTTGGTGCTTCTTTGATATTAGTTTTTTGGTATTAGTGTTTGGAGTTGTAATGCGATTGACGACAAAACATCTTTTTTGGTTAAAGGCAGTGATTCACCTTGTCGCTATTTTTCCGATTGGATATCTGATTTTTCTTGTTCTGACGAATGGGGCGGGTGGCGATCCTGTTCAGTACATCATCCACTATACCGGGATCGGTGCGTTAAATACCTTGGTTGTCTTGCTAATGGTGTCGCCTCTCGCACGTAAGTTTAAACAGGGGATACTCATTCAAACCCGCAGAATGTTAGGTTTGTATATTTTTGCCTATGCTTCACTGCATATCATGGCATTTGTCAGCCTGGACCTCTTATTCGAGTGGTCACTGTTTCTGCAAGAGGTGGTAAAGCGTCCTTATATTGTGGTGGGGATGATCTGTTATCTCATCTTGATTGCACTTTCTATCACCTCGCTGAAATCACTGAAACGAAAAATGGGTAAGCGCTGGCAGCAACTGCATAATCTGGTATACCTCTTAGCACTGTTAGCGCCGATTCATTTCTACTGGTCAGTCAAATCTGAAGTGATAGAACCCAGCATTTATATACTGGTGATCTGTTTTCTCTTGCTGCTGAGGCTAGGTCTATCAGCAAAGTTATCTCAATCTCTCTCCTGGTTGAAGCTCAGATTGAATATGTAAGTGCACAGGACTCCCAAAATTTGGCCTTGTAGCAGGCTATATTCAAATTATGTCGGCTGCCTTTAAATTTCGTGATACACATCTCGGAAAATCCCTCGCGTTAATGATTGGAAATCTTTGACAAACTCGGTTTTATCTTCGAAGGTTATAAGTAGGGTCAATTTCATCAATGCTTAGGGAATGACAATGGACAGTATTAATCGTTTGTTTCGAAAGGTAAAAATTTCAACTCGCCTCTTTATCATGTTGGGGTTATCGATCGTTGCGACCGTTTTTATGTTTCTCTTTGCCCTTATAAGTATTGAAAACCTGTTAGTGGCTGAGAAAGAGGCTAAGTTGTCCTCATTGGCCGATGTCGGTGAAAAAGTGATATTTCGTTATTACCAAAGTGCTCAAGCTGGCGAAATAACAGAAGAGGAGGCTAAGCAAAGTGCCATTTTAGCTCTGGATGAATTGAGATATGCGGGTAAGGAGTATTATTGGACCATAGATACCAATGGTGTGATGATTCAGCATGCGTTTGCTAAAAAGCTGATTGGTACCAATGTATTGGGGATAAAAGACCCTAACGGGGTCAAGTTGTTTGAATTAATGGTGTCAGGTACAGAGCGTAAAGAGTATGCGCTTATCGAATATATGTGGAATCGACCTAATGCCACAGACCCGAGTCCTAAGATGAGTGTGGTAAAGCGCTTTAAACCTTGGGGATGGATTGTCGGTACGGGGATGTACGTGGATGATATTAAAACACAAGAAGCGGCTTTTGCCTGGCAGTATCTGTTTGTCGGGGGGCTGGTTTGGTTACCCGTTATCTTTATTCTGTTTATCATAATTCAAAGCATATCGAGACCCATGCAGCAGACAATTTCAGCATTTGAGAATATTGCTAAAGGTGAAGGGGATCTGACCCTGCGATTGGAAGAGTCCGGCAGTGATGAGCTCAAAGAGGTAGCCAGTAATTTCAATATTTTTATCGTAAAAATTCAGGCCGTTGTGCAGTCGGTATTGGCTTCAGTTTCCCATAGCCAGGAGCTGGCCACCGGTCTGGCTGCCATCTCTTTGGAAGCAAATGAAGTCACCAATAATATGCAGTCTGAGACGGAAAGTGTCGCAACCGCGATTAATGAGATGTCCATGGCGGCATCAGAAGTTGCCTCTAATGCACAGCTTGCCGCAGACAGTGCCGGAAGTGCAGATTCAGAAGCGGATAGGACGACGAGTGTAGTGGGTAGTGCGATGGACAAGATTAATGAGCTTTCGATTGAGCTGGAAACCACATCGGAAGTTGCACAAGGCCTGCAAGTGAGCTCAGGAAAAATAGGCCAAATTCTGGATGTTATCGTGGGTATTGCTGAGCAAACTAACTTGCTTGCACTGAATGCTGCCATCGAAGCCGCGCGAGCTGGTGAAGCGGGCCGTGGTTTTGCCGTGGTTGCCGATGAGGTGAGGACATTGGCAAGTCGTACACAGGAGTCTACGCAAGAAATTAATGGCATTATCGATGCTATCAAACATTCGATCGTGAGTGTCAACCAGTCTGTTGAGAAGGCTAAGCTCCGATCCAGTGAGACGGTTCAGGAAACGGGGCAAGTGGTGGATGCACTGGAGACCATTAAGTCATCTATTCGTCAGATTTCAGACATGAATATTCAAATTGCCGCCGCGACAGAGGAGCAGAGCGCCGTTATTGCAGAGTTAAATATGAATGTGACTCGAATTAATGATATCTCGTTAGAGAATCAAGAGAAGAGTGTCCAGATCGGCAATTCGAGTCAACAGATACAGGACGGTTCAACAGAGCTGAACAGTTTAGTATCAAGTTTTAAGATTTAGCCATGTAAAGATTCAACAATATCGTGAGTGACGAGAGCCAGGCTTATAGCCTGGCTTTTTGTATCAGGCCGAAACCAGAACCGTAACAGACTTTTGACCATAAATTGAGCTTTCCTGTTAATCGAATCCGAAGAAAAACCTGTAAAAATAATAGGTTCATCTTGTTCGACGATTATGTAGCGGGTAATCTGAACTTTCATTATCCTCCGGAGCTCCCTATGAATGACCTGTTACCCGATTTATTTGATCACTTTGATGGTGAACTTTCGCTTTTATCCGCTAAATTTAAACAGTATGGAAAGAGAGACATATTCTGGGGCGAGGTCGTCACGATTAAGTGCTTTGAAGATAATTCCAAAGTGAAACAGATACTGGCAACAGAGGGGAAGGGGAAAGTGCTCGTTGTCGATGGTGATGCCTCCATGGACAGGGCGCTCCTGGGGGATTTAATCGCCTTAAGTGCTGTAGATAATGGCTGGGAAGGCGTTGTCATCAATGGTTGTGTCAGGGATGCGGGGGCACTTAAGAAGATGGACCTTGGCATTAAGGCTCTTGGTGTCAACCCGATTAAGACGGTTAAACTCGATCGAGGAGAGGTCAATATTTCACTCGAGATGGACAGCGTTATCATTGAGCCGGGCATGATGCTATATTCGGACGAAAATGGTATCGCAATCGCACCTAAGGCATTAGATCTCTCTTTCTTGTTGTAAATTTATTCGCAAAATTCAGATGGAACCTGTTATGAAAATATTGAAATGGCTTTTTGTTGTATTTTTTATTCTCATCATTTCATTGGCGGCCTACTTGACGCTGGTGTTTGATCCCAATGATTTTAAACCTCAGCTCGTTGACGCCGTAAAAGAGAACACGGGGCGCGACCTTGTGGTCGCAGATAAGTTGTCATGGACATTCTTTCCATCGATTGGCATAAAACTCTCTAAGGTTTCTCTATCAAACCCATCGGGCTTCGATACCAGCTCCATGTTGGAAGTGAATGAAATCGTTGCTGAGGTCGCTCTGATGCCTTTGTTCAGCAAGCAAGTTGAAATTGCTCAGCTGAATGTCGATGGACTGACGGTGAATCTTGAAACGCGTATAGATGGCCAAACCAGCTTCGATGGTCTTGAGGGGAGCAAGAGTGCAGATAAACCCGCTGCTGAATCGAGCGCTCAATCCGGTAAAGGTTTGGCTGGCTTGAATATCGGTGGTGTTGCCATCACCAATACCCAAATCCGTATGCTGGATGAAAAGACAGGGACAGAGCAACTCTTCAATCTGGAAAAGTTAACGCTAGGTCAATTTGCATTAGGGGAGTTCGCGCCACTGGAATATCAGTTTAATGCCGAGCTTCCGGATATGACCCTATCAAGCCATGGTGAAGGCCTGATTAAGGTAGACGCTTCCATGCAGGCGATTGAATTAAAAGATCTCAAGATCAGCAACTCTGTTGCAGGAGAAGGCATACCGAATAAAAAGCTAGATATCAGTCTACTGACTCAGGTATCGATAGCGTTAGATAAAAAACGATTAAAACTCTCTTTAGAGGAGTTCATCGCCGATCAAATAGAGGCGAAAGGCGAGGTTAGCGTTGCCTACGGTGGTAAGGTGCCCAATATTGACGGCCAATTGAGCTTCGGTGAGATTGATTTAGATAAATTTATGCCCCCGAGCGATGCACCGAGTCAGTCAGACGCGAAAGAGAAGCAAGCTACATCGACTCAAGAACCGGATCTGTCGGCGATGAAGTTAGTTAACTTCAAGCTGAATGTGACCGCTGAGTCGATAAAGGTCGCCAATATGCTCACCAGCAAGTGGGTAATGAAGCTTGCACTAAAAGATGGCGTATTAAATCTGAGTAAACTTAACGCTAACCTGTACAAAGGTAAGCTGTCTGTCACCGCGCAAGTCGACGCTAGACAATCTGTACCGAGTTACAGTTTTGAGAAATCGGTAGAAAAGGTTCAGATCCGTGAACTGTTGAAAGATGCTGCAGATGTCGATCTATTAGCCGGCAGTGCAAACTTTACAGTGAAAGGGAATGGGAGAAGCTTAATAACGGCTAAGATGAAGAAAAATCTTGCCGCAAAAGGTCAATTTGAAGTTTCAGATGGTGCCTTATATGGTGTCAATATTCCTCAGATGTTGAGGGATGCGCAAGCCAAGTTGAGTGGCGATCTGTCCTCAACAGATAGCGTTGAGAAAAAAACCGATTTTACCAGTTTAACGGGTTCATTTTCGCTTGTTAATGGTGTTGCTTCTAACCCCGATCTACTCATGGCCTCCCCATTAATTCGACTGTCTGGTGCCGGAACCGCCAATATTGTCACAGAGGCATTAGATTACTCTCTAACGACCTCTGTCGTAGGCTCCCTCGAGGGACAAGGCGGAGGAGAGCGGGAGGCATTACATGGCGTCGAAATTCCCTTTGCTATATCAGGCACATTCTCTGAGCCAAAGTTCGCTCTCGATACCGCAGCCCTGTTTGATGCTAAGTTGAAACAGGAAGCCGAGAAAGTGCAAGATAAATTAAAAGATAGTCTCTTAAAGAAACTGGGTGGATTTTAATGAACAAGTTATTGCTCTTATCTCTTGGGGGGATCATGTTAACGGCCTGCTCTCAGGGGGCGAATAAGGACGCTGTCGCCGAGAAAGCCATCGCAGAGAAAGCTGTAGCCGAGAAAGTGAATGCAAGTGCGGTAGAGGTACCGTCAAATCTGGAGTTGCGAGATGACAAATTGATCCCAAAGCAGATTGAGCCAAAAGATGCGGTACAAACAGGCTTGTTAACGGGTGAGCTGCAAGTTACGCCAGATGATGGTTTGAGTGTCTTGTTGTCGATCACCAACAATCAAGCCTATGGCGTGCTCATTCAATATCGCTCGGGAATGACTGCCGACTTACAAATATTGGATCCACAAGGTGAAAAAGTCTGGGCTTGGTCAGACGATATGATGTTTACTCAAGCACTGAGAGACACCTCGATAGCATCGGGTCAAATGATTAAAGTAAACTTTACTGTCCCTGAAAGTGTGCTTAATAATCTCAAGGGCCGAGGTTATTCGCTGGTGGCAAAGTATGTGGGTCATGCAACTGAGTCCAACCGAGTCGCGATGACTGATGTCACCGTGTCACTCGACCCCTATATCAATTAGCTGTGTCTAAAGTGAAAAGCCAGTGTCTTTGTGGACACTGGCTTTTTTTGTCACCAATTAACTCACTTCAGTTAGTCGCGTTTGTAGCTATCAAACTGTTTTACCAACTCTAATTGCCTGCTGCTTTGCGCTGTGACCTCTTGGCTGCAGCTGGCTGCATGTTCACAATTTTGTCTGAATTTGTTGGTGCCGGACTCAAGATCCATCGCACTGGCATAGACTTGATTAATTACGGTGGACTGCTCTTCTGCGGCAACGGCAATCTGCTCACCGTTGGCTTCCATCTGGTGGAGTGCCTCACTGACAGATTGAAGACTGTCAGATAACATTTGATCCGATTCAACACTTTTTGATGTCAACTGGTGGCTCTGTTGCATCTGGCTGACAGCCTGAGCCGTGGTTTGGCTTAATGTATCTATGATGGACTGGATCTCTTGTGCCGATGTTTGTGAGTGATTGGCCAGACTACGAACCTCATCGGCAACCACAGCAAAACCACGTCCGGCCTCACCGGCGCGTGCGGCTTCGATTGCCGCATTGAGCGCCAGAAGGTTTGTCTGTTGGGCCAGGCTATCTATGACCTCCAATACAGACTTAACTTTCACGCACTGTAATTCGAGATCCGAAATTGACTGTTGGGACTCAGTTAACAGACCGGTGATCTCAGAGGTGGTTTTTTGGCTTGTCTCCAGTGCCGATTGCGTCATTTGGATCTTTTCTACCAGGGTAGATATCTCATCGGCCGAGCTGGTCGTACTTTGTGCGATGTCGTTAACCGCTTCATTCATCTGACCTATGGCCACGACGACCTGCTCAAGATTCGATGATTGTTCAACTAACTGAGTTTGATTGGATTGAGTCTGTTGATCCTGCTCCTCCATGCTCTCCTGAAGCCCTTCACCGCTGTCTTTGACGCGGCCAAGAATTGCAAGACACTCCGCTTTTTGCATCCTTAGACTCAATTCAAGATGGGATAACTCATCTTGGTAGCCTGTGTAGATAACTTGGTTCAGCGCGCTATCATGAACCTTTCTACTCATGGTCATCAGATGATTAAGTCGTTTGTTTAATCGACTCAATGGCAGTAAAAAGCTGAACAGGCCAATAGCACCTAACCCCAAGGCAACTGGGATAGACGAAGAAATAGTGGCCAGATAGAACATCAAACATGAGATCGCCCAACTTAGACCTAAGGTTGGAACGATGGATAGACGATTCTTGGGTTTAATTGTTTTACCTGCATTGATGGCGTCGTAACAGGTTTGAGCCCTGGCTTTTAATAATGGCTCAGGCTTGGTTCTGACAGATTGGTATTCGGTTATTTTTCCCTGATGTCTGATGGGCGTGACGAAAGCATTGACCCAATAATACCGGCCATCTTTACAGCGATTCTTGACCAGCCCCATCCAGGAGCTGCCACCCTGAACGGTTTGCCAAAGATCTTTAAATGCTGCCTTGGGCATATCAGGGTGTCTGATGATGTTGTGAGGTTTACCGATCAGCTCAGACTTTTCATAACCACATGTCTGCATGAAGTCACTGTTTACGTGAGTGATGTGACTCTTAAGATCCGTTGTCGATAGAATTTTGTAACTGTCCGGGTAGGTGACTTCGTTTGCTTGTGGTTGATTCTGATTGTCCATAATATCGGTATCTATGTTGATTCGAGTTTTTATTGGTGAGGATTATTGGACATTTAACTTGCTAAAACTGTGATTATCAGCAACTTATAAGATACATTTCAGATGTTTTTTAATCTTGTGATGGAGGTCGCAATGAAGGGGGCAATCTGGTAGGAAGGGGATATGACTGCAACGGCTTGCGCTGCAGTCATAGAGGTGCTGATACCCTGTAGAGTTGAAACAGGGTCATGCTTATGAAGATTTAGGCCCGGACGTTGGTGACGTCAACATACAACTTCAACTTTTGTCCCGGTTGAATATACTTGCTCTTTTCGAGTGAGTTCCAACGCACGAGATCGTTGATTCTGACTTTAAATTTTGAAGCAATACGAGCGAGGGAATCCCCGGAACGTACGGTGTAATTGACCTTACGTGTAATAGAAGATGAACTCTGCTTACTGCTTCCCGTCCAGATTGCCAGCTTCTTCCCTATTTTTAGTTGATCTTTAGGCGCCATGCTGTTCCAGCTGGCGAGTTGAGATACCTTAACCTTATGGGCTTTGGCTATTTTCCACAGGGAGTCACCGGAGCGGACCTGATAGGTGATCTTTTGGCTGCCACGTTTAACATTTTGCTTTGAGATCTGTCTCTGCCCTAAAGAGAGGGCATATTGCTCAGGGTTCTTGGCTGCCACGGGGATCAACAGGTGCTTGCCGGCGATAATGGTATTTCCCTTGATATCGTTAACGGCGCGCAGTGCTGAGGGGGTAGTTCGATATCGTTTAGCGATAAGCCCCAGGCTATCTCCGGATTTTATCTGATAACGTTCCCAGTTTAGTCTCTCTTTGGCGTCTGTATCGGCCAAAGCAAGGTTGAATCCTAATACTCTGTCAACCGGTAGAACCAAATTATGTGGCCCTTCCGGCGCCGTAGACCAGCGGTTGTATCCGGGGTTGAGCTTATGTAATTCTGAGGTCGTCATATTGGCAAAGCCGGCAGCCAGGGCTAAATCTATCTGGCCCTTTACATTGACCACTTCAATAATAGGTTCATTATCAATCGGACTCAGCTTAATGCCATATTTCTCGGCGTTTTTAATTACATCGGCTAAGGCAAGAAGCTGTGGAACGTATCGCTCTGTTTCCGTTGGCAGATCCAGTGACCAAAAGTCGGTCGGCTTGCCATTTTTCTTGTTTCTTTTAACCGCGTTTCTGACACGACCTTCGCCGGTGTTGTAGGCTGCAATGGCGTAGAGCCAGTTTCCATGGGTTTTCTTATACAGATATTCGAGCATATCTAATGCTGCCACTGTAGCGGCCGGAACATCCCGACGTCCGTCATACCACCAGTTCATCTGCAGACCAAAATGCTTCGCCATCGGGGAGGTAAATTGCCACAAACCCGAGGCTGCGCCGTGGGAATAGGCAAAAGGGTCGAATGCACTTTCTACTATGGGGAGCAGAGCCAGCTCGATGGGGAGATCGCGTTTTTCTATCTCATCGACAATCAGGTATAGAAATGGTGTGGCCCGCTCAGACACTCTGGCAAGATGTTGAGGGTGCTTGATATACCATTCCCGGTATTGCTTTACTAATTTGTGTTCGGGAACGGGTAGCGCTAATCCAAGACGAATTCGTTCCCAGACATCTGTGACCTCGACAACTTCAACTTTTGCCGGGGATTCAGAGTCCACGCTCGTGACAGCAGGTGCGGTCGGAGTGGTGTTTTGGTTTTGAGTGGCTTCAGGAGCCGGGACGTCAAGAGACTGACAAGCCGAAAGCAGGGAGAGACTCCCTGCAATTACAATAGTTTGTATGCGCATTAAAAAAACATTCCTTAATTTTGTCCCTCTGTTTTTTTGAAAACATGATAAAACGGGGACTTATTTAGCGCATCATTCTAATTTATTTTTTAGAAGTTGTCCTTCCATTGTCTGAGAAGCCCGAAAACGGTGACATTATCTGAGTGTTTAACCTCGAAATGGCTGGAAATTGAGCGCTGGATCGCCTGCGTATGACAGCGCAGGAAGGGATTGATACTAAGCTCTTGCCCTATGCTTGATGGAAGGGTCGGTTTTCCAAGCTTACGCTGTGCAAGACAGTCAGCATTGTGGGCTGCCAATGCTTTATTTTCTGAGTCGACTTCGAGGGCAAATTTAAGGTTTGAAAGTGTGTATTCATGAGCGCAATAGACCTGAGTATTGGAGGACAGTTTGGCTAATGTTTGCAGTGAGCGATTCATCTGCTCAGCTGTTCCTTCAAATATTCGACCGCAGCCTCCGCTGAAGAGCGTGTCACCGCAAAATAGATGGCTTTCTATCAGATAGGCAATATGGCCTAAGGTGTGCCCCGGGACAGAGATAATCTTTGCCTTCGAGGTTAGTTTTGACAGGCTGACCTCTGTTTGGGTCGATATCGGCGTCTTTATATGGGCGATATTTTCATTTGCAGGGCCGAAAATTTCTAATTCATGATCTGCGTACTCGATGAGTCTTTCAAGACCTCCGGTATGGTCCTCATGATGGTGAGTAATTAATACACCGGCCAAGATTTGTTTGTGCTCTTCCAGATGACCTATTACCGCCTCAGCATCACCCGGGTCGACGACATAAACAAAAGAGTGTGCTGCTTGGGAGATGACCCAGATATAATTATCATCAAACGCGGATATTGGCGTAATGGTTAAGCTATCAGAGCTGGATTGTGATACTGGCGATTGCGCGTCTTGCATACTGAGATCCCGATTCAAACAAATAATTGTACTGCGGTCAGTTTACTTAGCAATGCTATTGCTTGTATAGCGCTTTAACGCTTTAATAGTTTTATCATAAATATATATATCAGTATTTTACAAGATCATCTCTTCAAGTTGCGATTTGAGTGATCCACAGGAGTTAACATTGTCAGTTAATCCCAGGCCACAGCTACCCGAGCAATGGTCCCAATTGCCTGACGGCGAAACCATTAAGCTACATATTGAAAAAGAGCTGGCTCCCTGGTGGCCTAAGGTCTTTGGTTATCATATGTTGAGTCTGGGTGCCTTGAGTGCAGAGCTCGATATGCCTGGGTTACCCATTGGCAGACGCTTTTCTCTTTTTGATGGTGAAGGTGCAGCACTTCGAGCCGATTTTAGCGCATTACCGATACAAAACGGGGTGATCGATGCGGTGGTTATGAATATGCTGCTCGAGTTTGAGCCCGATCCTTATAAATTATTGCGCGAAACTGACCGGGTTTTGATATCGGGGGGGTACCTCTTTATCATAGGTTTCAACCCGCTAAGTCCCGCTTTTATTGGTAAGATATTGCCGAAACAGCAAGAGGCGTTTCCTTGGTGTGGCCGCTTTTTTATGCCTTCGAGGGTAAAAGACTGGCTTGGATTGTTAGGGTACCGGGTCGTTGGTGATGAGCGTTTGTTATATCACCATATGTTAAGTGATATTAATCAGGATAGTATATGGCAACATGCTTTAGAGGCATGGTTGCCAGGTTCCGGCAGTTTATATCTTATCGTTGCCAGAAAACTTGAGTCTCCCTTGACGCCTATTCATGAGAAGCGAAAAATCAGGCAACCCAAGTGGAGTACGGCGCCAAGTGCCGGGCGAGCTGGACATCATTCGAAGCAACAGAGTTAGCTTGAATGGAATGAGCATTCACATATTTTTCATGTATACCAAACAGTTAATGCCGGTTGGTATAAAATCACTATCAAGTAAATTGTAGAATAGAAGCAGATGCGAATAACATTAAAACAGCTAACAATTTTTGAAGCGGTAGCGCGAAGTGGACAAGTTGCCCGTGCGGCTGAAATGGTTAACTTATCGGCTCCGGCCACCTCGATGGCACTGTCGGAACTCGAGAGTCAATTGGATGCGAGGCTATTTGAGAGAGTGGGTAATCGGTTGAGACTCAACTCTCAGGGCAGTTTATTACTGCCTTTAGCGACGGAAGCACTGCAAAAGTTCGATCAAATTGAGCATCTTTTTTCTTCTCCCGAAGCGGAACTCAGTGGCACATTAAACGTCAGTGCCAGTTCTACCATAGGTAATTATTTGATGGCAAAAAGTTCGGTTGCATTTTGCCAGCAACATACCAGCGCGCTTGTGGACCTCGATATTACTAATACGCTTGCCGTGATAAAGTCTGTGCTCGAATTTCGCAGTGAAGTTGGATTTATTGAGGGCCAATGTCTGGATAGTCGAATAAGAGTCGAGGCCTGGCACAAGGATAAACTATTGGTATTTTGTCACCCGGCACACCCTTTGGCTGGTCAACGGGTAGCCCCGCAGGCATTGAAGGGACAGCCTTGGGTGATGAGAGAGGAGGGCTCCGGTACTCGAGATTATTTTATCAGCTCTGCTCAAGCGCTGGATATGCAGCCCATCGAAAGGTTTAACTTCTCAACGCCAGATGCCATCAAGCAAGCGGTAAAACAGGGCGCAGGGTTAGCCGTACTGTCAGAGCTTACGCTCGAGAAAGAGGTAAGCCGAAAAGAGTTGGCGATTATTGAAGTTGAAGGGCTGGAGCTGGAGCGTCACTTTTATCGGATTCATCACAAGAGTCGAAAATCGACCCCTTTGTGTGATGCTTTTATCGACTTTTGTAAGGGCTTTATTAATGTGGCTTCTTAATATCCATAGATATTATGCTTGATAGCCGATATCTTCTTGTTTAGGTTTTGCTTCTGCGGCGTCTCTGGCTAAAGTGTCGCAGCGTTCATTTTCGACATGTCCGGCATGACCCTTAACCCAGCGCCAGTCAATCTCATGACCTTTACTCGCTTGATCTAATCGCTTCCACAGGTCGACATTTTTGACCGGCTGTTTACTCGAGGTGATCCAGCCCTTTTTCTTCCAGCCATGGATCCATTGAGTGATCCCTTGTCGCATATATTGGCTGTCACTGGTCAGCACAATTTTACAGGGTACTTTTAGTGCTTCTAATGCAATTATAGGCGCCAATAATTCCATGCGATTGTTGGTGGTTAACAGGAAACCGTCAGCGATCTCTTTGGTGTGTTGCTTGTATTTCATCACCACACCATAGCCTCCGGGACCGGGATTACCTAGGCAGGAGCCATCAGTAAATATAGAGAGCTGTTTCATACCCATCATCAAGTTGCTACCATAGTCAAATCGTTGGGCGAGTATACCCAAAAACTTAATAAGTGCTATTAATCTTATGAATATCGTTTCAAGTGCAAAACGTCAGGTTATTCTGGATACAGAAACCACAGGTATGAACCAAGGGGCCGGTGCGATCTACCTTGGACACCGTATCATCGAAATTGGTTGTGTTGAGGTGATTAATCGTCGTCTAACCGGACGCCATTATCATGAATACATCAATCCTCAACAGATCATCGATGAGGAAGCGATTCAAGTTCACGGTATTACCAATGACTATGTCGCTAATAAACCCAAATTTGCCCAGATTTCACAAAGTTTTATCGACTTTATTGATGGTGCCGAAGTGGTGGCTCATAACGCGAGCTTCGACGTTAGCTTTATGGATCATGAGTTTTCTTTGTTGCAGCCGCGAGGTCCGAAAACGGCAGATATCTGTCAGATTCTGGATACTCTTGATATTGCAAAGTTTTTGCACCCGGGGCAGAAAAATAACCTGGATGCCTTGTGTAAGCGATACGGGATAGATAACTCTCGTCGAGAACTCCACGGCGCTTTACTCGATGCGGAGATCTTAGCCGACGTCTACCTCATGATGACGGGTGGTCAGACTAAGTTCAACCTTTCCGGTGATAAGGCTGGAGAAGGGGAGGGAGGTATCATTCGTTTAAACAGTAATAGAGCAAATCTTAAAGTGATCAGAGCAACGGCCGATGAACTAACTAAGCATGAAGAAAGATTAGATTTAGTTGCAAAATCAGGACAATGTATTTGGCGAGGATAGCGTCACTTTATGACTTTAATGAAGATTAAGAATAAACTTGTTAGCTCACTTATAGCGCTGAGTATTGGCTTGAGCACCATGGCCGTAGCCGCTGTTGTGCCGTCTGAGAAAGCCCATGAGCTCAAAAATCGTTTTCGAATCGACCATATGGTCGATAGCCTGACGTTAGTTATTCAACGTAAGTACGGCAGCGGCCCCGTTGTTATCGTTTTACCCGATGGTAGTAAATGGTATGCCAGCCGTCATCCCAAGCAGGTTAAATGGGTTGATGGTCTTAGTGGTGACATTGTGACTATCGAGAAGCCTATGCCTGGTCCATGGCAGTTACTCGGGCGCGTCGTTAAAGGCTCCACAATAAAGAAAATCTCAAAGTTAGACATCTCTGTCGAGCCTTTCCCACAACCTCTGTTCCAAGGGGAGCGCTTAAAAGTCACGGCGCAGCTATTAGGCGATGAACAGCGCATTAGAATGCCTGGGTTAGATTATCTGTTCGAGTGGACAACTAAATTTATCAGTGACCATCAGGTCGGTGAAGAAAATTTTGCTACGGGGAATATTATTGTAGGCTCCTATAAAGACAATGGAGAAGGGTTAGATGAACGTCCAGATGATGGCCTGTTTACCGGGAAAATCAATTTAACTCAAGCCTGGGGGACTTATGATCTTCATGTAAATGCGAGAAATAATATTTTTTCGAGGGACTTTCATCATAAGTTTGTATTGTCTCCTATTCCCATAAGTGTCGATGTCATCGAACCTGAAGACCCACTAAAAGACAGGTGGAAGTTATTTGTTAAGGTCAATGACGAGGCGGTGAGGTTAGACGAAACACATTTAGATTTTGAATTAGTAGGACCGGCGGGACTGCAACTTCCTATTACTATCAATGGTCTTGAAGAAACAGAAAGTGAGTTGTTACTGCCAGAAGTTGCAGAGTTTGGCAGCTACCGCATTAAAGGCGTCGCGGCAACAACCACACTTAGCGGAAGAGAGATCTTACTCAGTATGCCTGAGCGGTTCTTCAACTTGATTGAGCCACCGGAGCCTCCGCCAACAGCCGAAGAGTTAGCGGCTATCGCGGCGAAGAAAGCGGCTATTGCAGAAAAGAAAGCCAAGGATGATGCTGTTTTTTGGATCATATTAGTTAACTGTGGGTTATTAGTCTTCGGTATTCTAGGTTTACTTATCTGGCGTAAACGTCGCAACTTGAAAGAGGCGTTAGCGGCAACTCAGTTACGTTTAGATGAAGAGAAGGCAAAGCAGAAGGAGCTTGGACCGGCGTTAGATGAAATTGATTTAACTATGCCGGAAGATCCACCTTCATAAATACGGCTGTTTAGTTTGAAAATGCAGCGAATACCATTGAATCGCTGCTTTTTTAACTAAACAGTTTAACTCTTAAAAAAATTGATTGACGAGACCTACCGACCTATATATTATTCACCGCAACTTGATGTGGAGCGGTAGTTCAGTTGGTTAGAATACCGGCCTGTCACGCCGGGGGTCGCGGGTTCGAGTCCCGTCCGCTCCGCCAATCAAGTTACTAAATTTAGTTTTATTGTTAGTGACATAACGATGAAATAGCTGCAAAGCAATAAGTTTAGGAGCGGTAGTTCAGTTGGTTAGAATACCGGCCTGTCACGCCGGGGGTCGCGGGTTCGAGTCCCGTCCGCTCCGCCAACACAAAGACGAAAGCCTCTACAGAAATGTAGGGGCTTTTTTCGTTGTGGCGGATAAAATCAGAGCAGCGGTAGTTCAGTTGTGCCAACAATGTTCCATACATTGTTATGGCATACACTCCATCCATGGAGATATTAGCTTCTTTTGAATAGAAAGCTTGTACATCCCTGTACAGTGCCAGTTCGTCATCCATGACTCTCGTTCATGAGCTTATGGCTTTACCATATTCACCCTGTCTCACGTGCCGAAGGCACAATTCGAGTCCCGTCCGCTCCGCCAAACAACGAAGCCCTTGTCGAAAGACAAGGGCTTTTTTGTATCTGAAATTCAGTACAATTTAATTCAGAGCGGTCACTCTCGATCCTCTATGGTCTTCATTACTGTCTTGATGGCATTAAGCTTCC
>PJEL010001869.1_pt1 | contig 20218 bp, 3 predicted proteins | sample 1853271 | NCBI WGS metagenome assembly PJEL01 (sample SAMN08108733, study PRJNA415343) | Invertebrate metagenome, whole genome shotgun sequencing project. | host: Globobulimina | place: Sweden: Gullmar Fjord | collected 2015-08
AAGCAACAGATCAGACCGTTGTAACCATAGTTGACGAGGCCATCAGCGGTCTAAATGCAGTTGATGACAGCCCCACTGTGCTGGGTGATACCACTACCCTAACGGCAACGATAACAGCCGGTAGCAATGTAAGCTACGAATGGGATTTTGGGACTGGCATTACAGCCAGCGGAGCCGTCGTGAGTTATGTCTACCCGGATGCCGGGCCATACACCGCTGTGGTCACGGCCACCAACTCAGTGAGTGAAGCAACAGCTCAGACCTTTGTGACTATAGTGGATGAGGCCATCAGCGGTCTAAATGCAGTTAATGACAGCCCGACTGTTGTAAGCAACACCACCACCTTGACCGCGGCTATCACTGCCGGAACCAATGTGACTTACACCTTCAACTTCGGCGACAACACCCCCCCCTACTCCCTACCCCCTACCCCCTACTCCCCAATCACCACCACCCACACTTACACCACCCCCAACACCTATACAGTTGTCGTCACCACCCATAATAGTCTGACTGAAATGACCGCCACGACCGTTGTGACCATAGTTGACGAGGCCATCAGCGGTCTAAACGCAGTTAATGACAGCCCGACCATAGTAAGCAACACCACCACCCTGACCGCGGCCATCACTGCCGGAACCAATGTGACTTATACCTGGAATTTTGGCGACGGAAGTCAATTGATAATTGATAATGGACAATTGATAATGGGGGTTTTGAGTAGGACGCACGTTTATTCTCAGGTGGGGACTTATAGGGCCATTGTCACCGCCAGCAATTCGGTGGGTGAAATAACAACTACAACGACAATAACTATCACCGGATTACCTCAACTTAATATCGTCAAAAGCGGCCCAACTGCTGCTCTAGCTGGTTATCCGATTACCTACACCTTAGTTGTAAGCAATAGGGGGACGGAGGCAGCCACTAATGTGGTTATTACAGATGTTATCCCTGTTGGAGCCAGTTACATTGCGGGAGGAACTAAAGCGGGCAATGTTGTTAGCTGGACAATTTCTACTTTAGATGTGGGTGAAATAATGACCAAAACCTTTAGGGTTACGGCAACAGATACCATAACTAATAACGATTATAGGCTTACCGCAACAGGGGGATACTCAGCCACAGGTCAACAAACTGTCACTACAATTATTCGTAATTGGCGTTTGGTTACCAGTGATATCACTGTTCCTATTAGTGGTGAGCATAGTTTAGCCTACGATAGTAGCCTTGATAAGCTTATCCTGTATGGCGGTTATACCTCGATATGGCCCTACGAAAATACCACTTGGGAATTTGATGGCACAGCATGGATATCTACCACCACCCTTTCCGGTCCCGAAGCGCGTTATGGAAGCCAGATGGCATACAACGGCACTCAAATTATTCTCTTTGGGGGGAGTGATGAAAGTGATACGACCTTTAACCAGACTTGGGGTTATGCCAACAATACCTGGAACCAAATCAATGTTAGTGGCAATGTTCCCCTTAAGCGTACCTACCACACTATGGCCGTTGATTCCGGTAGTGGTATCATTTATCTCTTTGGCGGTAATGACGGTCTAAGCCATTACAATGATTTATGGGCTTATCAAAACGGAGCCTGGAGTCAACAAATCCCTGTTGGCAGTACGCGACCCTCAACCCGTACATTGGCGGCGATGACCTATGTACCCGCCTCATTTACAGGAGGGAGCCAAGGCGGTTTACTGCTCTTTGGGGGATGGAGCACAACAGCGACTCCCCTGGACGACCTCTGGCTCTTTGATTTTGATACCCAAGCCTGGACTGAGCTTGATGATGACGGAGGAGGTGGCCCAGTGGCCCGGATGGATCACAGCCTAAGCTATGATCCAGACATAAAGCAAGTTGTCTTGATAGGGGGAAGCCCTGATGATGGCGATACTTTGCTGGCTGATACCTGGCATTATGACCCCCTAAATAAGTGGCAAGAAGCTATTGCTGTAACGCCCAGAGCTTATCATCAGGCAATTTATGGTGATGAGGCCATAATCAGTTTCGCAGATGGGCAGGTGTGGATTTATGAATAAACACTTATCACCCCAAACTGAGATTAAATCCAATAAAAGTAGCCCAAGTCTAACCCTGAAAGAAAAACAAATTACCCTATCTGGTCAAGGAAAGAAGATGAATAACAGCTCAAAATTCAAAAGTAAAACAATAACCCCGTTTATAATGGTCTTAAGCCTGATATTGGCAAGTGTGGCTGCTCTGAGTATAACCCCTGAGTCAGTTTTATCTCAAGGGGGTGGAGCCTTAGAAATCACTATAAGTGGACCTGCATCTGTTGATGTTGGTGACCCAATCATTTATACCTTGACTGTTACCAATACAGGTGGCAGAACGCTCACCAATTTGGTTATTACCAATGAAGTTCCTACAGGTGCAGCCTATATTGGGGGCAGTGGAGGGGCGCTTGATGGAAGTACAGTTAATTGGGTTATACCTTCATTAGATAGTGGAGCAAGTGAACAAGTTGGCTTTGCTGTTACCGCAAGCCAAACAACTACCAACGATAACTATCAAGTAACAGCTGATGATAATTTCTTAAAATACCAGCATAGTTTCTTTGCTAATAGCAGACAAACATTTGATTATTTTGGAAATTCTCTTGACATTAGCGGCGACTACGCTATTGTGGGTTCTCATGGTGAAGATGATTTTGGTGAATCATCCGGTGTAGCATACATTTTTAAATGGGACGGTACTAATTGGATTTTACAAACCAGACTTCTTGCCAATAGTGGAGCAGCCTCGGATGAATTTGGATACAGTGTTGCCATTGATGGAGACTATGCAGTTGTTGGAACTACACACGATGATGCAGTATATATTTTCAAACAAAATGGCACGACATGGGGACAAAACTGTACAGGCACACCCTTGACTTGTACAGAAACACAAAAAATTACTGATACTGACCCGGGTAATTATGACCTAGCCTTTGGAAATCATGTTGCTATAAGTGGGGACAACATTATTGTTAGCTACCATGGGGACATTGAAAATGGTTCACTATCCGGTGCGGCATATATTTATAAGCGCAATGGCACAACATGGGGGCAAAGTTGTACCGGTACACCCTTAACTTGTACAGAGACTCAAAAACTCCTCCCTAGCGATGGAGCAGCCTTGGATGGATTTGGATCCAGCGTTGCCATTAATAGTGATTACGCTATTATTGGGGCTTCTCAGAATGATGATAAGGGCACTGATTCAGGCTCAGGATATATTTTCAAATGGAATGGGACAGATTGGATTGAACAAGCCAAACTTCTTGCCAGCGACGGGGCAACAGAAGATTATTTTGGAGGCGGTGAAGTTATTGCTATTGACGATAACTATGCCATTATTGGGGTTAGGAGAGATGATGATAAGGGCACAGACTCAGGTTCAGCCTATATCTTTAAACGAAATGGTACAACGTGGGGGCAAAATTGTACCGGTACGCCCTTGATTTGTACAGAAACACAAAAACTTTTGGCTAGCGATGGTACAAGCGATGATGCTTTTGGAGACAGTGTAGCTATCAGCGGAGATTATACCATTATTGGAGCCTTGGGAAATTCTAGTAATGGAAACATAGGGGCAGCGTATCTCTTTAAACGAGATGGTACAACTTGGGGGCAAAATTGTACAGGTACGATCTTAGCTTGTACAGAGGCACAAAAGCTTACCCCTATTGGTTTGGGATTTGACTTATTTGGAGGCAGTGTAGCTATCAATAGCGACCACACCCTTGTGGGTGCTTTTGGACATGACAACTATTCGGGTGCAGTGTATGCTTTTAAAGAGGCCCAGGATAATATAGTGCTTGTAGGAGATGATACTATTGTTACAACTGTTAGTGATGACACGCCAACGCCACCTGGTTTGACCCTTACTAATGATAGCCCCACCTATTTGGGATTACCAACCACCTTAACCGTCACCACAGCCGCAGAATATATACTTTTTGCTGAGGATTTCGAGAATCTTGTGGATGTTGGGGATGGATTTCAGGCTAATGGGCAATATATATGGTCTATCCATGACAGCGAGATATGGAATTTACAGGGAGCAGGGGATGATTGTCCACCCCTGCTCCTAATGGCACGGTCGCTTACTTTGGTGATTTTGATGGTAGCAATTGCACCTACTCCTGGATGGACGACGATTATCTGGAAATGGTTAATGAGGTGACCTTGCCCACATCAGGTTATGTGACTCTCTCTTTTGACAAATATCAGGACCTTGATTGCGGTGAAGGCGCTCAATCCAGCCTAAATCATAAAATCGTCGGTTTGGCCCATCCGGTCAATGGATTGCCTAATGAAGAAGAGTGTACAATAGATGATAAACTTGTTATTGAAATTTCTACTGATAACGGCTCAACTTGGGATGTTTTGGCCGAATTAGAGAACAGCAGCTCAGGCTGGATCACCGAAACCCTGTTAATAACTGATTATTTAGGACAGAACGTTAAAATACGCTTTCTGGCTGATGTCAAAGATGGACTCTCTCACAAAACGCTAGGCTGGATGATCGATAATGTGTTTATAAAAACCGTATCCCCTACTCTCCCTACATTTTTCTTTGAAGATTTTGAAGCATCTGAATACGTAGGCGCTGGTATTGGCACTGGGGGTGAAGAGATTTGGCGTATGGGTGTCGAAAACTGGAGCCTGCAGCAAGGTTCGGGAGCTAACTGTCCGCCACCTGCTCCAAACAATAGCACCGTTATTTATTTTGGCAATGATTCTGATTGCTCCTACACCTCGATAGCTCAAGATCACCTGAAAATGATAAACTTAGTTGGCTTGCCTCCGTCAATTACTACGACCCTCTCTTTTGACAGCTATGAGGACTTTGATTGCTCACCTTGTTCGGATAAACCCCGAGTTAAAATTTCTACTGATGATGGTGTGACCTGGGATCTCTTGGCTGAACTAGATAACAATGGAGCAGGGTGGACCACCGAAAATCTATCCTTAGCAGATTATGCGGGCGAGTTAAGTATAATAAAATTTGAAATTGATCAAGCTAATCCGGGTTCTGTCACAAATCTGGGTTGGATGATTGACAATGTAGCGCTTAGGGCTGAAGCTGCTAGTGGTGGAGATTCGACAGTTTACACCTGGGATTTTGGGGATGGAAACCCCACAGTAGATAATGGGGCGGTTATAACCCACACTTACGCTACTGCTGGCGATTATACAGCCATTGTCACGGCCACTGGTGGACTAGAGGCCCAAACCTTAGTCACTATCCAAACCCCACCAGCCATCGATGTTACGCCTGTAACCTTGACCGAGACAATGGATACCAACAGCAGCCAAGATATTCAGCTCACTATCTCAAATGTTGGACAAGGCCATCTCACTTGGGATATTATCCTTAACCAGCCTCAATCAACCTTTTATACATGGCTAACCAATGATAACCCCGAAGGGCCAGATTTTAATTGGCTAGATATTTCAGCCACAGGCACCCAAATTAGTGGGTTAGGGGTTGATAATCACGTTGGCCCCTTTCCGATAAGCTTTGATTTTCCTTACTTTGGTCAGAATTATGATGAATTTTTCGTGGGTTCAAATGGGATCATCGGTTTTGGACCCCCAGATAATTATGGTAACCCTGAAAATGCACCGCTGCCATCCCCTGGTGAGCCAAATAATATCATTGCTTGGTTCTGGACTACGCTTCAACCCGGTTCAGGTACAGTTCATTATCAAGAAATTGATAATCAATTAATTATCCAATTTACTGATTATGAATGGCGATATAGCGTTCCCAACACATCCCTAACAGCTCAAGTTATTCTTAAACCTAACGGACAGATTCTGATTCAATATCTTTCCCTTGACCCTGCTGGAACCCTTGATGAATCTGCAATCGGCATTGAAAACCAGGCTGGCAGGCTGGGTTTTCAGGCTGCTTATGGTGGAACTTTTGCCACTGCTAATATGGCCCTGGAATTTACGCCTTCAGTGACATGGTTAGCGATTGACCTAATGAATGGCACAACACCTGAGGGACAAAACTCATCCATTACCCTGACTATAGATACAACAGCTTTAATTAGTGGGACGTACCAAGCCAATATCATAATTCGAAGTAATGATCCGCTAAGACCTGAAGTTATTGTCCCCCTGACCCTTAATGTTCTGGAAGACCCCATTGAGGGTTTAACCCTGACCGACAGTGGATTAACCCGCTTAGGAAATTCAACTGTTTTCACGGCCGCTATTACGGCGGGTGATAATGTGGAATATAGCTGGAATTTCGGCGATGGCTCCTTCCCACTATTGACCCAGAATGATATTTCAAATCAGTCAATCACCGACTATCTCTATTTAGACTCTGGAACCTATACAGTTGTTGTGACCGCCGCCAACTCAATCAGTACCGCCAGTGTGACCACAAGCGTAACCGCCGAATCCCCCTTATTGGGTTTGAGCATAACCCACAACAGCCCTACGATTTTAGCTCAAGCCACCACCTTAACCGCGACAGCAACCATTTCGGTCTGGCAAACGCTTTTCTTTGAAGATTTTGAACCCCCCCTTGAAGAGTTTGATTGGGAGGGTTTTGGTTATCCAAATGGTGAAGACGACCCGATTATGATCTGGTGGATAGAAGATTATTGGAATTTAGAAGCTACAGATGGTAATTGTCCACCGCCACTACCCCATAATAGTACCGTCGCTTATCTGGGTGATGATGACACCTGTATCTATGATGTAGACTATGGGGAATCTTTGGCCCTGGATGGGGATATGCATGTCACTTTACCCCCTGCAGGCGAAGTGTATCTGACTTTTGACAGTTACCAAGATATTGATTGTGTCCTTGATGAGTCTGGTGGGCCTATTTTCTTTAACATAGATGAAAATAAACTTGATACCTCTAAAATAACAGGTTTAGCCAGCCCCCAATTTAAACCGCTTGCAGAAGAGGAAGCAGATTGCACATTCTGGCTTAGAATTTATGATTATAGTGAAGAAGGTCAGTCATCCATTGAACTAGATTTAGACAATAATGATGAGGCTTGGTCTAACCAAAGAATACCGATACCCAGTCAACATTTGGGTAAAGATGTTGTAATTGTATTTGACTTCGTTAATGATTTTAGTATAACTAGCGGGTTTGGTTGGATGATCGATAATATCGACCTTAGGGCTTTAGTGCCGGCCACAGCGACAAATGGCATAAGTTACACCTGGGATTTTGACGACGGGTCGCCTATTGTCACGAATGGGGCGGTGATAACCCATATTTATCCCAGCGTGGGTCACTATACCCCCCTGGTAACGGCCAATAATATTATCAATAGTTTGACCGCCACGACCGATATTATGGTCGATGAACAAATTACTGGCCTAACGGCCAGCAACAATAGCCCAAGCACCCTGGGCCAGACAACGGATTTAAGCGCCACCGTAATTTCGGGTACAAATATTACCTATAGTTGGGATTTTGACGATGGTAATATAGGCAGTGGCGCTTCTGTATCGCACCCCTACAGTGCCCTGGGCATCTATACAGCCACAATTACAGCCACCAACTCGGTCAGTTTGATTACTGCCACCACTGTTGTTACCATTGTAGATGTTCCCATTACAGGGTTAACCGCCGCTAACAACAGCCCCACAGCAGCGGATATTCCCCCTGAATTGGTGGTCACCATCACGGCTGGCACTAACGTAAGCTACAATTGGGATTTTGGCGACAATACCTCCGCTTTAACCAGTAGCACAAGCCTAACCCATGCTTATCAAATGTCAGGTGCTTATACGGCTATGGTCACCGCCAGCAACTCGGCTAATGAGGTAACGGCCACCACAAGTGTCATTATTCCTGGCCCAGTGGATGCAGAGCAGTCATCTATAACTGTTGTGGGTCCCGATAGAGTGGGGGCCACCGGTTTGGAAAGTATTAATCTCCGGGTCACCGCCCGGGATGCATTAGGGTATGTTATCCCTGGAGCCGTTGTAACTTTAACCTCTGTATCGCCAGTCAGTTTCACCCAACCTGCCCTTACAAACGGTAGTGGGCAAACTACGGGGAGTTTAACCAGCACCCAAGTGGGAGTCTATGAAATTGGGGCTAATATTGATGGTATTCAGTTGACAGACAGCGAAGAAGTCAGCTTTGAGGGTGTCGACCTGAGTGTTGCCCAGGCTGCCGAAAATGAAATAACGGCGGGTTATCCTTTAACCTACTATATTAGTCTCTCCAATGAAGGCTATTTTACGGCCACCAATGTAGTGCTGACCGATACCTTACCTGCCGGAGCCACTTTCTTTAGCAGTTCCTCGGCCTATACCTATACAATTAGTGACGATAAGATCGTGTGGGAGATAGGTGATCTGGGCCGTAGATCCGATGTCGAGACGCTTGATTTTACCGTTGTGGTGACAGCCCCCAGCGGAGGTTTCAGTTCAATCACCAATTTGGTTGAAGTCACAGGTGATGAGCTGGAACTGAATTTGAGCAATAACAGCAGCTTTAAAGAGAGCCTTATCATAGACCCCGTCCCGCTTTTAAGCGTGACCCCGCTCTACCCCACCCTGCCAGTCACCCAGGGCCATAGCAGCGATTTGATAATCACGGTTCACAATGCTGGTACAGCAACGATGACCGACACAAAACTTTTCACCCCCTCCTTTTTAGCCTCATGGGTGACCTTGAGCCAAACAGATTTGGGCGATATATTAGCTGGTCAAAGCGTGGAGGTTACCTTGACTGCCGCTGCCAGCAATATTAGCCAGCGGGGACATTATCGTGACCTGATCGAGGTCACGACAGCTGCGGGTGATAGCCGCAACATCTATCTGGATGTTCATGTCCGGGGTCAGACCCGTGATCTGCAATTAACCCTAAATAATGACCTTGGGAATTTGGTGGCTGGCGGGTCTGTCACCTTAAAAGAAGAAATTATGGTGGTGACTCAGGGCGCTACTCAAACCGTACCTTATTATCGTTATGGGGTTACGGATGGGTCAGGGCAATTACCCTTTATGGCCCTGGAAAATAATAAATATTACGATTTTGATATTGCGGCCGAATACCATCTGCCCAAATCAGCTGCAGTTTCGGTCACCGTGGGCACAACTAGCCAGGCTTGGCCAGAAACCTTAACCGCTCAGGCAGGGCTGACCGTAGCGCCTGACCCCATTGAATTTAACATGGCGCGGGGGAGTTTGGCCCGCCAACAATTGGTGTTACATAACCCTGGCCTAAGCACTTTGAACAACATTCAGATCAGCACGCCCTCCCAACTGCCCTGGGTCTATTTGGGCAAACCAAGCAACACCAGCATCCCCCCCGGCGAATATTTAACGGTAGAAATTTATGCCGCCCCCACCCTTACCGAAACCGCCGGCACGTACCAATATAATATTGATGTTACCGCTGCGGGCGGACATGCGGTTTCACCAGACTTGAACATCAACTTAAATGGGGGGCTTCTGCGAACAATGTGTCTGACGATCGAGACCAACAGTGGGGGACCCTTAACCCAAGGCACAGTTCGCCTGGAGGACCTCAATGGAAAAGTTGTCTCAAGCAGCAGTGGCACCGAAACCGTGCAACATATTTATGTTGAAGCGACTGATGTTAATGGTCAGGTCTGCTTCCCTGATTTAGAACCCGGCCCCTATTTGGCGACCGTAGGTTCGGGTGAACAACGATTAGGCACAAAATCTATCGAGGTGGTTCCGGGTGTGGGCAACCAAACAGAAAATATGGATGTTAGCGATCCTTCAATAACCGTCAATTGGTCGGTGGTTCCTACCCTTATTGAAGATAGATATACCACCGTGCTAACAATGACCTTTATTCCCGAAGCACCGCCCCGTTTAGGTTTGTATCCTCAAATGATTAGTATCTGTGACCTGGTAACACCTGCCTCCAATGGTGAGGTGACAGAAACAGTCACCATTCACAATTTCTACCCCATCACCTTTACCAATGCCAAGCTAAATATGGAAACCTTTGGCGAGATTAAGGTTACCTTAACCAAAGAAGATGGCACTTCTGTGGCCTCGGCTACCAATATGGATTTGGGTGATATAGGACCCAACCAGAGTGTCAATTTAACCCTGCATGCCGAATTGGACCCCAATGATGATGAATGTCTCTATGGCGATGCGGGGGCGGTGCAGATCAAAGTCTCGGCTGATTATGAACATTATATTTCGGGTAAAAGCTGGATTAATATACCAGGTTTTGATGTGGGGGGGTTACCCTTAAATGATACTTCATATATTCCGCTTAAATTGACCAATAGCGGCTACCCGGCTGAAAGTAATCTGCATACCCCCCCCCAGCGATTGAAGATGTACATTTCATCCAGCCGCAGCAACTATCGTGGATTACAATTAGCCCCACCCATGTTATCTCCATCCCCACCCAGGGTGAAATTAGCGCCACCTTAGTCGTAAAACCATCACCCTGGTTACCTGACGGCTCCTACTTTGATCATATTACCATTACTTCAAGCAATGGAATTACCGCCATTCTTAGCCTTGAGGCCGAAAAGACAGCCACAGGTCTGCGGGTTGAAACCCAATTTGTAACCCCCCTCAATGCAGTTGTAACCCAAGGCCAAGCTGCGACCCAATTAGATACGCCTTTTGGGCATACCCCGGGTTTGGCTTATCCTTTGAGTTATATTCCCCTGGGCCAAATAGATGTCAATTATCTTGCTCTTAAGGAAGGACATCAAGAAGCCATTCAACAGGAGCTTAATTGGGAAAATCGGCAGGTCTTTAATAATGTTGATATCTTTGCCGAGGCCTGGGAATTACGAATTGTTCATTGTGACTGCGGACCTGCCCCCACCGCCCCTAATATTCCGGCCTGGACCCAAATTGGCAACCAACTGATTACGCGCCATAATGATGCCCCGCCTGGTGTGGGTGAGGGTGGAATTGCCTTTGCCCCAGAGTTTAAAGACAACATTGTCATTTTACAGATAAGTCAACGTTTTGCTTTAGAACGGGAAGCATTCCTGGCCAGTTTAGAGTTAATTAATGGCGAATCGAGCCTGATTGAAGATATTGAAGTTGATATTTCAATCGTGGATGCCTCTGGCACCCCAGTTCCCCTCCGTATTCCGGGGCAAATGTTAACCGATACCACCCCCATAACAGCTAATATGCCAGCCAATTCGCTGGTGCCCACCTACACCCTGGGCTCAAATATGCCGCTACTGTGGAAAGAAAGTGCGCCCGTTAACTTTACCATTATTCCCACCGCCCCAACCAGGTTACCTTCACTGGGAGTTGCGGGTTCTGCTTCAGACAAGTTGTTAACAGGCTGGACTTTGGTGCCTGATGCCTTTGGGGTTACCAGCCCGTTGGGGGCCGATTTCTATGTCCAGGCCGAGATTTCTTACAAATATCAGGGGGTAAACAAAGTCATATCCACCACCCAGGCGCTCATAACAGTTCACCCCCAACCCAAGATTTTAATTGACTACTTTATTCCTAGCTATTTATACGCTAACCAGCCCACCGATTGGCTGGTGGTGGCTACCAATGTCGGTTATGGATCAGCCCGTAACTTTAGCATGGAAGAACCAAAAGTTAAGATATTGAAACAAAGTGACCTCCACCCCACCAGCTTTAAGTTCACCGGTCCCAGTAAATTGCATTTTGGCAAGATCATGCCCGGAACCCAAAAGACGGGTCTCTGGAAGATACAGGCCGACCATAATGGCCCCTTTGTTGATGTCCAATCCGCTTGTATTCATGAAAATTACCAGGGGGTAGAACTGCCCGTCCTGGTCTACTGTAAGCCAACTATCCATTGGTATAATCCGCCCCCACCCGTGGATGAAGCGGGTCAATGGGGTAAGGATAATGCTTGTCTGGTGGGTAATTATCAGGCTTATGACAGCGACCCGGTTAATACCTACTCGGGTAACTTTACCTACAACCATAACGATGTCAGCATTGATACCTGGGGTTTGCCCCTGGAATTTGAACGGGCCTACAACTCACGTGATGATGATGATGGGCCTTTAGGGGTGGGTTGGACCCATAACTATAATATGGCTTTAAAATATGAGAGCTTTGTACCTATTGCCAGCGGCAATGTCCTGACCCCCCAAAACATCATCTCGGTGCGTTTGCCGCGTGGCTCACGAGCCTACTTTGAAGTTAGTCAGGATGGCAATACCATTACCCCTTACCCCGGCGTAACAGCCCAATTGATGCGCCAGGGTGACACTTATACCCTAACCCAAGAAGGCGACCAGACCCAATATATCTTTGGGGCTGAAGCTGCCGAGCATTTAGTGGCTATTGTTGATGGTCATGGCAACCGGATTAACCTAACCTATAGCACCGAAATTACGGTGGCAGAACGCCTTTTGTTGTCTGCCAGTGATGAAGCAGGGCGTAGCCTGACCTTTGATTACGATGAAAATGATCGTTTAATAAAACTAACCGACCCCTTAAACCGAACGGCCCTTTATACTTATACCAATGGTTATCTATCTTCTATGTCCGACTTCCGGGCTGAAAGCGCCAACTTTACCTATACTACCCCCGATACAGTTAATGATTTGCCGGGTCAATTGGTCTCTTTAGTTGATGCCAATAACAATGAAGAGTTCTTTAACCATTATGATAGCGCTCGCCGGGTCGATTGGCAGCGTGATGCCACCGCTAATCAAACCTTCTTTGCCTACGTGACCCATGCTGATGACAGCCAGATTACCACCATTACCCATCCCTTGGGTAATGTTAGAATTGATACTTATGATGCTGCTGGCCTGCTGGTTCGTCAGGAAGATGATCTGGGTAACTTTGAAAGCTATCAATATGATGATAAGTACCACATGACCCAGTTGATCGATAAAAATGGACACGAAACCAACTACACCCGGCATGAATGTGGCGTTATGGCCACTCAAACCGACCCCCTGAATAATACCACCAGCACCACCGTCAACAACAAAGCCCAAATAACCAGCGTCACCGATGAACGGGATTTTGTAACCAACTATACTTATGATCTCAACGAGCTTGATATCCTGACCATTACCGACCCCGCAAGCGAGACCAAAACCTTTGAATACGGTCCGCGGGGCGAATTATTATCCGAAACCAACCAAAATGGGCATACCACCCGTTATGGTTATGACAGCTATGGTAATACCACCGTAATTACCAATGCCTTGGGCAATACCAGCCACATGAGCTACGATTTGGCTGGCCGTTTGCTTAACAATACCGATGCCCTAAATCGCCAAAGTAGCTACAGTTATGATGCCACGGATAATTTACTGGCTATGCATGATGCCCTAACCGGGAGTACCACCTTTGCCTACGATGCTGTGGGTAACCGGATTAGCACCACTGATGCTTTAAATCGGGTTACAAGTTACGAGTATGATAGCCGTCATAATTTAATCAAAATAAACAATGCTCTTAATGGTAGTCAAATTCTTGAGTATGATGCTAACAACAACTTGCTTCGGGAAACCGATGAAAACAGCCATGTGACCACCTATCAATATGATGGTCTGAATCGGGTTTTGGGGGTCACTAATGCCCTTACTGGCACGCTTGAATATAGTTATGACCCGATGGGCAACCGTCTGACTGAAAAAGATCCTAAGGGCAATATCACTCAATACAACTATGATGCCAACGACCGGGTGATAGAAACCATTTTCCCTGATAGCAGCCGGATGACAGCCACTTATGATAAGGCCGACCATCTGCTGACGATGACCGATGGGGAAAACCGGACTGTAAGTTATAGTTATGATGCTTTAGGGCGCGTCGAAAGCATAACCGACACCTTAGACAGCGTTACTCACTATGGTTATGATGGCCTGGGTAACCAGATTACCCTCACTGATGCCGAAGACCGGACCACGACATACAGTTATGATAAACTTAATCGTTTGGTCAGCACAACCTACCCCATATCGGGTAGCGCCCACATAACATACAATGCTGTGGGTAACATAATTAACACCACCGATACCGCCGGTCGAACCATTAGCATGACTTATGATGTCTTGGATCGTTTGGTTGAAGCCACCGACCCCTTGAGTCAAACGACACGTTTCTATTATGATGCCCTTGACAACAAAGTTCAAGAAATTGATGCCCTGGGACAGAGTACCCACTATAGCTATGATGAATTGAATCGTTTGGTTAGCGTAACGGATGCCTTAAACCAGAGCGGGCGTTTTGAGTATGATGATTTGGGCAACCTGCTTAAGGTCATTGATGCCAAAGATCGAACTTTTGAATATCGTTATGACGCCTTAAATCGCCAGATTTTTATCATCGACCCCTTAAACCAGACCATCACCATGACCTATGATGCCAACAGTAATTTACTAACCAGCACCGATGCTGAAAATCGAAGCGCTAGCTACAGTTATGATGTCTTTAATCAGCTTCTAACGATCAATGCCCCCGAGGGGGCCAGCAGCAGTTTTGTTTATGACCACGTGGGCAACATGATTAGCGAAACCGATGCCAACAACCACACCACCAGCTACATTTATGATGGCCTGGATCGTTTGATTGAGATGCAGGATGCCATCACGGGAAGCATGACCTATACCTACGATGCCGTCGGCAATCTATTAAGTGAAACCGACCCCAATGACCAGACCACCACCTACTTTTATGATGCCCTTAATCGGCTGCTGACCATCCGGGATGTGCAGGGCAATGAACAGAGTTATGGTTATGATAAGCTGGGCAACACTGTTAGCATGCTTGATGCCGAAGGCCGAACAGCCTCAGTTGTGTATGATGCTCTGGATCGCCCCATAAAAACCATTGATGCCCTCAACCAAAGCACGGTCTTTACCTATAATGCCGTGGGCAACCAAACCGCTATCGCCGATGCCAAAAGGCGGATCACCACCTTTGAGTATGATCTCCTTAACCGCTTGACCACAAGCACGGACCCGCTGGGTTTCACCACCGTCTTTACTTATGATGAAGTGAGCAACTTGGTGGCCAACACCAATCCTAAGCAACAAACAACCCGCTTTGTTTATGATGAGTTGGACCGTTTGACCGAATGGGTTGATGCCCTTAACCACAGTACCAGCTATACCTATGATCAGGTGGGCAACCAACTGAGTGTCACCGACCCTGAAAACCGAAGCGCCACCTTTACCTACGATGGCCTTAACCGTCTGACCCACCTGACCGACGCTAAAGATGGCGTTTTTAGCTTTGCTCACGACCCCGTTGGCAACCAAATTAGGGTCACTAACGCCAACACGCAGACCATTCACTACAATTATGATGCCCTCAACCGGCTGGTTGAAGTGATTGACCCGCTCAATCAAAGCACAGAGTTTGTTTATGATGCCGTCGGTAACCAGATTAAGGTCATTGACCCCAAACTGCGCACCACTGAATATGGTTATGATAACCTGCACCGTATGACAGAGGTTAAAGATCCGGCTGGAAACAGCACAACTTTTACTTATAATAAAGTCGGTAACCTTCTAACCAGCGCCGATGCCGAAGGCCGAACCATCACCACCACTTATGATGCCCTTAACCGGCCCCTGCAAATCATCGACCCGCTCAATGGGACCACCCACCTGACTTACGATGAAGTTGGCAACTCAACCCAGGTAGAAAATGCCAAAGGGCAGCTAACTACTTTTGCTTACGATGCCCTAAACAGACCGGTAACAATCACCGATTCCTTAAACTACGCCACCACCACCAGCTATGATGCCATTGGCAATGTTACTCAAATTGAAAATGCTAAGAACCAGATTCAAAGCTTTGAATATGATGCCCTTAATCGCCTAATTGTAAGCCGCGACCCCATCACCGGCGTGATCCAATTTGGGTATGATGATGTGGGCAACCTGACCCAGATCACCAACCCCAAAGGGCGTGTCACCTTTAATACCTACGATGAGTTAGACCGCGTGATCCGCACCGTGAATAACTATGTCGACGGTGGCCCCCAAAACGTCGATACCAACGTGAGTACTGAATTTGTTTATGACGCTATCGGCAACCTGACTCAAGGGACTAATGCCCGCTCGCAGAGCAGCAGCTTCCAATATGACCTCTTGAATCGGTTAATTAGCACTGCTGACCCTTTAAACAACACCACTGCTTATGAATATGATGAAGTGGGCAACACCGTTGCTGTGGTCGACCCGCTTAGTCGCCGGACTGAGTTGGATTATGACCTCCTGGATCGTTTAATCACTGTAACCGACCCCCTCAATCGGGTCACCAGCTACAGCTACGACAAAGTTGGCAATCAGATTGGAGTGCTGGACGCTGAAAATATAGCCACCCGCTACAATTATGATGCCCTCAATCGTCTGACCAGCGTCACCCAAAATTATATAGATGGCGGCCCCCAAAATGCGGCCACCAATGTGACCACCCAATTTGGTTACGATGCCATTGGCAATCTGACCCAAATTACCGACCCCAACACTCATAACCAAAGCTTTGACTATGATGCCCTCAATCGTCTGACCCATCGAGAAGATGGATTAGCTAATGAAACCACTTACCAGTATGATGAAATTAGCAACTTAATCCAGGTTACCGATCCCAAATCACAAATTACCGCTTACAGCTATGATAACCTCAACCGCTTAGAGGGCATCGTTCGACCCGACGAAACAGTTGACTTTACCTACGACGCGGTAGGCAACCGACTGAGCATGACCGACCCCAATGGCATCACCACCTACAACTACGATGCGCTTGACCGTCTGACCTCATTCAAAGACAACGCTAACCAAACCGTGCAATACAGCTATGACCCTAATGGCAACCGCACGGGCTTAACCTACCCCGACAGTCAACAAGTCACTTATAGCTATGACCCCGCCGACCGCCTGATTTCGGTTGAAGATTGGGATACTTTGCTAACCACCTACAACTACGACGAGGCCAGCCAACTGCTGGAAATGACCCTGCCCAACAACATCAGCGGCACTTATCAATATGATGAGGCTGGACAACTGACCAACATCACCTACCAATCATCACTGACGAACACCCAAATCTTAGCCACTTACGACTATGCTTATGATCAGGTCGGCAACCGCATTCAGGCTACGGAATCGGTTTACGCCCCGGTCTTTACCCCCACCGCGGTCTTTAGCGCTACCCCGCTGGTGGGCCTTACTCCTCTAACCGTCACCTTTGTTAACAGCTCTACCCATGCTACCTATTTTGAGTGGAACTTTGGCGATGGCACAACCCTATCAGAAACTAATACGGGCCAATTAAGCGCCACCCATACATACACTGAATCTGGAATTTACACCGTAAGTTTGCTGGCTACTAATGGTTACTATACCCACACTCTGACCCAAACCGCCTACATTGCCGTTGTTTCGCCCGAGGCATTCCAGGAAGAAAATGGTCTACTGGTCATTGAAGCCGAACATTTCAGCCAGCGCAGCGATAACATCACCCACACCTGGAATACCCGCACCGACCTGCCCGGCTTTGTGGACAGCAGCTACATGCAGGCTCGACCCGATATAGGCGGTCTGTACCATACAACTGCCTTAAGCCGCTCGCCCCAATTGCAATATGAGCTTAACTTTGTGACCAGCGGAACCTACACCTTATGGCTTTATGGGGCCGCCACTAATGCAGCCGGCAACTCTGTCCACGTCGCTTTGGATGAGCAACAGCCACTAGCGCTGACTGGCTTTGCCCCCAATGTCTGGCACTGGAATACCCGCCAACTCAGCGGTCCCAGCTTGGGAGACCCGACCATCATTACCGTAGATACCCCCGGCCCCCACACCCTCAACTTGTGGATGCGTGAAGATGGCTTGCGCCTGGACCGCATTCTGTTGGTCACCGACACCGCTTATCTGCCCAGCGGCAGCGGGCCGGCCGAAAGTAAGCGCGTAACTGCCGCCGATTTGGCGCTTATGTCTGGCTCTAGCAGCCAGGATCTACTGGTTAAGGCCAATACCCCTGCTTCCTTGACTTTTGAGCCACCCTTCGATAGCGCTCAGAACAGCTCGCTTGTGGCCAGCCGGCAGCCCTTACCCTTGGAAAACTCACCTTTTGGTCAAAACCCAACCATCGTAATCATGGGGCCGCTGGCTGCTGCTGCGCCCTTTGCCAACCGCCGCCGCCGTAAAATGGCTCGACTGGGCTGGCTTATTTTGGTCTTGTTACTGGCCCTGGCCTTCTTTGGCATTGGCACCGCCCTGGCTGCCGATATACCGCTTAATCAAAATGCGGGTATCCAACGGGTTGCCCCATACCAAAATCCAACGACTATCAATCCAGCTTACAGCGCCGGCAACAGCCCTTACATGGCCCCTGATCAGATGATGGCTCGCCTGACCCAACTGAATCAACTGGACAGCCTATTGGCAAGCCCATTGGACAGCCCATTGGCAAGCCAACTGGCCAGCCAATTGGCAAGCCCATTGGCTAACTCACCCACCATCACCACCACCTACGCCTACGACGACCTCTACCGTCTGACCACCGCCACCGCCTTTGCCAGCGATTCTTCGCCCCTGGCCAACTATCAATACAGCTACGACCCCGTTGGCAACCGTCTGGCCTACTTGATTAATAGCGCTCAGGTAGCCACCTACACCTACGATGCCGCCAACCGCTTGACTCAACTGAATAATCAGACCCACAGCTACGATGACAACGGCAACCTGCTCAATGACGGTCTCTTTACTTACAGCTACGACAGCGCCAACCGCTTAACCGGCCTCGATTCTGACCTTAGCAACAACACCTATACCTACAATGGCGATGGCATACGCATTGCCCAAACGGCTGATGGTATCCGTACCGACTACGTCCAGGATATGGCCGCACCCTTGCCCCAGCTTTTAACTTCCAGCGCAGGTGGCACGGTTAACCGTTATCTGCATGGTTTGGGCCTGATTGGAGAGCAATCGGAGGGCAGTGGCCCTGTAGCCCCCACCACCTGGCAATACCACCTGCCCGATGCCTTAGGTTCGGTCCGACAAGTGGCTGACCCGCTTGGTCAAATCCTCTCCAGCCAACGCTTCGATCCCTTTGGCGGTCTGGAAAGTGTTAACGGTCTTAACCAAACCGCTTATGGTTTTGCGGGCGAAGAACAGGATGAAAGCGGCCATATCTTCTTACGGGCCAGAACCTACAACCCTGCAACCGGACGTTTCTTACAGCAAGATAGGGTTATGGGTAACCTTAGCCAGCCCCAGACCCTGCACCACTACGCCTACGCCTTCAACAACCCGGTCAACTACACCGACCCCAGCGGCAATATGCCCCCCCTTAGGGCTGCGCCTGTACAGGATTCCCAAGGCCCACGCCCTATCGTCAACTACAACTATTCTACTGCCGGGACACAATCCAGAAGTAATAGCGCCTACACCCCAGCCACCGGGCGTGTTATAAGAACGGCCAAACTCTTTTCTTTTAACAATAGTGGACGTAGTGTTAACTCAGGCGGCGGTTACAATATGAACCGAGTCCAGAGGTATAATGCTTATGGTCGTTTCCAAAGTCAAGGCCATCGCCCTGCCAACTGTGGCCCGGCCGGGAGCGGCGGCAGCAGTTCCTTCAACCCTCTGGATATGCTCTTTGGCATCAGAGATGCCGGACGTAGGGTAATGGACCAGGCCGAATGGGTCATCAATCACCCCCTGGAGGCCGCCATCATCCTGGATCAGAAGTTTATGAGCTTTGACAAAAAACTCGCAGATCGCTTGTGGGAACTGCCCGGTGAAATACGAGACATGACCTAGAATCAGCTCAAGGCCGATTTCAACCAGGAACGAAAGGGGGGTTTTGGTATTGTCTTGAGTGGAGTGGTTGGGATGCTCCCCTTGGGTATAGGCACTACTTATGATTCGGCCACCTTATATTTGGGTTATGACCCGATCACTGGGATAGAGTTGACTCCTTTTGAAAAGAACCTACTCAAAGCAAGCATGACTGCTGGTTTGCTGTTTGGCGGTTTCAGCTTCATGGATGAAGTGGCTGAGATAAGTTCCAAAATGATGAGGCATCTGGATGACATCGATGCCGTCAAGCTGGTCAAGGCCAGCAAGGGTCTGGATGAGATTGGCGCTGCAGCCAAAGCTGGTCGCCACATCGATGAATTTAGCGACGCCGGCAAATTCGGGCGACACGGTGATGAGGTGATGGATGCGGCCACAAGCAGCCGCTTGCGTAATCTAGGCGACTCCACC
>PJEL010001871.1_pt1 | contig 20203 bp, 11 predicted proteins | sample 1853271 | NCBI WGS metagenome assembly PJEL01 (sample SAMN08108733, study PRJNA415343) | Invertebrate metagenome, whole genome shotgun sequencing project. | host: Globobulimina | place: Sweden: Gullmar Fjord | collected 2015-08
AACGATAAAATATAAAGATTGCATGGCGAGTTCACGGGTGCTTTTATCTTTAATAATATCGCCAATTAATGCCGAAGCTAATGGTCGCCATAACGCAGTTGCAATAGAACATAAAGTGATCACGACAGCGTAAGCAATAATAGTATTGGCTTGTGCTAATAACGAAAAGGAAATGATATATAAAATACCACTGATATACATTAAGGGGCGACGACCAATTCGGTCAGAGAGCGCACTACCGATAAAGCTCACTAATACAGATATAACAGCGGCACTTGACAGAATAAGCCCAACATTAGTGGCGGATAAAGCAAATTTTTCATAGAGAATTACCGCTAAAAATGGCCATACCATGTAATAACTGCCGCGAGTAATGAATGAGCCAAATAGCAAAATCCACATTAATACTGGAAATTGTTTAATTCTTGCTATTGAAACATCACTTTGCATTAGGCGTTACCTGTATTTTATTTAGCGTATCAGCTTACTATACAAACAAAAAACTTTACAATATTTTAGTCAATAAGTTTCTAATCTAAATAATGAAGCCTTTAATAACTTTATGATTAATTGGTAGACCTCGTTTGCCTGTTAATAATATACTTAGCGCAGCTAACTTACTTCAGTGCCTAATCTACGTAGACTTAATGCCCACACAGCCAGCAATAAACATTCAAACTCTTGCCACTAGCGATGTAGTGCAGCAGCAAAATATCGATAATCGGCCGATAGGTATTTTTGATTCTGGCATTGGTGGTTTATCAATTATGCACTGTATTAAGCAACAATTGCCCAGTGAAAATTTACTTTATGTTGCGGATACATTAAATGCACCTTACGGTGAAAAGTCGACTGCGTTTATTCAACAACGGGTAAATGAAATTGCTGACTGGTTTGTGGCAAAAAATGCTAAAGCTATTGTAGTTGCGTGCAATACAGCAACCGTCAATGCTATTGATCAACTGCGCAAAAGTATCACCATACCCGTTATTGGTGTTGAACCTGCAATTAAGCCCGCGGCAAACATCAGTCAACATAAAAAAGTCGCGATACTCGTAACTAAAGCAACAGCAGAAAATCAGCGCTTTTTAGCCTTAGTGGCACAATATAAATATAACACTGAAGTCTATATTCAACCTTGTCCGGGCTTAGTTGAATTAATTGAGCACGATAAAAAGAACTCTGCCGACTGTAAATTGTTGCTGAGCGCTTATTTACAGCCATTAATGGCTAAAGGTGTCGATACCATCGTACTAGGTTGCACTCATTACCCACTAGTAAAAGATATGATTAGTGATATTTGCGGTAATGACCTGGTTATCATGGAAACAGCATTACCCGTGACAGAACAATTACAACGCCAGTTAGTCTTACATCAGTTAATCAATAACACTGATACTGAAGGTTCAACAACATTTTATAGTTCGAAGAGTTGTTCGACACAACAACGACTGTTTTCACATATTTGGCAACAGCCACTTTCCTTGCATAAGTTTCCATAAACTTACCTATTTAGGTTAAATACCAAAGCAATTGAAAGTATTTACGCTGAATTTGACTCAGCTCAAAGACGTTTAGCCATCTAGGCGTAAAAAACTCTAGAAATGTGTTAGCTAAACAGTTAGAATGGCATCATTAAAACAGATATTGTTTTTCAATTAATTTATACAGAGGGTTTATGTCTACACACCTTTTTACTTCTGAGTCAGTATCAGAAGGACATCCGGATAAAATTGCCGATCAAATTTCTGATGCGGTATTAGATGCTATTATTGCTAAAGATAAACATGCACGTGTTGCTTGTGAAACTATGGTTAAGACTGGTGTTGCCATTATTTCTGGTGAAGTAACCACTAACGCTTGGGTTGATTTAGAAAAACTAACTCGCAACGTGATCAGTGATATTGGTTACACTTCATCTGATGTTGGTTTTGATGGCGAAACGTGTGGCATTATGAACTTAATCGGCCAACAGTCACCTGAAATTGCACAAGGTGTTGACCGTAATAACCCTGAAGAACAAGGTGCTGGTGACCAAGGTTTAATGTTTGGTTACGCCACTAACGAAACGCCAACGTTAATGCCTGCACCTTTATATTATTCTCATCGTTTAGTTGAGCGTCAAGCTGAAGCGCGTAAATCAGGGGTTTTACCTTGGTTACGCCCAGATGCAAAATCTCAAGTTACTTTTATCTATGAAGCTAATAAGCCCGTAGCAATTGATACGGTTGTACTTTCTACTCAGCATAACCCTGATATCAAACAAGAAGATTTAGTCAATGCGGTAATGGAAAATATTATCAAGCATGTATTACCTGCTGAGTTGCTAACACCTGAAACTAAATATCATATTAATCCTACCGGCCGATTTGTTATTGGTGGTCCGGTTGGTGATTGTGGTTTGACTGGCCGTAAAATTATTGTTGATACTTATGGCGGCATGGCTCGTCATGGCGGTGGTGCATTCTCTGGTAAAGATCCATCAAAAGTTGACCGTAGTGCGGCATATGCTGGCCGTTATGTTGCCAAAAACATCGTTGCTGCAGGCTTAGCTGAGCGTTGTGAAATTCAAATTTCTTACGCGATTGGTGTTGCAGAGCCGACGTCTATTTCGATTGACTCATTTGGTACTGGTAAAGTATCTGAGGAGCGTTTGGTTGAATTAGTACGTGAACATTTTGACCTTCGCCCATACGGCATCACTAAAATGTTAGACCTTTTACACCCTATGTATAAGCAAACCGCTGCATGCGGTCACTTTGGTCGCGAACCATTTGAAATGACAGTGGGTGATGACACGTTCACAGCCTTTAGCTGGGAAAAAACAGATAAAGCTGAAGCACTTCGCCTTTCTGCCGGTATCTAATTGCTTAACTAGCCTCAAGTAGATTTGAGGTTTAATTATCAAGTTAAATTACTAATAATGTTAAGAGTGGCTTACTTCCATTTAAGTAGTAAGCCACACTCAATCAAGTAAGTGCAATATAAACTCATGCGCGCGGCTGCGTCTAGAATTTAAAATTTAACTAGCCACTTGATTTCTACCCGCATCTTTAGCTCTATATAGCGCTTCATCTGCTTTTTTATATAAACTTAATGGTTCATCTGATGAATTATCTATACAGGCTATGCCGATACTTACTGTCACCACATCAGAAACCAATGAGTTAGGGTGTGGAATACTACCTTCTTCAATAGTTGCAATAAGTGATTGTGCCAATTCACGGCATTGCTCAATATTAGTAGCTGGCAGTACAACAGCAAATTCTTCGCCGCCAATTCTTGCTAATACATCAGACTGACGCTTAAGCCGCTTCTGTAGCAATTTTGCCAGTTGTATTAAGCATTTATCTCCAGCTGGGTGCCCCAATGAGTCATTATAATTCTTAAAATAATCAATATCTAAAACCATCAATGAAACAGGCTGGGCTAAGCGTTTATGAACATTAATCGCATAGCTTAATTTATCTTCAAAAACTCGGCGATTATTTAACCCTGTTAGGGGATCGGTATTCTTAAGTTTAGTCAACTCAGCGTTCAATAAAATATTGTTTTGATTAGAGTTTCGTAGTTCACGATTAAAATGCAGTGTGGTGTGTATCATTGCCAAAATAAACAAGGGAAATTTTATACCAGAAATAATCAGATCAATGCTATCCAATTCACGAATTGATGCTTTAAAAACAATATCGGCAATAATAATTGGTAACGTACTAATAATTAACAAAATGGCATTACTACTAAAGCATATTAATGTCGAGAAAAAGCCAATTAATAGAATTTTTTCAGACGCTAAGTTAGCTCCCCACATTTGATAGGTTGCCACAGACATTAGTAACCAGTTTAATGTCGATAATGTAATAGCGCCTTGCAGGTAACTTGATTGAATCGTTGCTTTATTCTTACCTAATCGGAAAGCAAAATAAAGAGAACTAATAAGGTAAACCGCGATATTTGTTTGATAAATAGAATTAAAATATAGCTCATCAACCACAGCATAATAAGCAATGGTAAATTGTATAAGTGAAATAGATGCCCATAACCAACGATAAGAGTGAGTTTCGTTTTGATAATCAATTTTGAAAAGGTTGTTTAACATTCCTTATATCATTCCTCAAAAGCGACATAAATTTCACGAAACTGCACGCTTACTTGACTAAATGCATGGCAAACATCGGGATCAAAGTGAGTACCAGAGTTAGCGATAATGTAATCACTTGCCTCTTCAAAGCTCCATGCTTTTTTATAACTTCGTTTACAGGTTAAGGCATCAAATACATCAGCAACGGCAACAACACGGCCAGATAACGGTATATCGGTTCCCTTGAGTTTTTTAGGGTAACCACTACCATCCCATTTTTCATGGTGCGATAGCGCAACTTCACGTGCCACGGAAAGTACCTCAGATTTATCAGTGCCCAGTATTTCTGCACCAATTATCGGGTGTAGCTTCATTAGCTCCCATTCGTGGGAATTAAGCTTACCCGGCTTAAGTAACACATCATCAGCAATACCAATTTTGCCAACGTCATGCATTGGGGCAGCTAAGTAGAGTAAATTGACCCAGTGTTCGTTATTTGAGATTTCAGCAGCAAGGATTCGAGAATATTCACTCATTCTTAATACGTGCATACCTGTTTCATTATCTTTGTATTCAGCAGCCCTACCCAAGCATTGAATAATTTCAAGCTGAGTTTCTTTCAGTTTTAATGTTCGCTCTTCAACCAAGTGCTCTAAGTGTTTCTGCTGGTTGTGCAACATCATATGCGTTTTCACCCGAGCTTTAACAATATCAGGTTGAACGGGTTTACCAATATAATCTACAGCGCCAAGTGCTAAGCCCTTTTTTTCATCTGATGATGATGATTTGGCGGTAACAAAAACAATAGGAATATTACGCGTCATAGCATTTGACTTTAAGATCTCACATACTTGATAGCCATCCATTTCAGGCATCATCACATCAAGTAATATCATCGCAATATCACTGTCCTTATTGGCAATATCAATGGCTTTTTGGCCATTTAATGCTACTTTAATACGGTACTCTTCTTGTAAAATACCTTTGAGCACATCAATATTTGCTGGGGTATCATCAACCACTAAAATAGTTAACTTATCCATGATTTAATCTCCTGAAGACATTAAAGCTGTCTTTTTATACTCGTAAGAGTTTGAAAAGCGTTATCAAACTCATATGAATTTACATTAGCAATCAGTTGGCTCAGCAATAAACTCACTTTACTATCCAAATGATTTATATTGATTTTTTCAGCTACTTCTAATGCGCTGGTGTCATCATCCAAGATGAATGCTTCTATTTCCAGTAAAACTTCCAACAATTCTTCACGACTTAACGTCAAGGCCTCAGTTTTATTTTTTGTGGAAGGTACCACTAATGCAAGCTTTATCGCGCTAATATCTTGATCAATCGACTGACAAAGTCTTTGTACTTCGCTTAATAATGGCACGTCACCAGTAAGTACATTTTCTAACCGCCTTGATTTATCATAAATAAGCTCAGCGCCAATATTACCAGCGACCCCTTTTAATGTGTGAGCTTTCATTTTACACTCTTCAAGTTGCTGATTTGTAAATAATTGTACAAACTCTTGAGAGAAATCACTTTCACTTGCGATAAACTTGTGCAGTAACTTTGAATATAATGCTTCATCCCCTAAACATATTGCTAGACCTTTTTCACGGTTTAACGTCGGCAATGCCGTTTCAGGTAATCGATTAAATGATGGGGGATTTTCGATAGTATCTTGAGCAAGCTCATGGCAAACTTGTTCAGCATTAGCGGGATAAATCCATGTCGCCATCTTGTTAAACATATCTTTGATGTCAATAGGTTTGGCAATATGATCATTCATACCACATACAAGCGCTTTGTCTTTATCACCGACCAAAGCATTGGCAGTCATTGCTATAATAGCGGTATCTTTATTCTTTCCGTCCAGTCTAATTTCTTTGGTCGCCTGATAGCCATCCATCAGAGGCATTTGACAGTCCATTAAAATACCATCAAAAAGCTCTTTTTTTGCCTTAGCAACAGCTTCTATACCATTTAGTGCTGTGGTTACTTTAATCGTATGGGACAATAAAATTTCCTGTGCAAGCTCTAGGTTAACCTCATTATCTTCAACGAGTAATATATGGGCTCCTCTCAGTTGTTCAATCGCTTCTGCAAGGATCTCGTCGACGCTTGCCGGTATTAAATCATCCTCGTTTTGATATCCCACAGCATGTTCTATACCTTTGATCAGGGCAGAATAAGTAATCGGCTTACACAAATAGGCTTGAATCATATTATATTCATGCGCATCAGCTTTTTCTTGCGCATCTTCCCAACTAAAAGCAGTAACCAGCATAAATTTAGGCAGCTTTTGATCTGTTAACGAGGATTGATAATAGCTTTTTGCCTTAATAATAAAATCAACTCCGTCCATTTCAGGCATGCACCAGTCACTAATGATCAAGTCGAACTGTTGCTCGTTAGCAGAAATGATCTCTAACGCTTGTTGACCACTTTGTGCTTCTATTACTGTTAAGCCAAGGTTCGATAACATATTAGAGATTATCTCTAATGCGGTTTTATTATCGTCGACGACTAAAATTTGTTGAACATTTGAAGCAGATAAAACCGCTAAGTCATGAGCTTTTTTATCGCCCTTTTTCAAAGTTACATTAAAAGAAAATGTCGTTCCTTGGCCGAAAACGCTTTCTACCTTTATATCTCCCCCCATCAACGAGACTAGATTTTTACAAATAACCAAGCCAAGCCCTGTACCGCCATATTGACGCGTTGTTGATGAATCCGCCTGACTAAATGATTGAAACAGCTGGCTCAAATGTTCATCATTCATACCGATACCGGTATCTGAAACATTAAACTCTAACTGCACATTGTCATCGGTTTGAGTAACAACATTGACAGAAATTAAAACTTCACCTTGGTGAGTAAACTTAATGGCATTGTTACACAGGTTAAGTAGTACTTGGCTTAAGCGCAGTGAATCGCCAACAACAGAAAGAGGTAAATCTGCTGCTAAAGAAAATATTATTTCTAAGTCTTTTTCATCAGCTTTGACGCCGACAATATTTGCTAGGTCTGACAACATGTCATCAAATTTAAACTTGCGTTCTTCCATTTTAAGTTTGCCAGCTTCAATTTTTGAAAAATCTAAAATATCATTAATAATACCCAATAAAGACTGCGCTGAATTACTCACTTTCTGAATATAATTTCTTTGCTTAGTATCTAGCTCTGTTTGCAACGCAAGATGAGACATTCCGATAATGGCATTCATCGGCGTCCTAATTTCATGGCTCATATTGGCGAGGAATTCACTTTTTGCTAAAGATGCTTGCTCTGCAGCCGTTTTCGCTTCTTTAAGCTCGTTTTGCATTTTCAAACGATTAGTAATATCACTAAAAACCACCACACAACCTTGTAAGACACCATTATTAACAATAGCCCTACTGGTATATTCCACTGGAATCATTTGACCATTTTGGCGAAAAAAGTATTCTTTGTCGGAAGTAAAAACGCCACCAAACTTCATGGTTTTAGAAAACAAATGTTCAGATGACAACAAGCTATCTGAACGACCATTTATCACTAAGGAAAGCATATCCGTTTCGACTAATTCAGCTTCTTTATAAGCCAATATTTCCAGCGCACTATCATTAACAAAAAGTAAATCGCCATGTTCATTAACCCCAAATAAACCTTGCCCCACTGAAGAAAGAATAGAGCGGCCTTGCTCTTCCATCGCAACGAGCTTTTTGGTTCTTTTCGAAACTAACCCTTCCAATTCTGCTTTAGAAATTTCTAAACTCTCTTTCGCTTGTGTTAAACTGTCATTAGCTTTTCTGCCAAGTTTAAGTGTTAGTAAGATTGACGGTACAGCGAACGACATAACAATTAAAATAAGTAAAACTACACTACGTCGTAGTAGATGAAAAGAACGATATGCTTCGTCTGCTTGTGTTTCTATTATCAGGCCATAGTTAAAGTTGGCATTCCAAAAATAGAAAGCTAAAATATCCTCACCTGCTAGATTACGATATTCCGCTACTTTGTTAGCAAACTTAGTTGTGGTGTAAGTCGTGTTATCAACCACATCAATATATGGACGGTCTTGATAAAAGCCATCAGAAAAATCATTGAGTTTCAATGCCGATTCTTTCAACATTACGGCATCAATAATTGACTGATTAATTAAATAATCCCCCTGCCAATTAGTCGCAAATAACCTTCCGGTTTTATCAAACGAAATATCATAAACCTGCTCGAGAAATAAGTCATCAGCGCTAATTTCATCGCGCAATATCGCAATAATGTTATGCTGTTTATCGACGATAGGCTCTAACACCACTATGCAACTATAAAGTGCTAATTCTCCGCTGCTGCCATCACAAGTATTGGTTGGAAAAATAACACGATTGCCCTTGCTTGCTTCCGCTGTGTATAGAGGATATTTAGCCATCAACTTTGCGGCATACTGACTGTTTTCCCCAAGTAGAACCTGCCCTTGTAAGTTAATCAAACTGCGAGTTTTAACACTGGTGAACCTAGCGTACTTAGTCCAAGATTTTAAAATGTTTTCTGTCGCACGTTTGCGAACATTTTCATTCTTAGCACTAACTAATACTTCAATATCGCTAATTACCGATGTTTCATTCAGCTCATAATTCAATGTGCCAATATATATCGCTAAGGTGTCAGAAATTTTGTCTTCGGCTAATTCAAGTGTTCTTTGCAAATTTTGTTTAACATTACTACGTACTTCTTCCTTGTACTGCTCCAAAATGGTCCAGCTGGCTAAGATAATAAAAGTGGCAAATAATGCGATAGCCATTAGCATAAATTTTTCAAAGCCTTTAGAGCCAAAAATTAAAATAGCTTTATCTGAATGCACAGTTTTATTTAATAAAAATGCGACAACAAACAAAATGACTAATAAAACCACTAGCAAAATAATGATCGCAGAGAATTGCTGAATAAAACTATCTGCTTCAAGCTCTGCATTGCCGCCCTGCGTAGAAAACAAGTATTTGGCAATAATAGATTTTAAATTGATTTGCTGCTTAGCTGTTTGAAGCTTTAAAAGGATAGAGCTTAATTCAGGTAAGCCTTTATACGTTAGAAAGTAAATATTTTGCGCCGGCATTTCATTAATTGGAATACTCTTCAGTCCAGTGAGACTATTCTTTTCTTGTAGCCTAGAAACGAACAGCTGTGCATCCAACAATGCAGAAACGTCTTTATTTATCAATAAATTAGCTGAATCCATTAAGTTATTAGTACTGAGAACTTCAATTTTTGGATACTGCTCTTTCACGACTCGTTCAGATAAGTAACCTTTTACGATGGCAATTTTTTTTCCGTTGAGGTCTTCTAACCCACGAACATCCTTATTATCTTCATGGATATAAAGAAAATCACGAATTTTCATAATGGGATTGCTAAAGTAGCCTAACTTCTCTCTAGTGGTGTGATAATAAAGTCCAGCTAAAACATCAATTTCACCTAACTCTAATTGTTTCAGTAGATCAGCTAAGCTGCCAAGCACATATTCCACTTTAATAGGAGTTCCTGCGATAAGCTGTTCAATATAATCAATATTAATACCAGAAAGTTGACCATTTTTTCTAAACGACAAAGGGTCAATATTTTCAACACCAATTTTAATCACGGGGCGTAAATCTAAAAATATTTTTTCTGAAGGGTTAAAAAAGATATCGCTGACCCCAGCAGGTACTTGATCAGAGTAGAGCTCAATAGTAGCAATATCGAGCCCTTCATAATTGATAGTTTGTTGGTACTTTTTATAATTTAATATTGGCTTAGGAATTATCCGATTAAAAACTCTTTTCTCATTTTCAACATAATAGCTAAAAACAACTTCACCTAGCTCTAGCTCTCTTATTCTTATTGCTTTGATTTCATCGTTACTCATAATGACTTGTTCAAGGCTGTCCTTTAAGCCTTTATTGTCTAGCTTATAAACATGCACTTTACTGATACTAGCGAGCATAGTGACCAATTCATTCATTGCTTTTCTTTCAGCCGCAAAACTTAACGATGAAGAAAAAAAAGTCAGCACTAAAAAAGCAGCCAACCATTTAACAAAATCTAATCTAACCATAAGGTGAAAATTTCCCTGATAAACTAAAGAACAACATTGAAGCTTGAATAGCGATATTATTGACTGCGATTAATGCCATACTTGTCCATCAATTGTTGTAGCTCGCCACTTTGCTTCATTTGTCTTAGTGCTTTATTGATCTCAGACAAAACTGATTGATATTTCTTACCTAAACGAATGCTCAATTGGTATACATTTTTCGCGGAAGCTAAAACGAAACGGTTGTCTTCCGATATTTGATAATATTCTAAAATAACATTTGGAATTAGCGCGATATCACAGCGTTTTTTAGCAATCATATTCAATAAGTGCTGATCACTGTTTCCTTTGACATTAGCATTGGCATTTTTCATGTTTTTTTCAACATTGAAGCCTAAGACTAAACAAGGTCTAGCGATTCCAGGCATAGTAATTAATGCATTCATCCTATCTTTATTATCTAGGGCAACCACCCACGATTCACTTGATGACATAAAAGGCTCGGAATAAACTGACTGTTCAATTTCATTAGCAGCTTGGCGCCATAAAGGGTCGGTTCCCATTTCAACATCTAAGCTGCCAGAAACCATCATTTTTCGTAGGCGTGCTTGTGGGAAGTAATCAAAAATAAACTCTACGCCTGTGAAGCGAGAAACCGCCAAGAGAATATCTTTATATAAACCAGTACGGGGATCATCTTTGGCAAAAAAATACGGTGCCCGCCCACCTTCAATTAAACCAACACGAAGTAATTCATCAGCTTTTGCTAATATTGGGCAGAGCAAAATAAAACAAAAAACAGTAACCAATTTCAAATTATATTTCCTATTAAAAAACATGCCGGCTAGATATTGGCAAAAACAACTACCGTGCAGATATAACCCCAAGACAACGACAAAGCTATCGACAGATTACAAAGCTAAATGTTTTTAAAAATAACATTTAGTGCTCTCAAACTAATTTAGCAAAACTTTCACTAATAATCAGCCTGTTAGTATCGATTTTCATCATTTCATATCAATAAAGTGTTTCAAATGGTTGTGCGTCTATGCCTTTATCCTTAGCAATAAGTTAACGTGCAATCATATGAGGAAATTAAAGCCAACTAGGTGAGTGTAGACCATATTTTTTTCTCGCAGCGGCAAGCTCAGCACAGCTGGCTAAAAACCAATTGAGAGTGCCTTATAATAATTTTGAAAAATATATCGACACTAGTCGCATTATCTCCTTAGCGTAATTAAACACTTTCAGTAAACTTGTTCACAACAATAATAATCATTGCTTCAAAATCATTAGTAAAAAGCTCATCAGTAAAAACATGTATTTATTGAATAATTACCTATTTTCGCTAATTTATAGTGAAAAGCACACATGCTAAAACTTAAGCATAAGATTAAAACATTGTTATTAAAGACTTTAAAATATGGTATTAACATTGCTTATTGTAAAACTAAATATGGAAACATTTATAAATATGCCATTATCTCAGTAAAATAAGTTACAACGGAGTGAAACATGCCAGTAATTCTTCAAGATCGTCCAATAGAACAAGTACGTGAAGAGACCATTGACCAGCTAATTCATAACTACAGCCACGGTGTTATTTCATCAGAGGCATTTGAACGTCGGCTCGATCAAGCAATGAATAGTGAGTCTCACCAAGAAATTGTCGACCTTGTTGCAGATTTAACGCTAAAAGCTGACAGTAATTACAGTGATAAAAAAGAACATCAATTTACCCCTAGTTATTCAACGAATAATCATGATGATGTACTAAGCCTAAAAAGTATTCTTGGTAATATTGAACGCAGTGGTCAATGGTATGTGCCTAAAATCATTACCATAAATAGTATTTTAGGTGAAGCAACACTCGACTTTACCGATGCTGTCTTTCAACATCAAAATGTTACCATTAAATTAAATTGTATTCTCGGTAGCAGCAAGGTTTACGTCCCTGAAAACGTTAATGTCGTGTGTAAAACCTATGGCATCATCAGTAGTATCGAAAATAAAGCTCCCTCTATGGCAAGTAGACAAGCGCCAATTATTACTATTGAAGGTAAGGTCGTATTAGGTTCATTAAACGTTGCTATTAAACGAACCATCAAAGAGAAGTTTATTGCTTTTGCCAATAACTTAAAATCAGCTTTCGATGTTGAAAAGTAAGTAGGTTTAATCTACAAAGATTAAACCTACTTAAGACCAAGGCCAAACAATCATGTTTAGCCTTGATTTTTTAATTAATAAATACTATACAATCAAAGCAAGCCAAAAGCCGACATCAAGCTACGTCCGCTCAATAACAGAGTAACCAAAATAACGCCTGCCGCGGCAATGTTCTGCCATAAGTTATTGCGATACTCTCCCAATACTGCAGTATTCATAATCCACAGTAAGAAAATACTGACCAAGGGCAAAAGTAAACCATTGGCCACTTGTGCAAACCAAATAACGGCAACAGGTTTAAAACCAGCACTACTAACCACAACACCAATAATTAAAATAATCATCCAAGTCATTTTAAAGCCAAAGGCATTGAGGCTTTTTTCTAAATTTAAAATACCACTTAAGGCAAAGGCTGCTGCTAAAGGTGCTGTGATTGCTGATGATATTCCCGCAGCAAACAGTCCTAAACCAAGAAAAATACTGGCGGACTCACCAAATAACGGCTGCAGCGCTGGTGCTAAATCAGCAGCACTTTGTAAACTCAACTGCCGACCAAAAAATGCTGACGCGGCAGTTGAAAGAATTGCGACGGATATCAACGCACCTAAGGGGATAGAAACAAATAAATCCTGTCTTGCTGACGATATATCTTTTGCACTATGCCATTTTTTACTTGCCGTTGAGGCATGTAAAAATAAATTATAAGGTACAACTGTGGTACCAATTAACGCGATGACCGTCAGCGTTGCTCCAGTCGGTAGTTCAAAAGCGATAAAACTTGTCAGTAACTCCTGCCATTGAGGGTCACTTAAAAGAAACGTCATCACAAAGGCTATACTCATCAAGCCAACCAAAACGACTAAAGCTCGCTCTATTAGCTTATAACTCCCGGTAATTAATAATAAAAAAGCAATGAGACCAATAACCATTGGAAAAATAAGATGGGAAAAGTTAATGTGCCAACCTAGCTGTTCTGTAACGCCGACTAAACCTAAACTTGCCCCCGAGATGTTTCCACTTTGGTAAGCGCCATTGCCAACCACAATAGCGCTAACGACCAAAAAAATAACCACAGCTTTAACAAAAGGTTGGCTAAAGGCTTGGCGAATGTTTTCCCCTAAACCTTGCTGACTAACGATACCTAGCCTTGCTGCCATCTCTTGTAGGATTAACGTCGCGAACATAGCAAAGAGCAGTGCCCAAACTAAAGAAAGGCCATAATTTGCACCAGCCATCGATGCGGTAATCAAAGTACCGGGGCCAATAAACGCTGCTGTTACTAGAAATGCAGGACCAATTTTTGGAAGTTTCATATTTGCATACCCTGTTATTTTTATATTTATAAGGGGTTACCTTAGCTTTATCATACCTATACCCAAGCTATTTGGGTATACCCGTAGTAGCACAGCTGTATATAGGTTATTTGAAATATATCATGATATTTTGGGTTGATTTATCAAGTAAAACGTACTTGATAAATCCATTACCGTATTATCAAAAAAAAAGCTCAAGAGTAGAAGCAAGCTTGTTTTCATTGGTAATAAATAATCACAGTAATAACTCGATACTAAATTTTTAAATTATTTTCTAGGCGCTACTTTTAATTTTGCGTAAACTACGCCAATTCAAAGTTAAAAGCGTAATGTCATGGAAAAACATCAAGAATTATTAATTGCGTTAAGAAAAGTAATTAGAGCGATAGATTTACATTCAAAGCATCTCAGTAAAACCTCAGGCCTAACCAGCCCACAGTTACTGATAATGCTGGAGATAGAAAAAATAGCTGGGGTAAACTCAAGCCAAGTAGCAAAAAGCGTCAATTTAAGCCCTGCTACGGTAACAAACATCTTAGATAGATTAGCAAATAAAGGTTTAGTATCAAGAGTACGTGATACCCAAGACAAGCGTAAAGTTGGTCTATATCTGACTGATGACGGTAAGGCGATTTTACTAAATGCTCCACAAGCATTACAAGAACACTTTATTGATAAGTTTTCTAATTTAGCTCAATGGGAGCAATCTCAATTATTGTCTTCAATGGAACGATTATCAGAAATGATGAATGCTGATCAAATAGATGCTGCACCATTATTAGAATTAAATGCCATGAGCGCCAGCAGTATAAATAAAGCTGACGCTCCTAAAAGTTAACGTAACAAATGTAAGAAATGTAGATGTTTATGGTATTGATCAATAATATTATTGATCACTGCCATTTTTGACCAGCCCATAATATCGTAGTCTTGCCCACCTTCTTCCAAATGAACTTCTGCACGATAATAGCTTTGCTCATCATCATCGTCAGTTTCAGAAACAAAATCCGGTTGTGAATGCTTGCGCGCTAATACCCGATAAACAAATTTTTGCTCTTCGCCATGGTCAACAATAAAGCTCAGGCCATTTTCATGTGAGATATCAGCATTAATTTGGTTTTCCCGTAGTTCTTTAGCTACCAACTCAAATGCAGGCTCAATGGTTTGGTTAATAAATTTACTAACATTGGTTTTGTTAGGATAATCAACGATGTTTTTTAAGCGTGCTTGCCAACTATCATTATTCTCATTGCTTGAATGCGGTATTCCTGCAATAAGCTGGCTGTCTTGCTTAAAGGCTTCAACTCTTAGCGCTTTAATTAAGCCAATAATCGCCAACAGTAAGACAATAGCAAAAGGCAAGGCACTGGCAATGGTCATGGTTTGCAAGGCACTAAGTCCACCCGCTAACAATAAAATTGCCGCAACCACACCTATACCAACGGCCCAATAAATACGTTGCCATAATGGAGTGTTATTTTGACCATGCGAACAAAGCATATCGACGACCATAGCGCCAGAATCGCATGAGGTGACAAAAAATATCACAATCATTAACACGCTAAAGAAAGACAATACTGTCGATAACGGGAAGTTTTCAAGAAAAACAAATAAAGCTACTGAAGAGTCTTTGCTGACCATCTCTCCTAATTCAACCACGCCTTGGTCATAAACTAAATCAATGGCGCTATTGCCAAAAATAGTCATCCACAACAATGTAAATACGGTTGGTATCAACATAACGCCTAAAATAAATTCTCTAATCGTGCGACCACGTGAAATTCGCGCAATGAACAAACCAACAAAAGGTGCCCATGCTAGCCACCAGCCCCAATAAAATATTGTCCAACCACCGATCCAGCTTGTCTTTTTATAAGCAAATAAATTAAAGGTGTTGTGTACTATATCTGCTAAATAATCCCCAATATTTTGTAAATAGGCCTGCAATAAAAACACCGTAGGACCAAGCACAAAAATTAGCCCTAACAAGATAACGGCCAAAATCATATTAGCTTCAGACAACCTTCTAATGCCTTTATCTAAACCAGACATAACCGATATCACCGCGAGTGCCGTGATGCCAGACATAATGATAATTTGATTTGTAGTCGACACCTCAATACCGAATAAATAACCAAAACCAGAGTTAACCTGTGAAGCCCCCAAACCTAGTGATGTAGCAACACCAAAAACCGTACTAACAACAGCAAAAATATCAACTAAGTGCCCTGGCCAGCCATATATTTTCTCACCAATTAATGGGTATAACGCCGAGCGTAAGGTCAAAGGTAAATTATGACGATAACTAAAATACGCTAACACTAAGGCAACAATGGCATAAATAGCCCACGCATGCAGTCCCCAGTGGAAAAAGGTCATTTTCATCGCTTCTTGCACGGCTTCAATTGAGCCTGTTTCAGCTGTTGGTGGTGATAAATAATGCATCAGTGGCTCTGCAACACCAAAGAACATTAAGCCAATGCCCATCCCCGCGGCAAAGAGCATAGAAAGCCAAGTAACGAGTGAGTAGTCAGGGGTTGCGTGATCAGGACCTAAACGAATCTCACCATAACGAGATAGCCCTAAAAAAATAGCAAAGAAGAAGATAAATGCCACTGTCAGCACATAAAACCAACTGCCATTGTCAATAATACTTGCCTGAATAACATTAAAAAGATTCTGCGCTTGTTCAGGCATTGCTGCTGTAAAAAGTAAAAGAGCAATAATAATAGATGAAGCGCTAACAAATACCTGCTTATTCAATTGGCTCTTAATGGATAAAGACAAGCCGTTCCCCTAAATTTAATTTGTATTGATATTATATCTGGTTAAATCTTCCTGTAAACAATCGTCCCAACTTTCAGATATCCCAATGAATATAAGGAAGTTAAGTTTTTGAAAAAATTAACATATGTTGCTAAGATGTAACTGAGGATAAATATAATTAGAACTCTAACAATATTTAACTGATAAACAATAAAAAATGCCAGGGGATAATGAATATGAAACTTACTAAGCTGCATTGTGCTGTATTAACAGCGCTGGCAGCATCAGGCTCTCTCTATGCCGAAGAAGCAAAAAAGAAAGAAAAAGCAACCATAGAAATCATTGAAGTTACCGCAACTAAACGCTCTGAATCCATTCAAGAAGTCCCCGTTACTGTCACCGCAATAACAGGCGATAACTTAGAACGACTGGGCGTGTCAAATTTTGATGAATATGTCGAATTTTTACCTAATGTTGTGTTTCAAGGGACAGGCCCAGGACAAAACGAAATATATATTCGCGGCGCTGCGACCACGCAAACCAGCATTGCGGTTTCATCAGTACAAGCACTGCAACCCTCTGTCGCTTTTTATTTAGATGAGCAACCCGTATCAATGCAAGGGCGTAACTTAGACATTTACGCTACCGATGTTGAGCGAGTTGAAGTTTTACCGGGACCACAAGGCACACTTTTTGGTGCAAGTTCGCAATCAGGTACAGTGCGCTTAATCACTAACAAGCCTAATCATGATGGCTTCGCCGCAGGTATAGATACTAGTACAGGTTTCACTAAGGGTGGCGATATGAGCAACTCACTTGAAGCATATTTTAATATGTCTTTAAGTGATTCACTTGCTATACGCGTTGCCGCCTACAATGATCATCAAGGTGGCTGGATAGATAATATATTAAATGTCCCTGGTGAAGGCGGTTACAACGGTAGTGCTGTTGTCATCGATAGAATTTCCGCTGATTTCGCTAAATTAGCAGACCCAGCAAACACTCCGATCACTGCTCCCAAAAATGATGCGTTAGTCGAAGACAACTTTAACACCGCTAATTATGCTGGTGCACGTTTTGGTCTATCTTATTTAATTAATAATGATTGGGAACTGTTAGTTCAACATACTCAGCAATCTCTCGATACTGAAGGTGTATTTGCTTATGATCCTAACCTTGAAGGTGAATCATCGACCAATCGTTTTATACCAGAAGATAATAATGATGATTTTGGCTTAACAACCTGGACATTAGAGGGTCGACTTGAGCACCTTGATATCGTTTATACCGGCGGCTATCTGGACAGAGATATCAATTCCACTATTGATTACACTGGCTATACCAATGGTGGATCATTCTCTGCCTACTATGTTTGTAATTATGCTAGTGCCCCAGAAACACAAAAGTGTGTTGATCCAACCAAGTTTTATAAAGAAGAAACCAGTACCTCACGCACCACTCATGAGCTACGTATGAACACTTCAGCTGAAAACCGCTGGCGTATTACCGCTGGTATTTTTTATGATACTCAAGAGCTATCAACAGTTGGGCAGTTTAAAATAGCCAGCACTGAGCTTTTTCCTAATTTGCAAAGAACTCTAAAAGGCTCTGAAGGCATCAATAGCAACGGAGGGCCTTTTTCATCAGAGATTAGCTTTGTTAATGATATTACCCACACCATAGATCAAGTCGCAGTATTTGGTCAGCTAGAATTTGATATCACAGACACCATTACCGCAAGTTTTGGCGCTCGTTGGTATGAAATTGAAGACAGCTTTAAAGGGGCGACAACAACCGTTGATGTCAGTGGTAGACTCCGAGCGTTCGGTGACGGTAGTGATGCCGCACTAACAGAGTTTTTTGGCGCTGATGAAGCGGCGGCAATTCAAGCAGCTATTGCCAGTGGTCAGTTAGACACCAGTTTACTTGATAGCAATGGTTCGCTAACCGTTGATGACACTATTATAAAAGCGTCACTTGATTGGCAAGTATCAAATGAAGTGATGTTGTTTGCAGCCTACTCAGAAGGCTTCAGGCCACCAGTCACCAACCGTGTCGGTGGCGGTTTAGCAAAAAACCAAGAAGGTGCTTTTGATGGTTTTCGCATTCCAGTGTACTCAACTACTGATAGTTTAGACAATATTGAATTAGGTTTTAAGTCGACCTTGTTTGATCAAACGCTACGCTTTAATGCAACAGCTTATTATTCAAAAATATCTGATCTACAAACATCACGATTTGACCCAACGAATATTAGTTTCTTGGTCTTTACTGATAACGTCGGCGATGCAGAAATTAAAGGTATTGACGGCGACTTTACTTGGGCAGCGACTGATAATTTAATAATCTCTGGCGCTTTTAGTTATATTGATAGTGAGTTGACCTCTATTAATAGTGAACTTGCCGGTATTGCGCCTTCGGTTGGCAGTCGACTGCCGTATTCCGCTGAATTTTCTGGTAACTTACAAGCACAATATTTCTATCATATAGCAAAAGATATGACAGGCTATGTAAATGCTTCTGTCAGTTATACGGGTGAAAGACTCGCGAGCATGACAATGGATGCTTATGTGCTAGAAGACACCACGAATTTGGTCTACGGCACAGGCTCAGGCTTAAGTATTGAAAAAGAAGCAGATGTCTATTCTGGTGTTAATTACCAAGATAGTAACGGAAAAACATTCGCGGGCGGACGCTACGTTCAGGACAGTTATGTGCTAGCAAATTTAAGCTTTGGCATAACAAACGACCAATGGAAAGCTGAACTCTTTATCGATAACTTAACCGATAAAAGTGCAGTTTTATATATTGATACACAACAATTTACTCCAAAAGTTGTCACTAATAGACCTCGCACTGTCGGCTTTAGATTCTCTTATGATTTTTATTAGGCATTAATAAAAGTAAATAAATCAATAAAGCCCAAAGCCGTTTGATGTTTGTATCAAACGGCTTTTTATTGCTAAAGTGCTCCCTTACATACCATAATACTTAGCTAATTTCCCATGGAGTTTACCGTTGAACACACCCACCCTGCCAACAATGGCATCACAATTAAAAGCTATTCAGCAATTGATCCAAACGGCAAAGTTCGACCAAGCAATTAAACAAGCGAAGCAATTACAGCAACAAACAACCAACAAAGAACAGCAAGTGGAATTATGGTATTTAATTGCTGTTGCCCAACGCTATGTAAAATCATTTTCGCAAGCGCTTATCAGCATTAAGGAGCTACTTACACTGAATAACTCGCACAGCCGAGCTTATCAAGAACAAGGCTATATCAATCTCGCCTTGAAAGATTCTTCGTTAGCTAAAACTTCATTTGAACAAGCAATACAGCTCAACCCGAGTTTAGTTGCTAGTTGGCAAGAGTTAATTCAGCTATATCGTCAAGCTCAGCAAATGGATGAAGTGCAAAAGGCGGCAAACCAGCTAGCTAGACTAAAAGAGTTGCCACCTGCCCTGCTTGCCGTGACAGAATTAATGCATGAAGGTAAACTATTAAAAGCAGAACAAATTTGCCGACAGTTTTTACAAAACAATAAACGGCATATCGAAGGTATGTGCTTACTGGCTGAAATAGGTATTGAATTAAAAATTTACGATGATGCAGAGTTTCTACTTGCCAGTGCGCTTGAGTTAGCGCCAAGACATATTTACGCCCGTTCACAATATCTCAATTTACTAATCCGAATAGGAAAATATAAAGCGGCAGAGCAACAGGTTGAAACCTTACTACATGAACAACCAGACAACCTAAGTTTTAAAGTCGCTAAAGCTAACGTTTTAACGGGTTTAGGCGAAATAAGCCAAGCCATC
>PJEL010001872.1_pt1 | contig 20203 bp, 17 predicted proteins | sample 1853271 | NCBI WGS metagenome assembly PJEL01 (sample SAMN08108733, study PRJNA415343) | Invertebrate metagenome, whole genome shotgun sequencing project. | host: Globobulimina | place: Sweden: Gullmar Fjord | collected 2015-08
TTTGTCCTCCCTGTCGCTCGACAACACGGACTCGTTTTGTCGAATTGTGTGGATAGATTTCCGTTTTTACGTTTGTGATTGTTGGTTCATGATATATGGTTGACTGGTATGAAACTTGAGTCAGTACCACGTGGATGTCACCATCCATCCATACGTTGATGTGTGCTTGTTTGTATCTCTGTGCTTATTTGTATCTGTCACTGTACGTGTTACCCTTGTAGATGTCTGTCTGTACTGCCTAGACATGCAGACACGTTTGCCTAGGGCAGTGAGATCCATGCAAGGTCTTTTATAGCGGATACAATACAATATAATGATGATAATAATAATAATAATATGGTACGAGTGGAAGAAAATATACTACTGTATATAATAAAATACTGGTATGTATGCATGATTTTTGTCTCTCATATATATGAGACGCATACATTATAATGTAATTCTTACTTAAGAAAATGCTCTCCTGCTGTGTTGAATTCGCAATTTAGGTAGATGCCGAGTCATGGCCTGTGCATCATCCATCGTGGATTCATCCATGTCTGCTGTATTTGAGTTGAATGGCATGCTATGAGATCGCTTCAGCGCCTCTGCCAAGTGGGATTTTGCAGGACATACCTGCCGTGCTGGCAACTCTCCGAGTGTGCTCAGCTGAACCTCCTCTTCCTGCTGTGACAGAGTCGACTCCATATCCTCAAATACCGACGTAGGAGACTCGTTGCTGCGAGAAGACATCTTTTGTTCCGACTGCACTCGACGCAACGTCACTTCAAACCCAACAATCCTCTTTACTGGGTGCACACCGACAACCTCCACGCGATGGACATCAATCCCTTCTCTAGGGGTATGTATTTGATTATTCTGTTCTGAATTGATGGATTCATCCATCTCTGTGTATTCAGGACCAGTCGTTATCATGGCTGAGGACTGACGACCAACGATGACACAAAATTCTCACAATATCCATACAAAAACAGTCCTCAGATAGTACAATTATCTATATATATGTACTATAGTGCGTAAAGTCTATAGTACCATTCAATATTCAAGACGCGCAGTTTTGGACACGTGACGACTGCAACGAGAGGAGATGATGCACTGCGAGACGTATGAAGAAAGGACAGGTACTATGTAATGAAATGAACACTATATAACATGAAATGAATTAAAATACTACTAGTAATTACGTTTCATACGTGTGATGATGATCAAGATCACGTATTCTCGCTCGATTATCCCCGAGCTAGCTCATTTGAGACTGACTCAACAAAGGGATAACGCCATGCATGACCCCATCTCTCTTGGGGGCGCCTTATCTACAAGCAAGCTCAGCCACTCACTGAAAATCATGGTATTACGAGACAATCTTTGTCAGGAACCCTCCCTTGTGCATTCTATATTGTTGATGGACGAGTGACTGAAGCTCTCCTAGATCATGAGACACCACCAGGACGGTGCAATCACGCCGTAAAGAATCCAATACTGTGACAAGATCATGGCGAGCTTTCCAGTCCAGGCCTGCAAGTGGCTCGTCCAGTAACAAAAGCCTTGGTTGACGAATTAATTGCACTGCGAGTGCAACACGTCGTTTGTATCCTCCACTCAGGTGATCGAGTGGCGTGTCGAGAGGGATATGTCCTAGTCCAACAGCATCGAGTACCTGGTATGTCTTTGTGACCAATGCTGGCTGCAGCGCAGCTGCAGATGGACCTGCCGGCCATGTCATGGTTAGTTCTTCTTGCAGTGTTTTCCCAAGAAAATGCCGTTCAGGAAACTGAAACACCATTCCGGCTTCTTGCAGTCTTGACGTAGAATCAAGTGATGCACCAGATGGGCCTAGAAATGACACTGAACCAGAGGTCTCACGGGAGAGACCTGCCAACACGTGGAGCAACGTAGATTTTCCTCCACCACTACATCCATACACGAGTCCCAGCGTATTAGGGTCTATTTCCATGGTAACATCTTGGAGCAATGGCACGTCTGATGACGGAGGGTGATATGACACAGACGTCATGCAGACATGGGCACCAGTAGCCTGTTGAGCATCATTCATTCCAGCCAGCGAGCTGAAAATAGAATTCATCACATCTGCAAAGGTTTCTTCAGAAGCTCTGACCAACCTCGTGCGTGCATGAACCTTGCCCCTCTGCCTTCCCCAGCTGCATGGTCCAACACTCTTTGTACCCAAAAGCATTACATCCGTTTCAGGTAGGACAGATTCTGAGCAATCACGTCACTCGTTCTCAGACGGTGTTGTTTCTTCTTGCCCCTTGTCGTCTTCTTCCCTTGTTGTTGTTGTTGTTGTTGTTGTTGTTGTTGTTGTTGTTGTTGTTGTTGTTGTTGTTGTATCTCCTTCTCGGGCGTTCCCTCTACAACACACGCATACGTGGACTGTTCTGTAGATTCCCCCTGGTGAATAGTAGCACGTTTCAGTTGTTTCTTTAAAAGTCTAAGAGATGAAGCTGTTTCCTTTGTTGATGGTTTCTTCTTGGTTGACTTCCGTGGACCCATTCCTCATGCAATGGTGGTGGTGGTAATCCTCTATAGGTTTACGACCTATTCATCTACAAACATGTATCTAAAATGTTATATTATATTGTTTTTGTTTGTTATCTTGTCGTATATTCAGTAGATCTATCCACATACATAGATGGGTGATCGATCACCTCAAGCTTGAGGCCTCATCACCTAGAGGTGATCACCTTTCCAGTGATACTTTCCACAAAGCATATGCATGTGCATCCTGATACAAACAATCATGCAATGTCCTACTATAGAATCTTGTTTGTCAGGATGACAAAAGAATAGACAGTCCTGGAATTCCAAAATCTCTGGGGATGATCCCGTACCATGTGTAAAGATTGAAATTTTGCTTGGAAAAACAATCATGATGTTTCTACCAACCTTGGGGATACTAGAAATCACTTTATTTCATTCATTCGTGAAAAAAAGGTGTTTCTTTCTCTACGTTGTAGTCGGATATCTATCGAGTGAACACGTCAAGAGAGAAAACGACATCGCCATGGTGCTTGCATTCTTTGATCAATTGATGCAACGCATCAAGTCAAACGATAAAGCTCACGTTTCATTCTGTGTCACTGGAATCATCGGCTGCTTGGTAGTCTATGGAATTCTTCAGGTAGGTAGTCTGGTGATGATTACAAATCGTCGGTGTTTTTGTAATCATCTGTCCAACCGTTGTCGTATTCTTGGTGTAGGAACGTATCATGCAAGAGCCTTTTGGTGGGGAACAATTTAAATATTCTCTTTTGTTGGTGCTTTGCAACAGACTGGTGACCGTGGCAGTTGCTGCGGGAATGTTGGTTGCTGGAGGACAGGATCTGGGGCCAGTGGCTCCGTCTCAAGCGTATGCGGCAGTGTCTGTGTCGAATGTGGTGGCAACATTTTGTCAGTATGAAGCCTTGAAGCATGTATCGTTTCCTGTACAGACGCTTGGTAAATGTGCCAAGATGATTCCTGTGATGATTTGGGGGACTGTGATTATGAAGAAACAGTACAACTCAAAGGACTATGGGGTGGCTGCTCTTGTCACCCTTGGATGTTCCTTGTTCATTATGACTGGTGATGTGACATCAAAGCATGCTGGAAGTAACTCTTCGCTCTTTGGAGTCATGCTGATGGTTGGATATCTTGCATTTGATGGCTTCACCTCTACATTCCAGGATAAATTGTTCAAGGGATATCAAATGACAATTTTCAATCAAATTATGTATGTTCAAGCATTCTCCGCTGGATTCTCAACACTGGGTTTGATTTCTGCTGGGCAATTTGGTGATGCCATCTCTTTTGTGATGAGGCATCCAGATGCTCTTGGATCCATCTTGACACTGTCTGCAGCAGCGACTGTTGGGCAGTTGTTCATTTCTCATACAATCAAGACGTATGGTGCTCTCTTGTTTGCAACTGTGATGACTACTAGGCAATTCATCTCAATTTTGTTATCGTGCATCTTGTTTGCACATCCTCTGACTCTTGGTCAGTGGGGTGGAACAGTGACTGTTTTTGGTGCCCTGTACTACAAGACTCTGACAAAAAAGGTGGAGAGTTCAGGGGAGCATAATCCACAGAATTCACAGGGGGATACTGAATTGGGTGAAAAGGATGAAAAAGAACCTTTGGTGTCTTCAAAATAATCATGTAAAATTCACTAGTGGCTGGAAAAAAAAAGGCATGTGTGTATATCATCGATCAGTAGCATTTGTTTCAACAGCGAGTGAGATTTTCATCAACTCGTAGGCACAGAATGCAATTGCAACTCCGGGGATGACTTTGTAGTATTCTGGCAGAATACCAGAATACAAACCCTTCCATCCTTCTGTGGTCACAATGTCTCTGAATGCCCCAATGTATGACCCATACACTTTTGAACTCCTTGACTGTCCCTGTAATTGTAACCTTCGGCGAACGAGATCAAGAGGAAACGTTGCCGTGGAAGAAACAAGACCTGCTGCACTACCGCACGTGAGACTCATACCAATCGTGGGGGAACCTTGTCCTGAATATGAAAGCCATGCAGAACGGGCTGTTTCATACGCTGCATAATTTATTGCCAGGGATGGTGCGACTTGCATGAGTGTCGCCCCAATACCTCTATATAATCCTATAACTCCTTCCTCGTGTACTATTTTCTTCATCGCGTCCGTGATACCATTGTAATATATGTATTCTGTCTGTGCAGCAAGTCTTGTACGAATTAAATCTAGAGGATATGCTATTGTACATGCCACCATGCCTGCTACACCTCCAGCTACCAGCCTTCTTCCAACATCTCCATATGAAACAGGGCCCTGAGATGGTATATATTCCTTCCAACATTCGTTTACTTTTTCATACGTCCAGAAATTCGCAGCAGAGTATGGGATTCTGTGCACAATTGTCACCCCATTCCCTTTCCAGAGAGATTTTACACCTTCTGTCTGTACAATATGCCGTAACCCCCGAAATACACTGTTTTTAGAAGGAAACTGTGGTTTTGGAGGGGTACTGCATTCATTCGAGTACGAGTATACTGACGAGATGCCCCGAACTTGATACAAGATTGTCAGCCGAGCCAATGGTGCTGTCGCTGATTTTGATACAGCTCCCGCTATTCCCCCACACATCAATAATTTTGAAGTTTCATTTATTCTGATATGGTCAAGCACAGACGACGGGGATGTCGTCTCTTGCATATCGACCACTGGCATGTCTGTCATCTCACATGTCCCTATGGGTTCAAATCATGGTCGCATCACACACCGTGGTCATTAAAAAATACTTTTTTATTAAAACAATGTATTATTCATATTCTATCCAGAGTCTCTTTCAACGGTATGGTGTTTTATTCATGCAAAAAGCAACTAGCATATGCATGGTCTATTCTCATACCACATGTGGTGCGAATTGATATAAGTTACATCTATAATAATATAGTGTTGTGCCATCAGAAAGCATCTCAGCAATATTGGATCCAGCCATTCCTGTTCACACACGTGGTATGAGATGGTAATCTGGTGTGACAAATACCTGCTCCGTGATCACAAATCTTTCATTCAAGACACTGTTTTCTTTACTATATATATCTACATGGCACGTCCAACCTGCCACACACGGATCACACCATCAGTGTATCCAGAGTAGAGGGATGATCCATCAGCGGACCATGCCAAGCAAGTAGCATAAGGAGCAAAGCTCTTCTTTCCAACATTCTCAAATTCTGGTCTGAGCTCCTCAACAAGTCCCTTGGATTCGAGATCCCAGATCTTGATGCAGCTCTGGGTAGCAGCGCAAAGCCAGTAGCGGTTTGGAGAGAAGCAAAGAGAGTGGATAATGTCACCAGCGTCCAAAGAGTACAATCTCTTTCCTTCCTGGAGATCCCAGAGCATGGCAACTCCGTCCTTACCTCCAGAGGCACAGAGAGAACCATCTGGGGAAACAGTGACAAAGTTGATGTATCCAGTGTGTCCAACCAAGTTGTTAACAAGCTTCAAGGTCTGCATGTTCCAGACCTTGATAAGCTTGTCCCATCCAGCAGAAATAATGATTGGGAGCTTGGGGTTTGGACTGAAGCGCACGCATGAAACCCACTCGCTGTGACCTTCTGGCTCACTGACAGTGTACTTGCACTCTCCGATAGTGTTCCAAAGCTTGATGGTCTTGTCACGAGATCCGGAAACAATCTGGCGGTTGTCCACAGAGAAGGCTACGGACAAAACATCCTTGGAGTGTCCCAAGAAGCGGCGAGTAGTGGCTCCTGTGTTCACATCCCAGAGACGAAGAGTTCCATCCCAAGATCCAGACAAGCAGAACTGTCCGTCAGAGGAAATGACAACGTCCTGAACAAAGTGAGAGTGTCCACGGAGGGCTCTGCGAGCGAAACCATAGTCTCCCTCCTCTCTGGTCAAGGTCCAGACGATAACAGTCTTATCCCTGCACATATAAGATAACACATCATATTAGTGAGATGTGAAAAATACTCAGACAGAGGTATCACGATCATCGTATCCCAAACTTCGCCGTCGCCGTCGCCGGCGGTCACGCCAGGTTTGGTGAGAAGGCAGACTGCACGTGTTTCCTCGTGTCTACTCTGAATGTCTACCTATATTATATCTAATTTGCATACCTAGAGGAGGACAAGAGCACGTCAGAGCTAGCATCGAGAGGTGGTGCAATTGCAGTCACCCAACCACGATGTCCTTTCAATTCTCCACGAAGAGTCAATGTCTCTGCCATTGTGATGATTTGCGTTTGTAGATGATGTAGTATAAATTAAGAATGATTTGCTTCGTGAAACATTGAGAAACTTGAACAAAATCCATGCAGCCAAAACTAGATTACATTTTTTTCCTTGGAAGCATTCAAAATAAAATTTTTCGTTTTGCAAGGTTCTCGTGGACCCTCATACTGCTCGTTATTCCTGGAATCTCCACAAAAAGAATTCAAAGACAATAGATAGTGTGATAAAGTACCATATCGTTGCAAGAAAGGACCATGTCTGGGGGTATAAACTGGCAAAAACTTGATGCGTGGAGACGACATCCTCTGCTCGTTAACAACATGCGATACTCTGTACCAGGAATTGGTGTTGGATTTACCGCTTTTGTTGCATATGTAGCCTATGATCAGACTGTGGGACGTAGCTCGCAATCGACAGAGGGTGCCAAGCACTAGACCTGAGAGACCCCCAGAAAGGTGTAGTATTTATTATGTTGCATTACATTTTTATTCATGATGTAAGAATACCTAGTCTTTCTTTAATTCCAAGTGTTCGGTTTTGATTCCTTCCTTGGTCATGATTAAAATTTCCACAGTATCGCCAGTGTAAATGTCTCTCTCTCCTGCACTCACAAAGGCATCCTTGACCAAATCTATTGCAACATCCAGAGGTAAACTACTAAGCCATTGTTGTGGTGGCAGTGCCAAAGGATGTCCCGCTTTTAATTGTTCATCTAAAACTGGCTGAATCAAATCCTTCCCGGATCCTTGACAACCAAAACCTACCCTTTCAAATGACCCTATGGCATCATACGAGTAAATGGCTCCCTTCCCCTCTTCATCCAGCCCACAACACAAGTTAAATGTGTAATATGGGAAGAATCTCTTGTAATATAATGTCGTCGATAACAACTGTGCCACAGCATTCGCAGACATTGGTTTTCTGTGATTAAACTGATACATAACATGCCGACTGTGAATATTTTTGTGCAGTGCCTGTCTATCTGCCTGCATTCCAGCAGAGGCAATCACGCACGTGTCAGAAAGTCTCAGTATCTTACTCTGATTCCTCGTGAGAATAGAATATCCAGTTGATAGACGCGTGCTTCCAGCAATGATACAATAATCATTCCCAGCTACAGCTACAACAGTGCCACCATTGTCGTCATATGGAGACCACGTGGCGTGTTGTTTCACGTTGGCATTTGCTGATGGTGTATTTGCGATTTGATATGACATGATAGATCAAGGCAAACCTCTCGAGAGGACACAGTGCCACTGATTGAAAACACGTGATGAGAGAGTGATCACCCGGCCTTGTTCTTATACAGAGATTGGACCTGTTCTGATCCTTTCGATGTTTTTGTCAAGATATGAGAAAATATTATAGCAATAAAGAGAATACGGGACAGGTTGGATGGAGTGATATTTTGGTATCCAATGGACCTGTCAGATATGGTTTCAGCTCTGTTTGTAGAAATTAAAATTCTCTTCTTGGACAAGCACCTATGCAGAATACAGCATATATCATTCGTATTTAATAGTAGTCATATATTGTATATGTCATCAATAGTCTGATACCCCCAGTTTTGCCCGATGAATTTCTGGGTCTAGTGCATGTGACACACCCAAGGACCATCTCTCAGGTGGACAGCACGTATAGTATTCATAGCATAAAATGAATCCCCAAGAGTATAATAATAATAATGGGAACCAGTGGCAACCAAAGCCAGTGACACTTCAGACACAGCACTATGCTGCTGGTCCTGCTCCTGCTCCTGCTGCTGGTCCTGCTCCTGGATGGAATCCGGGGTGGTATCCTCATCAGCAGCAACAAGGGTATTGGGTTCAGCCTCATTATGTAGCAGGAGGATATCATCATCATCCTCCACCGCCTCCTCCCCATGTTGCTGGGCAAATGTTTCATCAGCCTCAGTACCACCAACAGCCAAGACATGGTCCCCCGCTGAATGCACATGCAAGCAAATTCAAAAACTACCTGTCATCAAATCCTCCCCGAGGAACACAGAAGAGGAAGAGGAGAAAGGATATTGTGCCACCTGTTGAGAAAATGACAGAGAATGCTGTCGTGAGGATGCCTGTTGATGAGTCAGAGAGGCTGGAAATTGAAGCATGGAAGGCAGAGAGGCGGAAACATTGGCCTTCAGCAGATAATATTCGTAGGAAAGAGGGCGAACATGCAAGTGACACGAGGAAAATCAAATTAGTGGATGTCCTTGATACTCAGAAGAAACTTGGCCTCACTCGCAAGGCTGGAACAGATGAGCTGGTGAAGCAGCATCTTCGTGGGTCTGGAGAAGCCGCAAGGCAGCAGCATAAAAAAGTACGTGTAGCGCAAGAAAAGCGAGCGCACAAGAGGAAACCAACACTCTTGGAACGGTTACTAGAAAAGGATATCAAGATGTACAAGGCAAAGATTGTGCAAATGTTTCATTTTGTCCATATGAACAATTATTTACGGGCCCCAGAGAAGCCCTTGGTGTTTCCAGAAGGAACCCTTGCTGATACGTCTATACGACCACCAAAGCAAGCTCTTGTTCCATATGAAGACAGCTCTGCTGAATCATCAGGGAGCGAGGCTATCAGCAGTGGATGACACAATGACAGGGCATGCTTGCAGTATTTTCCTGTTCAATGATCGCAGAGGAATACTTTGCATCTTGGAGGAATCAGGCTTGGTTGAGTATGCGGCTTGTTGTCCTGCAAGAAGGATTTGAATGATGCCATCAGAGCAATGACATTCTCTCCTTCCATCCTTAAAGTGATATACATGGTCACCGTTAGGATAGGATGTATCCCAACATCCAATGTCAGAGTAAAAATACTCGACAATACCACTTGACTCGTATGATTGTCTGACATCACCATTATCATAAAGAAACTGTACAGTACCATTCGAAAGTTGTTTTTCGATAGTATTGTTATCGTGATGAACAATCCTGACTGTTTGTTGTGGACTTACAGGAGTGGACATGTGTTCAGATGTATCCTGGGGTGTTGCAGGGGATTGGATGGTTGACCCCTTTTTTGTATTCTGCCTGTTTGCCAGGGAATTTCTGAGCATGGTGATTTCCTCTTCCATCTCTTTTTGGCGTTCTCGATATCGTTCCACGTCCAGAGTATTCCTCTGCAGCTCCATCTTCATCTTGTCTCGTAACGACTGGAGGGTGGCTTCGTATTCTTGAATTTGAATCCTCATTCGAGCCAGCTCGGTATGGTGTGATGAACCTCGTACCTCAGACGCAGATGCTAGAGCATCCCTTTTCTTTTTCATCTTTATTGAGTCTTTTAGCTCTTGGATACGTTGTAACTCTTGTTCCTACACATCATAGATAGTTGCATGAATACTACCTGTACCACCACACTGTATATACTGTTCCAAAAACATACCTTGTAGGCTTCAAACTCTTTTTTTTCTCTAGAGCATTTTGATACCAATGACTCTACACTGATGACCTTCAAATGCACCTGCTTCTGTTTTTCCTCCAGTTCAGCCTTTGCCTTTTGAACATGTTCCTTTTCCTTCTCAAGCTGCTCGCATGATGGGCACACCGCTACATGAACCTCCTCTGGTACCACCTCAGGTGCCTTCTTGGGACGTGAAGGTCGTTTCCATAATGCTCTTTTCATACATCCAGGAGGCTTCCATGCGTTGCCAGACTTTGGGCAGATGGCTGCCTTTGCAGGTTCCTTGGCTTCTGCAATGGCATGGTTTGCTCCTTGAGCTGACTGCTCCGCCATCTCATCCCCAGACCAAAGTACCATTGCCATACAAGGAGATGTAGAATCCTGTACATTAGTTTTGTCATTACGAACCAATGTCCGTTCTTGAGCCTGCTTCTCTTCTGACAGGATCCTTTTAAGTTTGGGAGTCAACCTCTTTTCAAAATCCACCAGGGGCCCACCTTTGGGCACATACTTTGGCCTTGAAGATCCAGTCATATTTTTAATGATTATGAATGCAACCAAAGATTCGTATCTTGGAGAGTAGTAATTCTTCATTCCTGAACCTCATGTTGACCATGGTCAGACTTGGGTCATGGGCGCCACCTTCTGACCAACAACTCCGCAAAGATGTCATCTTTATGAATAACAGATGACATCATATGCTCTCTCCTTTCGAAGACTCCATTGCATCCTCAATTGAGATTCCTGGCAGCGTCTTGTCTCATCAACCAACATAAGGCTGCTACAATCCCTCATCCTATCATCAACCTTTGCATTCTGCCTCTATAGAAATAGTAAGCGGCTTATTAATTCATCATTTGTTAATCTGCATCATATAGTACGTTGAAACGGATATTGCCAAAGTTGCAGATTTACTCTAGAGGGTCTTTAGTTGTCGAGAACAAGACCTGAGAACACACAACTTTGTTTTCTTTATACATTGGTACGAGATTGTTCATACATGTACACTATTGATGTCTTTTCTGTGTCATTGAATCAAAGAGAGATGTGTTTTCATGTCCTCGTGAGGAATCCGAGTTCGACGTGAACTGTCAGATCAGGTCTCACTCCAGGCATGGATAACCAATGATATCTCTTGATTTTATCCATCAAACTACAATTGTGGATTGGTATGATGGAGTTGACGTAAAAATTGGTAACACGTCTGTGTCGTGGTGAAACTGCCATGTCCACGATGATCTATTCGATATTCTTTGGATAGGAAGAATCATACCCATATGTATGATATGCAGTGATATTTCTGATTTATTCAAAGATCATTGTCAAGAACGCCGGGCGAAAAAGGCGAAGGAAACAATGACTCTTGATCCAATGACGACACCTCCTGGCTCACGAATGAGCACGGGCAGTGTGAAGACGCCTGTCCTGGAAGGTCTTGACAGTCATAATGATAAAATGCAAGTAGATGCTTTCAACAAAGCTTGCAGAAGTGGAGGAAAAGGGATTGGGAGGATGCTTGGGTTTGGAAAAGGAGGAGACTCTCCTGCTGATGGACAGCCAATTCAGCTCACCAGTGATGATATGCTAGTGTACTCTGATCAACCTATCCCTACGTCTCTTTTGAAGCACTCTTCTGAAAATGCTGGCAAGGCAGTGAAAATGTTTTCCTGCATTCTGGAGTACATGGGAGTGAATGGGGAGATGCTATCTCAGGTTGCTGGACTTGAGCTTGCACAGAAGCTGTTACATCAGGCACTCAAGAGGTCAGATCTTCGTGATGAATTGTTCCTCCAACTTTTGAAACAAACGAGAGGATGTCCAAGCCCATCCCAAAAGGCCAAGGCTTGGCAGTTATTCTTCATAGCTGCATCTTGCATGCCTGCAACAAAGGACTACTTGAGTATGGTGTCAGAATACATCCATCAGTGCGCTCATGATGGCGATGAAGAAGAAGACGTCAAGAAGCTTGCACAAAAGACTTGGAGTGCCATGAAGAGAACAGCAAAGGCAGGGCAACGCAGGACCTTGCCAGAGCTTCAGGAACTTGATTCATTGCTGAAAGGCGAGCCACAGACATGCATTGTCTTTTTCCTGGACGAAACATTTGAGGAACTGAAGTATGACAGTAGCACGACTGTTCTTGAGGCTGTAGAGCAGATTGCTGGTCAGGTGAAATTACAAAACTACCAGACATTCTCTCTGTTCGCCGTGCAGAAATCATCAAAATCAATGGCAGACATTGGAATACCAGCTGTGGAAGAGCACGTGCCTCTTGATGATAACAAGTACATCTCAGATGCAATGTATGATATCAGGCAGATCAAGGCAAAAGAGGGAAATTCTACAAAACTCATCTTCAAGAAGAAGATGTTTAGAGAGACTGATGAAACTGTTACAGAACCTCGTTTTGTTGCCCTCTCATACATTCAAGCCCAGCACGATTATTTGAGTGGTCAATATCCTGTCATCAGGGACGATGCCGCTCAAATGTGTGCTCTTCAAATTCAGGCTGAGTATGGCCCTGGTATGGATTCCAAGGAAAAAGAGTTTGATGCTGCAATCGACCAACTCATGGCCAAATCCATTCTTTCTAGCAGATCAAGAAACGAATGGAATACAGATATTTTGGCGCGATACAAGGCATTGGCTCAGTTTTCCAAGGATGATGCTCGCCTGCAATTTTTGAGAATCATTCGATCAATGAAGTACGGAAATTCAATCTTTTTCCCAGTCAAGAGGATTGAGGATCCAATCGGCCTGTTGCCTGCCAAGTTGATTATCGGTATCAACAAGCGAGGAGTGCACTTTTTCAGACCAGTTCCAAAGGAATACATCCAATCTGCAGAACTCAGAGACATCATGCAATTTGGTTCATCATCTAATGCAGTCTTCTTCAAAATGAGAGTCGCTGGTGTCTTGCATATCTTCCAGTTTGAAACAAAGCAAGGTGAGGAAATTTGCATGGCATTGCAAACTCACATTAACGACATCATGATGAAGAGGTACTCTAAAGCCCAGGCTGCCACTGGCGAGGAGGGAGAGACCGATGGTCCCTCTCAGGCAAACTTTGGTCCAAAGTATCAGGCCCATATCGGGGAACTTCAAAGGCAACTCGATGAAGCAAAGGAGGAAATTGAGAAGAAGGACGCCATCATATCTGATTTGAAGGAACAACAGGCAGAGTTGAAGGATAAGATCAATGCCATGGGTGGAGATGCTGATGCAGCCTCTGTCGACCTGTCCAATTTGACGCTTGATGTAGGAGACCCAGAAGCTATCAAGGCCATCGAAAGCAAAATCCGTGCCGTCCAGTCTGAGAGGACTGCCCTTGAACAGAAAATTGCCAGACTTGAGGAGAATCATGTTGCAGAACTTGCAGCTGCAACTGCAGCTGCCGGAACAGCTGGTGCTACAGTTCTTGTGAAAGAAAAGGATCAGAAAATTAATGATCTCATTGAAGATCTTGGAAATAAGGAAATGCTCTTGAATGAAGCCACTGCAAAGCTCAAAAACCTGGAGGGCTCGGAGAAGGAGTTGGAAGAGCTGAGAGAAATGAAGGAGGATATCGAGCGCAAGGAAAAGGCCCATGCAGAGTTGATTGCCGGTCAAGCCAAGCGCTTGGAAGAGCTTGAAAAACTGTACAAGGAAGAGTCTATTACAAGAAAGAAGCTCTACAATGCCATGGAGGATATGAAGGGTAAGATCAGAGTGTATTGTCGTGTCCGTCCACTGCTCCAATTTGAAAAGGACCGCGGGCAGGAGATGGCAGTCAACATTCCTGATGAGCTTACAATCAATCTCAACTGGAAGGATAAAAAGAGAGAATTTACGTTCGACTCTGTGTTCACTGGAGATACTTCCCAGGAAAAGGTGTTTGCTGACACGAAGCATCTCATTCAAAGTGCTGTAGATGGATACAATGTCTGCATCTTTGCATATGGCCAGACTGGATCTGGTAAAACATTCACCATTTATGGCAATGATGAACTTCCCGGTTTAACTCCTCGTGGTGTCGGAGAGCTCTTTAAAATTCTGGAGAGGCAATCTGGAAAGACCTCGTCAAAGGTATCTGTAAGCATGTTGGAACTCTACATTGACGATTTGCAAGATCTTCTTGGAGAGGAGAAGAAAAAGACCAAATTAGAAATCAAGAAGGATCCAAAGGGGGTTGTGACAGTCCCAGGTGCAACCATTATCGATGTCAACTCTGCCAGACAATTGATGGACACCATAGAGGCAGGGCAAAAGAGGCGTCATGTTTCATCCACCCAGATGAATCGGGAATCTTCTCGATCGCACTTGATCATCACAGTTCTTGTGGAAACCACAAACCTTCAGACACAGGCAGTATCAAGAGGAAAGTTGTCCTTTGTTGATTTGGCTGGAAGTGAGAGAGTGAAGAAGAGTGGTTCTGCTGGTGAGCAGTTGAAGGAGGCACAAGCCATCAACAAGTCCCTCTCTGCACTCGGAAATGTTATATCCGCATTAGCAACAGAACAAGGGCATATTCCATACCGAGACCACAAGCTCACCATGCTTATGTCTGATTCCATTGGTGGAACCGCAAAAACACTCATGTTTGTCAATGTCTCACCAGTTGATGGCAACTTGGATGAAACACAAAACAGTTTGCAATATGCCACACGAGTGTCGACCATCAAGAATAATGTGAAACAAGACGATAGTTCAAAGGAAGTAATGAATTTGAAGAAGAAGATTGATTACTGGAAGGATCAAGCAGGTTTGCCAGTTCACAAGAGAGATTATGTGGATCTGATTGAGATTGACAACACGGTTCAGAATGGAGAGTGAGTATGCACCGATTTCATTGTATAATTTTTATAATATTTTTATGATTTCAGCATCTTTAAAGAATAAGGATGATGTCACGTGATGGCTGTTGCCTGTTTGAGCAACAGATCCAGCCCCCAAATCATTGACATGAAGGCGACAACAACAATCATGACAACACATGCCCTCAAGATGGACTTCCACAACCTAGGAGTGTGCACGTGGCGCATCAAGAAAACAGATGCGACTGCAAAATCTCTCAAATCTATCACAGCGCTCATTGGATTCCTCGCATATTGTTGCAATCTCAATAAAGCCTTGTCAATCTCATCATGTGGCGGCATGCTAGAGTGTTGATCATTCTGTGAGCCACCATCCATAGATGGAGACAAATCGTGTGACGAATGCACTCTGCATCTTCTACGACGTTGGAAGAATGTCCTGTCTTGGGTTAAACCATATGATATGGTGAGCTGAGAGAGTCTAACACTGTTGCTCCTTGGTATTCTAGTGGGTACCTTGGAACAATTTTTGACCACCGTGTACCTCATCAGACAACACTGATACTCCAATCACATGGTATATTCTACAATATATTTTACATAGTAATTCAAGCATCCTACACCATCAGGATACTCTCTTTTTGTCCGCCGTGCATTTCACCAAAGTATTTTTTTTTTCCAATCTGCAGAATTTGATAATACAGATTCAATGCATTCTCCACCCCAATGGCCATGCTATCCAAATAATAAAATACATATGTATAATAGAAGTATTCATCATACCTTGGAACGACTCATGAACGCCCTGACACGTGGGTTGAATATTTCAAGAGCACCTTTACAGTACTTTGGGAACAGGGTCCCAGGTCTCTGGGCACATCCACGTCACAGGATAGCACACCACACACGACATCATCAAAGGAAACAATATAGGGTGTACACTGATCAGAGTGGTATGGATGAAGAACGAGAAAACCTTGTCAAGGACATCCATGCTACAGAGACACAGCTGGTTTTGTATGTTACAGGGGGTGCTGCACATGTATGTTGCTCGATTTCGTGTCTCATATAGACTATAAAGTACCAATAGTGTATTTATGATGCAGCTAAGCACATGGCTCTTGTGTGTTCCTGGAGCTTCAAATACTATGCTTGATGTTCAAATCCCGTACAGCAGAGAGAGCCTGAGAGAACTTGTGCAAGTTGATGTACCATGTGCGAGTGAAGATATGGCCATCGAGCTTTCAAAAGCTGCATATCGTAAATCAATGCAACTCTCGTCATTTGGGGCGTCGGTGATGGGTGTTGGAGTCACGTGTGCCCTGACAACTGGCCGGGAAAGGCGAGGTGATGACAGGGCCTTTGTGGCAACGTTTGGTCCTGGGAACATGGCACGCACCCATCGTTTGATGTTTGAAAAGGGTCGTTGGAGTAGGATGGAGCAAGATTGTATGGCAAGCTCACTTGGGCTCGATGCCATTGCCACAGCAATGGTATTGACAGATGACTTGGACAGCAACGACATGGTTACATCCAACTCACATACTATAGTTGATGGAAGAAACGAGAATGAGCGGATTTCTAGTGCTGTAGAGCTATTGATTCAGAGTAAGATACAAACCATAGAGTTTTCTGGTGGTCGGATACACTTGGATACTCCACGATCAAAGAAAATGTACTTGCCAGGATCATTCAATCCCCTTCACAAAGGCCACATAGAGCTCTTGGAAGCAGCCCAGCGATGCTTTCCATCCAAAGAAGGCGCATTTGAACTCTCCATTGGAAATGCAGATAAAGGAATGCTGTCAAAACCCGATATAGTACAACGTGTTGAACAGTTTATCTCTAAAGGACTCCCAGTCGTCCTGACACGGGCACCATTATTTACCATGAAATCTGAACTTTTCCCCAATAGCACCTTTATAGTCGGATACGATACAGCAGTCCGTTTGGTACAGGAGAAATACTATGGCTCTGAAATTGATATGGCTCTTGATTTTGCCAATCTTGGCTATAACGGATGTGATTTTATTGTCGCTGGACGACTGGATAAAGCATCAGGACAGTATCTTACATTGTCTGATATTGATATTCCAGAATCAATAGCTAGACAAACCCGTTTTTTCTCATTATCCTCGGATGAATTTCGCATGGATATATCCTCTACTGAGATTAGGGAGATGATGAATCAAGAATGATTATTCTCCTAGGGAGAATTTCGTTGGGAGCGGATTACATTATTTAATCCAACATGGAGATCACAAAAACAAAAACCAGCCAAAGAACAGATCTTTTACAATATCTGTATGTAGCTATTATTATTTTTATATTCGTTTGCATTGAATAGAATGTATCTCTAATGCACTACATGTTACAAATGCAATACTCATCAAACTCTATCCGTCAATGCCAGACAAATTGAAAAAAATCATAGGGAGCAAGAATATGCTTTGGTCTAGTTCTTACCACGTGATTTGGAATCCTTCTTTTGTTCAGGGTCAAGGCTCTTGCCACTGAACGATAGTAAAAGTTTCGCTACATTTGCATCTCTGGATCTCGGCGACCGTGCCACCCCACCATCCGAAGAGTCTAAATGGTGTGCAGGACCACTGGTTCCACTGCTTGCTTCATCCACTGGATCCTCTGGCAGCCGTTTTCTACGCCGAGGCCGCTTCTTTGGAGCTGGACTCACCAAACGATTGGATATTTCTTTTCTCTTGGCATCCTTGCCAGTAGCCTTACACGCAGGGTCCATCTCTGGCATGTTTGCAAGTGGAGGTGCTGATTCGACTTCCCCACCTTCACGACGTTGGAATTTCATCACCTCTTTTGCATCTGCAGGTAATCCAAAAGCAAGTTTTGGATCTCTCCACCATTTGAAAGCTGCAGGAACTGCCTGACCTCTTTCAGTCCTAGGATCAGGTCCACCACCTGCAAGGCGATTGAAATAATCCTGGTACCACATCATCATAGGATCAGCACCGTATGACTGTCCGTATAATAGCCCAGCGTTTGGCATTTCAATGAGGGCAGGTCCCATGCCCTGATTCCATCCTTGTTGTCCTCCATTTGCTGACATTGCTCCCACAAGTCCAGGAGGCCATGAAAGTAACGGTGCATTGCTAGCCCCTGAAGGAGCTTGCATGCCATTCCCCTTTTGAAGACCCGGAGACGTCCCTGCAGCAGCATTTAGATGACTTGTTGATCCTCCCCCACTACCATTACCACTCTTACCATTGCCGCCACTGCCACTTGCTGCCATATCGTCTCCACTACCGGGCAAATCATCCCCACTCACGTCCTCATCCGTCCCACTATCACGTGAGACAGCAGCAAATTGAGAATCTGGATGTAACCCCTTGTGAAATGATGTTGTACCAAATCCCAGGCCAGCTTTCTTCTGTGCCCTCCTTGCCCTGCCCTCTTCCTTCCGATATTCCTGAATCAGCAATTTTTGATCATTGCTATGCCTCACGAGCAGCTTTTGAACTGCTAAAGCCCGATGGAGATCATATATCTGTTCTACAAACTCTCTCTGGTTTTGAATGACTGATCGTCTCAAAATATCAGTCGTATCTTCCCCAAGAACATTCTGAGTATCCATAAAGTCCCACTGTTTCTCATCTTGTTTAGGCTTATCTAATGAATTCGAGGCTTGTACACCAACAGCAGCTCCTTTTGAGTCACTCACTTTACATTTTTTCGAGGCAGGGGGTTCAGGGACCTTGAAGTCTGTACTCGCCGACTGCTTACTCTTGTTGGCACTTCCCTTGGAAATTTTCGACGCATCTTCTGCACTCAACAACCGCAACAAATACGGATCAATACTTTTATGGTCCAACACGTCTTTTACATCGCCAAGATTCCCTGTAACAGTATCCCTCATACTCGAACCAGCAGCACAAGCCTGCTCTTTCAACAGAGCACGTACTGCCTCCTCCCTCGTCACCCCATCACCGAGACCATTCCCTGGCTCGACGAAAACATTTTTATTATCGACTATAGTAGTATCATGTTGTCTATTCTGTCCCGGTGTATCAATTCTATGTGCATTCGTTGTGTCGTTTTGTTGGCCCATGGTAGGCTATATCAGGACCGTGTCCGTTTCACGAGATATCTGCAACGACAAAGTACGTATATATTAGAATGTAAACATATTGGGAGACGTATAACCCAAAACCCTTTTAATATACGAGGCTACGATACCGGAAACGTAGAGCCACCACCTACCTCTTTTGTATTGAAACAGAACCGTCACACGAGTAACAGTGCAATACTATGCTACTTTATACCGTAAAAAATATATCAAACTCCTGTAAGAGATACCACAAGTGACCTAGATTAGGTCCAAGGGTGATGCATTCCCACCGTTCATCAAGTGTCCGCTTCCGGAAAACTCACAGGGAGATAGGTACCGGTATATTGTGTCAATTATATGTACAATTGAACTTAATTCTGTAAAAATATGGCGTGATAATACGTTTTAATCATTCGTTGTAGTGCTTGTGTCGAGCGAACGACGCCTTACCAACGTCGATTTTTTACGATTCTTTTTTTATTTGCTGTCGTACGATGCATCGTACGACGTACATATGTACAATATTCGTTCACCCATATTTCTGGAATCCTGCAATCCTTTCCTCCCAATTGACCATTGCTTGTCCTGAGAACGCTTGAATAGTCACACCCAATATTTTGGGCATTGGCAACTGGGATACAAGGCTATGCTCTCGGCAGCCCCCTTTTCAGCAACAGGTTCCCCATATGGGGCACATGTCCATGATAGAGTTGGCGTCCACCAGATGTTGGTTCCGGTACCACTTTATAGAGATACATTTGAACAAGATGTTCGAAACAAGCACATGTAAAGGAAATACTACTACAAGCTTACATTGCAATGGGACACAATTGTGGCAAACACCATTGGACTTGCAACTTGCAAGTACTTGCAACTAGTTGCCTAGTGAGAGACATTTGCGATGGGATATGAAACAGCGAGAGTACTATTAATGATGATTACTATCAGTACCATATTATGGACGTAAACACGATAAAAATTTCGAATTAATACTCGCTGTGGAGGAATGCAACAAAAGACTTTTACAATGGCATAAATGGTGAAGCAGTAAAGGCATGTGGTGGGTACAGCAGAGCTTGGACAAGTACAGATCAAAATATTGCCATTGAATGGCATGATAACGTCAATCTTTTCTTTCCAAGTATGAGCGGTGGCATCTCTGACATCAAATCTACGATACAATTCATTC
>PJEL010001873.1_pt1 | contig 20200 bp, 14 predicted proteins | sample 1853271 | NCBI WGS metagenome assembly PJEL01 (sample SAMN08108733, study PRJNA415343) | Invertebrate metagenome, whole genome shotgun sequencing project. | host: Globobulimina | place: Sweden: Gullmar Fjord | collected 2015-08
GCCGGGGATCCGGTGGTGTCCGGCGATCGGGAGTAGTCGACGATGCTCTGGAGCTCCTTGGCGTCGGGCAGGTGCCAGTCATCGTGTCCGGCCGTCGTGGTGTCCTCGCAGTGGGCGAGGGCTTCGGACCAGTTCAAGCCGGAGGTGTCGTCGGCCTCCCACTGCAGCCCCGTCGCCTCGTCGTTGATCGTGCCGTCCCCCAGATCGGCGAAGTCGTTGTAGCCGTAGTCGGGATTGCCGCGGACCAGGCGCAGGAACATCTGCTTGTCCGCGCCAGACATTGGGTCGAACTTCGGATATCCCTTGATTCGGCCGTCGGCGAAGTTCACTCCGAAGACGGTCTCGTCATTGTTCATGGTCGTGGAGACGTACTCGGTGTCCGACCAGAACTGGGCGTCGATGTAGCGCTCGACGGCCTCGTCGCCGTACTCGAAGACGAAGTGTCCGGTGTCGATGTACGGCGTGGCGCTGTTCGCGGACATGCCAGTCTCGCCGTTGAAGTCCATCAGCGAGTAGAGCTCCTTGATGGTCGGCACCCTCCAGTCCGAGTAGCCGCCGAGGGTGCTGTTGCTGGCGGCGTCGAAGGAGTCGGCCCAGGTCATCTTGTCGCCCGGATCCTGCTGCCACATCAGTCCGGTGACGAGATCGGTCACGGTGCCGTCGCCGCTGTCCTCATAGGACGGAGTCAAGGTCGTGAAGGCGGCATCCTGGCCAGTTTCGGCGCAGGGAATCACGTTGCCGTTGCTGTCGAAGCAGTCGGCCTGGTTGGTGTCGACGATGGGGTAGGGCACATCGAGGTCGACGTCCACGGTCGGGTCGGAGGTGGGGTTGGAGGTGTCGGTGTCGGTGTTTGTGATTGGGTCGGAGGTATCGATGTTGTCGTCGGAGCCGATGCCCGAGTCGGTACAGGCGGTGAGCACGAGGGCGGCGGCGAGTGGGATGTGGTAGCGCATCGGCGAACCTCCGGTGATTTTCCTATCTTCTACGCCGGCTTGGTCGGGGGTTCCGTGGTCTTGAGGTCAGGCCGTGTCAGCGAACGTAAGCTACAACCCAACCGTCACGGAGCCAGAGAGCAGCGTGCCATCGGGGTTGCCAAACGCGGCGTGGGCGGTGGGCGGGCTGATCAACCACCGCGTGCCGACGCTGAGCTTGCCGAGCTGGGCGCCGACACCGAGCAGGGGTCCGTAGCCCAAGCCGACTGTGCCCATTGGATGTGCAAAGAGCGACACGCCAGCGCCCGCCTCGAACCAGAGGTTTGGCGCCTCTTTGGCGGAGTGGATGCTGAGCGTCGGGCCGAATGTGGTCTCGCCGAGGGACGCCAGTGGGCTGATCGCAAAGGCCATGGGCACGGCCACATAGGACATCGTGAGCCCCATATAGGCGAAGATGGCTCCGAGTTCCTTGAACGGCGGAGGAGGGGGTTTGCTGCTGTCCCCGACCCACTCGGTGACGTTCACAAAACCTCGGGTCGTCCAGGCGCCGGCGGCGATGCCGAACTTGGCCACGGCGAGGGTGCGCTCGGGGTACATCACCGTGGTGTTGAAGCCGAAGTTGAGCTGCATGAGCCGGTTCAGACCGGTCTCGCTCCGGACGGCCAGCGCGAACCCGGACCGACTGACGTAGGGACTACTGGTGGCACCCATGTGGGCCAGACCGAGGCCGACTCCGGGGTTGACGTGGCGTGGCTTGGCGCGCTTCTCGGGCTCCTCGACCGGCTCCTCCAGCGGATCGGCATCCTCCTCGCTCTCGTCCGTCGGCACCTCCTCCGTGGGCTCTTCGGAGGGATCGTCGGCGAGCGCGACTGCAGGAGCGAGCAACAACATCAGCGCATTCCACCGGATCACGGCTCCCTCCACCTTCCATCATCCTGAAAAGCACGGCGAGGTTCAAGTGACGGAGGTCCGACGACGTCCGTCGCCGACTTCCGTCACCTGGCTCGCTCGGCAACAGGCAAACGGTGACAATGCTCGGCCCATTCTCGGTATGAGATCTGCAGACGCGATGGGCTTCGTTATGGGGGGGCCATGCCCGACATCGATCAGATCCTCGAGACTCGCTTCGGCTTCCAGTCCTTCCGGGCGGGCCAGCGCGAGGCGATTCAAGCCCTCTTGTCAGGGCAAGACCTGCTCTGCATTCAGCCCACCGGGCACGGAAAGTCCCTGATCTATCAGGTGAGTGCGGTGGCGCTCGGCGGGCTCACGGTGGTCATCTCGCCCCTGCTGGCGTTGATGCGTGACCAGCTCGATCACCTCTCCCGGCGGTTTCGAATCGCGGCGGGCACCATCAACAGCGACCAGGACGAGACCGAGAACGACGAGACCATCGCCCGGGCCAGCAAGGGAGAGCTCAGCATCCTGTTCCTGGCTCCCGAGCAGCTCGATCGCGTGGATCGCCTGGCCTGGCTCCAGGGCCTGGACATCCGGTTGCTGGTGATCGACGAGGCCCACTGCATCAGCACCTGGGGGCACGATTTCCGGCCTTCCTACCGAGAGATCGGGCGCTTTGCTCGAAGACTTCGCGAGCGTGCAGACATGCGCGTGCTCGCGCTGACGGCGACCGCGGACGCGCGCACGGCCCAGGACATCTGCAAGCAGCTTGCGCCCATCGAGGTGCACCGGCGCAGCATGGATCGTCCGAACATCTCCCTGAACGTGAGCGCGGTGTCGGGGTTCGCGGACAAGCTGCGCCTGCTCGATGCTTTCCTGCACTCCGAGTCCGGCTGCTGCCTGCTGTACTGCGCGACGCGAGAGAACACCGAGATCGTGGCCGAGTACCTGCAGAATCAGGGGCACAGCATTGCGGCCTACCACGCCGGCATGCCTCCAGAGCGAAAGAAGCGGCTGCAGTCGGACTTTCTGGCCGGCGACTTCCGGGCGATTGCGGCAACGAATGCGCTCGGAATGGGCATCGACAAGGCCGACCTGCGCGCGGTGGTGCACGTCGATGTGCCCGGGTCGATCACGGCCTACTACCAAGAGGTGGGCCGAGCCGGTCGCGACGGCCTGCCAGCGACGGGGCTGCTGGTGTTCGATCCGGACGACAGGCGGATCCAGGAGTACTTCATCCACAGTGCCCAGCCGGTCCCATCCGACTTCGACGCCGTGCGAGATGCCGCCGCTGAGCCGCGCACCATCACCGAGCTGAAGCGGGCTACCGGCCTGCACCCGACTCGGGTCACGGTGGTCGTGGCAGAGCTCATCGAGCAGGAATTCCTGGGCAAGGAGATGCAGAAGAGGCGCCAGGTCTACACGGCGACCGGGCGCGCCGGGCGGGCGGACCTGAGCCGCTACCAGAACCAGCACACCGTGAGGACGCAAGGGCTCGATGCCATGCTCGCCTATGCCCGGGGCACCGACTGCCTGATGCACACCCTGCGCGAGCACCTCGGCGACCAGGAATCGACGCCATGTGGTCACTGCGGTCCCTGCCGCGGCGAGGTGCTCGAGCTCGAGTCCGATGGCGCCGCCGACGACTGGCTCGCGAACCGTCCGGTCGTGGTGCCCGGCTACCTCAAGCTGCTCGCCGAGGGCAGGGCGCTCTTCGACAGCGGTCGGCGCTCGGGCTCCTTTGTCGACTTCATGCGGCATCGCTCGGCCGGACCTCCCCGCCCAGAGACCCTGCGCGCGCTGGCAGCCCTCGCCAAAAAGCTGGGTCCAGACTACACAGTCGTCCCGCTACCGTCGTCGACCTGGGGCGGTCGTGCCGCAGCCATAGCCGCCCTCGGACTGCCGATCTGGACGGGGCTGCGCTGGCGTACTGCTCCAGACGCGAGGCAGGGCACGCTGCTCAACAACGACCAACGCCGGGCCAATGTGCGCGGGCTCTTGGCGGTCGACGGCACGCCTCCGGAGGGAGGGATCCTGTTGCTCGACGACTACACGGGATCCGGCGCGACGCTGCGGGAGGCGGCTCGAGCGCTGAAAAAGGCAGGGCACGAGGGGAAGCGGGTGCCGATTACGGTGGCGCGGGTTCGGTGGAGGCTGGGCCGGCCGGGGATCGTATAGGCCCGCTACTCTGCCTCGATCACATCCGCGTAGTGCGACTCGACGGCCTCGTGGTTGCCCAGCTCCCTCGCAAAGTGATTCAGGCGTCGACGGTTCTCGGTATCGGACCTTCGCTTCCACCCAGTCACCACATCCGCGGCCTCGGCGAGCAGCTCGGCGTGGTCCCGACGCAGATGTTTCACCGAGAAGGCGCCGACGATGCCGAGCTCGACGATCGCTTCGAAGAACCCGCCGGGCCGATCCTCCTCGGCGAAGTGCGCTGGCATGGCTGCATGGACTTCGAGTAGGAGCGGGTACAGCTCATCGAGGGGCTCTTCCCGAGCGACGCGATCGCGGAACTCTCGCACCCGGACGTGCACCTTGAGCACCGCGGTGAAACGCTCCTCTACCATTTCATCCTCCCGCTCAGATTGTGCGCGGGTTCTGCCTTTTCGCACATCGGTCAATCGTCGGTTCCGTTCGGCTGACACACTCTGAGGAGGTGATGGCTCTACCAAGTAGCGGCGGCCTACAGACCCGCCTCCAGGAGAATGCCATGTGTCAGAGAGTCACCTGTTCGACTTGCGGAAAGCCAGACTGGTCGGGATGCGGCGCCCACGTAGAGGTCGTGCTCGGCAACGTGCCGAAGCCCAAGCGCTGTGACTGCCGCGAGACCGGCAAGCGCGCGACCCCCACCCTCGGCGGGTTCTTCGCCAACCTCTTTGGAGCGAGCAAGTCATGAGAGTCCTCATCGTCGGTGGCGTTGCGGGCGGGGCTTCGGCTGCCGCTCGGGCCAGGCGCTTGTGCGAGTCCTGCGAGATCGTGGTCTTCGATCGCGGCGAGTACGTCTCGTTTGCGAACTGCGGCCTTCCGTACTTCATCGGTGATGTGATCATGGAGGAGGCCGATCTGCTGCTGGCCACCCCCGAGCTGTTTGCGAAACGCTTCAACATCGAGGTGCGAACTCGATCGGAAGTGACGGCGATCTCCGCTTCCAAGCGGACGATCACGGTGACAAACCTGCGCACCGGTGTCGAGTATCTGGAGTCCTACGACGCGCTGGTGCTCTCTCCAGGAGCGCAGCCATTCCGTCCCGACATCCCGGGGATCGAGCTGGCTGGAGTCTTTCAGCTGCGGACCATTCCCGACAGCGTGCAGATCAAGGCGGCCGTCCAGGGGGCGCGACGCGCGGTGATCGTCGGTGCCGGCTTCATCGGCATGGAGATGGCCGAGAACCTGCGACTTCAAGGCCTGGAAGTCACGCTTGTGGAGCTGGCCGACCAGGTCCTGCCGCCCTTCGACCCCGAGATGGCGATCCTTGCCCAGGAGCGACTGGAGGAGAACGGGGTGGTGGTTCGCCTCAGCACATCGGTGACTGGCTTCCGGGACGACGGCGGTCTGGCCGTGGATCTATCCAGCGGGGAGACCCTGCCGGCGGATCTGGTGCTGCTGGCCATCGGTGTCCGGCCCGAGACCAAGCTCGCGAAGACGGGCGGTCTGGAGATCGGCCCCCGCGGTGGAATCGTCGTGGACGACTTCATGCGGACCTCGGACCCCAACATCTGGGCGGTGGGTGACGCTGTCGAGGTGCACGATCTGCTCACCGACAATTGGAAGCTCATTCCATTGGCGGGACCGGCAAATCGGCAGGGTCGGATCGCTGCACAGAACGTCGTTGGGCGCGACGGCGATCACGAGGTCTCTCGATTTCGCGGTGTCCAGGGCACCGCCATCGCCGGCATCTTCGGGCTCGCAGCGGCGGCGACGGGGGCGTCGGAGCGCACCCTGCTCCGCGCCGGCATCGAGAAGTTCGGCAAGGTCTACCTGCACAATGACCACCACGTCGGCTACTACCCAGGGGGAAAAGCCATCGCGCTCAAGGTGCTCTACCACCTCGGCGATGGGCGGATCTTGGGGGCACAGGCGGTCGGAGAGGCCGGAGTCGCGCGCCGGATCGATGTGATCGCCACCACCATCCAGCACGGGGGCACCGTCTATGACCTCGCCGAGGCAGAGCTCGCCTACGCCCCTCAATACGGGGCAGCCAAAGACCCCATCAACGTGGCGGGCATGATCGCGGTGAACAACCTCGAGGGCAACCTGCCGCTGGCGGACTGGGCGCATCTGGCCGACACCGAGGCTTCGGTCATCGATGTTCGCTCCCCAAAGGAGTTCGCGTCGGAGCACCTACAGGGCGCGGTGAACATTCCGGTCGACGAGCTGCGTCAGCGTTTGCACGAGCTGCCGGATCACAAGATCTGGCTCATCTGCGGGGTGGGGAAGCGCGCCTACTACGCCACTCGTCTGCTTCGCCAGCGGGGCTTTGACGCCTCGAACCTGTCGGGAGGCATGAAGACCTGGCGGGCGCTGGCTGCCAGTGGTCTCGCGGCGCGATAGAAGGAGAGTTCCTGGAAAGGAGCCTACATGGCCGGCGAAACCGGCGCTCTCTGTGATCCTCACGAGATGATCGAGCTCATACAGCACGGTGATCCCGAGGCCCTGGACCGCATCACCCGCTGCTATGCAAACCGCCTGATCTCGGTGGGCCGGCGGGTGTGCGGCAATCCCATCGATGCCGACGACGTCGTCCAAGATGCGCTTCTCTCCGCCGGATTGCACCTCCAGACCTTCCGTGGCGAGGGCAGCATCGAGGGCTGGCTGGTGCGCATGGTGACCAACGCCTGCCATCGCATGCGTCGGGGTCGCAAGAACGATCCGGGCCTGCACAGCACCGAGGTCGCCCTCACCGACTCCGCCGACGGACCCGAAGAGCTCGCCGCCCGGGGTGAGCTGATGGACACTCTCGGACAGGCGCTGAACCAGCTCGCTCCTACCGATCGCATGATCGTGCTCCTCGCCGAGGCCGACGGATGGAAGGGCCCCCAGATCGCCGAGCGGTTGGACATGAAGCCGACCGCGGTGCGCACTCGGCTGTCGCGGGCGAGAAAGAAGCTGCGGATCGAGCTGGAGAGATCCCTCGACTGAGGCGCGCGGGATAGCATCGCCTCCGCAACAGGAGACGCCATGCTCACTCCCGCCTCAGAACTGGCACTCGCCAACCTGCGCGACACCTCCCATCTCACCTGGGTGGTCATCCCGCTGTTTGCAGTCGTCATCTATGTATACGCGAACGAAATCGAGCGAAAGAACTGGAATCTGGTCCTGGCTGGCCTCGCGTTTTGGGGCATGGACTGGCTCAACGAGATCGGCAACAGCGTCATCCTGCACGCCACCGGCCGCTCGGCACTGTGGACAGCCCCATCGGACTCGATGTTCCTGATCATGGTGGGCCTGAACATCGAGATCTGCTTCATGTTCGCCATGGCCGGAATCACCTTTGCGAAGATGCTTCCCGAGGACAAGAACATGAAGATCCTCGGGCTCAACAACCGCTGGTTCTTTGGTCTGACGAACTCGATCTTCTGCGTCGGCATCGAGATCTTCCTCAACCACGCCGACATGCTCATCTGGGAGTACCCGTTCTGGAGCTTCCCCCACGTCTGGCTGATCGTTCCCTTCGGCTACCTGCACTTCAACATGGTCGCCTTCTGGGTCTTCGACATGGAGGACCGCCGCCGCCAGCTCACCGTCATCGGCGTCATCTATGGCCTGATCCTGGCGGGAATCGTCGTCTTTGGCTTCGGCATGGGCTGGCTCTGACAGCATCCATTCACTTTCGCGTGGCGTCGAGTCGCGAAAGTGAGCGCCGCTCACCGTCCCGGAACCCACCGCGAAACAAACAGGCCCTCCCTTGGCGCCCAATCACAACGGCGACCCCACCTCGACTACGCCCATTGGCGTCAAAGGAGCAGGAGGGGGTGAGCCGAAGGCGGATTCTGTCGCCGATCCCGAGGTCCTCGAATCCGATCCCTTCTCGGTCCGCCACTCCCTCCCGAGCCAGCGCAACATCAACCGCCACGTCTCGCACCACTCCGAACTCCGGCTTCTCTCCGGCTCCCTCCGGCCCCCGACCTCCGCCTACGGGAAGTTGTCGATGTTGTTGTCCATCCAGCTCGCGCGCTCGCGAATCCACTCGCGGACCTCGGCGTTCGCGTCGTCCCAGTTGTAGACCTCGCAGCCGTTCGAGAAGTCCAGCACCCATGTGTCGGCGTTGATCATCTCATCGACAGGCCAGCGCGCCTCGTTGAGGTCGACGTCGTCGCCGAGCTGAGTCGCGATGGCGTCGAGCTTGGCGGCCAAGTTGGCGTCGGACATCTCGTTCTGGCGTAGCTCGACCCAGCGGTCTTTGAACCCTTGCACGAAGACGGCGTCGTCTTTGACGATGTCCACGAGATCCGATCCACCCGAGCCGAGGTTCCAACCGTAGGGGCCGTTCGAGCAGTGCAAGCCGAAGGCGAGGTCCATATCCCAAGGGATGAACTTGATCTTTCCGCCTTCGTCCTTGTAGGCGTGCACCGAGAGCCAGTAGGCGTCGCCGTTGTTGGTGAACTCCTGGATGATCATCCAGTCCAGCAGGCTGTTGAAGTCGATGTACGCCCACACGTCGCCGCCGTAGATGCCGGCCTCCACTTCGGCGAGGTGGGCCTGGATCGCGTCGGAGGACTGCTGGGTGAGGTCCTCGTCGTTCGGGTAGACCAGCTGCCAGCCGCTGAAGACGATGTCGGTCTCGCGGAAGTGCCGGGTGTCGTCGTTCTTGAGGATGAAGGACTGGCCGTCGCCGTCCTCGGGCACGAGATCGACGCGGTCGTCGTCCATCTTGATCTTCTCGGTGAGCTGGTACAAGCCGTGGTATTGGCCGTTTAGCGTCACGTTGCAGAAGTGGGTCTCGGGCGCGTAGTTGTCGCCGGGTCGGATCTCGGCGAACAGGTCGTACACAAAGACGTTTCGCCACAGGGTCACGTCGACATAGGCGCCGCCGAGGATCCAGTCCTGCTCGCCGCCCATCTCGAAGAAGGTGTCGCTCTCGACCGGGGGTTTGGTGCCCAGCGCGGCAGCCATGACCATGTCCGAGGAGGTCGGATCCCACTGGTGGACTTCGACGGCGATGAGGTTGTCGCCGGCCACGAGGACGGCTGGATCGATGGGATCGGTGTCCCAGACGACTTCGTCCTCGCTCGAGAAAGTGTCGTTGGATTGGGTGAAGCGGTCGACGGGACCGGGATCGACGTTGGTGCGCAGGACCTCGGTGCCGTTGATGTAGACGATGATCGAGTCGTCGAAGCGGGTGTACAGGTAGACCGGATCCAGTGCCGCCGGGTCGGTGACGGTGAAGGTCTGCCGGAACCAGGTGGTGATGCCATTGTTGTTGATGTTGGTGTCTGGAGACAGGTTGGCCTGCCCGAGACTGCCGTAGCCGAAGGCCGCCTGGCCCGTGGACCAGCTGCTGTCGTCGAAGCCCACCTGGTTCCAGTTTGGATCGCCCACGTCGGCGCGGTCGTAGTAAGACCAGTCCGAGTCCGGTCGGACCAGAGTCTCGTTGGGGGAGACCCAGAACTCCACGCCAAAGTTGGCTTTTGCCCAGTCGATCGAGGAGCGGCCACGGCGTTCCATGCCGCCCCATCCGTCGTAGAGCACATAGCCGTTGGCCTCGGTGATCAGGAACTCGCAGCTCTGCTTGGGCTCGTTCCAGATCTGGTCGTACTCGCAGTCGATGGCGATTTCACAGTTGCCCCAGTCGATCTCGTGGGGCGGGTCTGTGGTGTCGGTGTCGGTGTCGGTATCGGAATCTGTGGTGTCGGTATCGGTCTCGGTGACGCCCGTGGTGTCGTCGTCGTCGCCGCCGATGGTGACGCCGCCCGAGCCGCCGTTACAACTGAGGAGAAGAAGGATGGGTAGAATTCGCATGGCCCATGGTAGCGCCTCAGCGAGGCTTCAGGGTCGATTCTCGGTCAATATCCAGTAGCCTTGTCCAGCTTGATGGCCTCCGGTCTCGGCCGAAGATGCTGGTGGACGCGCTCGTCACAGGAAAGGCCTACAGATCGATCGGCACAGGCCCGAAAAGGAACAAAGAGAGATGCCTGTGCTTGCTCGTTGTTGGAGATCACGCCCGCTTGTGAACGTGCTCGTCGTTCTTGGAGCCGACGATCCCGAAGCGAGCTTCAAGGATCTGCCCGAGTGGGAGGTCACCATCGTCCGCGGCGCCGCGGCGGGGCGAGACATCCTCGCCAACGCGGACTTCGCGGTTGTGATCAGCGCTATCGAGGCTGGAGGGGACGGCGTCCTCGCCGAGCTGCGCCTGGACCGCAATCCCACCGTTCGAGTGCTGATTGTCAAGGATGAATGCTTCGATTGTGTCGAAATCGCCCATCACGTTCTTCAAGCGCCGGTGGATTCCGCGACGCTGGAGATGACCCTGGATCTCGCAGCAGGCGGTGCCGGGACCATCGGCGCCGAGCGTCTCGCCACCCTGCTCGGCGCGAAGGCCCCGCTCCCCCGGCTCCCGGCCTCGTTCACCAAGCTGCTGACTGCTCTGGACGACGAGACCTCCCAGATGCGTGCCATCGTCAAGATCCTCGAGGGTGATCCTGGACTTGCCGCCGCAACACTGAAGGTGGCGAACTCGGCCTACTTCGGCTTCAGGCAAAAGGTGACGACCCTGACGCAAGCGGCCAGGATCCTGGGCTTGAACGGGATTCGGTCCGCGGCCCTGGGTGGACAGGTCTTCTCGATGTTCGCGATCGACGAGGGAACCCTCTCGGATCTGCAACAAGACAGCTTGCTCTCGCTCCAGATCGTCCGGAAGATCGCCGGCGCTCACGCAGAGCCGGCTGCCACAGCAGCGCTCCTCCACGATGTCGGCCAGCTGATGATGCACGCCCACGTCCCGAACTATCGACGGCTTGTCACGCGCGCCCGTTTGTTGCGCAAGCACCTTCACGAAGCGGAGATCGAGACGCTGGGGATCACCCATGTGCAGCTCGGAGCGGCGCTGTTGGCGGAGTGGAACCTCCCGAACAGCGTCGTACAGGCACTGGGATTCAGTCACACGGCGCTTCCGCTGCCTGCACGAGGTCTAGATGACCGGGCGGTGAGCTATCTGACGGCATCGCTGATGCTCGAGCTCAAGGCAGAGCGCGAGATGCCGGAACTATTTCCGTTGCCCTGGCTCGAGCGCCTCGGCATCCAGAACGAAATGACCGAATGGCGAGACTATGCGGGGGAGATCTGCATGCTCTGGCCAGCGGCTTGAGGAGAAAGTGGGATGAGTAAGCTGATCATGGTCGTCGACGACTCCGCGATGATTCGAACGCAAGTCAGACGTGCGCTCGTCGGGGCGGGTTTCCAAGTGGTGCAGGCGACTGACGGTCAAGATGGCTGGGAGAAGCTCACCTCAGATGTCGCGCTGGTGGTCTGCGACGTGAACATGCCGCGGATGAACGGTCTGGAGTTCGTCGAGCAGGTGCGTCACGGTCCAGAGTACAAGCGACTTCCGATTGTCATGCTGACGACCGAGGGGCGGCCAGACATGATTCGTCAGGCGCGCAAGCTCGGTTGCAAGGCATGGATGGTGAAACCCTTCAAACCCTCTCTTCTGATCTCCGCGGTCGAGAAGATTCTGGCAGCGACGGTGTAGTGTGCGTGTTCTTGTTCTAGAGGCGGATAGGGTCGAGCGGAGGCGGGTCTCCAAGATCCTGGCCTCCCTCGGTCACGAAGTATCCGCTCCAGAGTGCTCGGCCGACCTGAAGAAAGGGTTGTCGCGCGCTCCGGACGTGGCCATTGTCGGCCACGCCGATAGACGCATTGCCGAGTGGCGCGCGAAGCTGGATGCCGAGAGCCAGAGGCGCCACATCTACACAATCGCGTCGCTGCGTATCTTCAAGCCGACGCAGATCGCTGAAGCCTGGGCTACCGGTGTCGACGACATCATGAGCCGTGGTGCGTGCGCAGAAGAGATCATAGGTCGGATCGAGGCTGTGAATCGCTTCCGCGCCTGGATGGGATCGAAGAGCTCGTTGGATGGGTTCGACGTCGACTCGCTGTCCACGATTCGTCAGTTCAACGGTTTGATCAGCCAGGAGCTCGGGGACCTCCTGGGATGTCAACTGGCGACGAAACAACTGCGCGACCTTCCGCACATCGCCCACGCAGCCGAGATCTCCCTGACGCTCCCCGAGGAGGACCTCGAGGTCAAGATCGGCGTCGCCCTCGACGAGGCAAATGCCAAGGGCCTGGCCGAGCTCCTCTTTGGCAAGGTCGTTGGTATCGACGTGTTGACCGATGCTGTGCGCGAGTTCGCCAACACCGCGGGGGGGGCGTTCAAGCGGTGCGCCCACCTGGATGGACAGAACTTTGCTGTGGGACTTCCGACGAACGCCGAGACGGCGTCCTGGCCGGACCAAGCGAAGATCTGGACAGCGTTCTCTGACGATCTGAAGTTGATCATCTGGGTCACCCACAGCAGTGTCGGGCGTCGTCGGATCCGGGCGCGAGATCTCCTCGAAGGCATGGTCTTGGCGCGAGACGTGCGCGGCGCTTGGGGCGGGCTCTTGGTGTCGGCCGGCGCGGTGCTCACTGAGAGGACAGTTCGCCGTTTGGTCGACCTCGTGGGGCCAGGCGGGCTCGTTGAAGTGAGCTCTGGCGCGGATACGCCCGCGGAGGTCGCTGCTTGATTTAGGCGGCTCTAGGGCGTTGATCCTCTCGAGGACGTCGGTTATAATACCGACTCGGTTGAACGCCAATAGCGTGGGACGATCTTCCGACTCTGCCTCGGATTTGTCATGCGTATCGCGCCTTTCTCTCTCGCCTTTGCAGTCGTTACCGCGGGTTGTGGAAACGACCTACAGCTGGCGAAAGAACGCAACATCGAGCCGGTGGTTGCCATCACCTCGCCGGACGACGAGTCCGTGTACACGGACACCGAGACCATCGAACTCCTCGGGACCGTGTCCGATGGTAACGGCATCAAAGACGTGGTTTCCGTGGTTTGGACCTCTTCTATCGATAGCGAGCTGAGCATTGTCGAGCCTGACTCTGCGGGGCTGGTTCGGTACTCGACCACCCTGTCCAGTGGCACGCACACCGTGTCGCTTACCGCCACCGACACCGAGGGTCGGGTGGGCGAGGCCTCAATCACCGTCATTGTCGAGGGACAAGACCAGGTTCCCTTGGCCGAGATCACCAGTCCGCAGGCTCTTGCCGAGTACCAGCTCGGAGCTGCCATCAGCCTGGTCGGTGGCGTGGACGACGTCCAGCAGGCGCCCGATACCCTCGACGTCATGTGGTCCTACGAGCCCTCGGCGGGTGGAACTCCCGTGGAAATCCCAGCCGAGCCCACCACGGCCATCGGCCTGACTACAGCGCTTTGGACCCCAGGTGAGACGGGCAGCTGGCGAATCACCCTGGATGTGGGCGACTCCGATGGCAACGTTGCGTACGACGACGTCGTGGTGTCTGTAGTCGATCCCGGAGAGGAGGATCTCGACAACGATGGCTCGCCGGCTGCCGTCGACTGTGACGACAACGATCCGCTCACCTATCCTGGCGCAGAAGAGATCTGCGACGGCGTCGACAACGACTGCAACTTCATCATCGACGACCGCGACATCGATGTCGACAACCACATCGACGAGAACTGCGTCCTCTTCGTCGGGGTGGCAGACGACTGTGATGACTTCGACGCTACGGTGTACCCCGGGGCCAACGAGGTAGCCGATGGTGTCGACAACGACTGCGACGGCGATACCGATGAGGGAACCGATGCTTTCGACGACGACGGCGACTGCTTCTGCGAGGGGGCTGGCCCCTGCGACGGCTCGATCGAGCCCGCCTGTGTGGCGCTGGGCGTGGGTGACTGCGACGACTCCGATCCGGTTCTGAATCCGGCCGACGCCGATGGCGACGGGGTGGACTCCTGCAATGGCGACTGCGACGACAACGATCCGGCCATGCATCCCATTGACGGCGACGGAGACGGCTGGTCTCCCTGCGACGGCGACTGCGACGACAGCGACCCGCTCGTCGACGGAGAGGATCTGGATGGCGACGGCGCCAGCTCTTGCGGCGGCGACTGCGACGACGGCGACATCATGTTGAACATCAACGACCTCGATGGCGACAGCTGGTCGACTTGCGACGGCGACTGCAACGACTTCGATCCGAGCGCGAACCCCGCGGACAACGATGGGGACGGCTTCAGCACCTGCAGCCCAGTCCCAGACTGCGACGATGGCGATGCGCTGTTGAACCCCGGCGACTTCGACGGCGACGGTGCCACGACGTGCGATCCGGTCCCGGACTGCAACGACGGCGACGCGGCACTCAACGTCGATGACGTCGATGGCGACGGGTTCTCGACCTGCGATGGCGACTGCAACGACCTCGATCCTGCGATGTCGCCCGTAGACATCGACGGCGACGGCTATTCACGCTGTACCGGTGACTGCAACGACCTCGATCCACTCCTGAACGGGGCCGATGCCGACGGCGACTCGGCGACCACCTGCGACGGCGACTGCGACGACAACGATGCGCTCGTGAACTTGCTTGACGTGGATGGCGACGGGGTGGACAGCTGCTCTGGTGACTGTGACGACGGCGATCCGGCCATCTTGCCGGGGGGCGTCGAGCTCGTCGCCGACGGCATCGATCAGGACTGTGACGGCGTCGACGACTGCTATGTCGATGTCGATGGCGACGGCTATGGCAACGCTGCGAACGTCGCTCCGGGCTCCGATCTGGTCTGCTCGGGCTACGGCGAGACCACCGACAACACCGACTGCGACGACCTCGAGGCCGGGGTGAATCCCGGAGCTGTGGAGGTTGTTGCCGACGGCATCGACCAGACCTGCGACGGACTGGAGGACTGTCACGAGGATCTCGACGGCGACGGTCACGGAACGGCGGTGGTCGTGCCCTCGGCTGATCTGACCTGCACGTCGCCCGGCGTCTCTCCGTGGGCTGACGACTGCAACGACTCTGACCCGCTGATCTTTGGCGGCGGTCCTGTCACAATCGACGATGGTGTCGATCAGGACTGCGACGGCGTCGACGAGTGCTACCAGGATCTGGACGGGGACGGGCAGGGCTCTGGGGTCATCATTCCAGGCAGCGGAGACGGCGACTGCAACAACGGCCCGAACGAGTCCTCGAACGATCTGGACTGTGACGATGGCGATCCGACTGTGTTCGATGGTGGACCCGAGACGGTCGGCGATGGCATCGACCAGGACTGTGACGGTGTCGACGACTGCTACACGGATCAGGACAACGACGACTACGGCACCAACGCCGTTGTGGGCGGCCCCTCCCTCGATTGTGTGAGCGGCGGCAACGTGGCTGCGGTGAACGGCGACTGCAACGACTTCGATCCCGGCATTTCCCCGGCGGATATCGACGGTGACGGATTCTCAACGTGTGACGGTGACTGCGACGACACCAACCCCCTCCTCAACCTCACCGATGCCGATGGCGATGGCTCCAGCACTTGTGACGGTGACTGTGACGACAACAACCCGCTCGTTCAAGGGCTCGACGGCGACGGCGACGGCTACTCCTTGTGCAACGGCGACTGCGACGACACGGACCCGGCGCTCAATCCCTCCGATGGCGACAGCGACGGCTTCTCAACTTGCGCGGGTGACTGCAACGACGCCGATCCGGCGCTCAATCCCACCGACGGCGATGGCGATGGCTACAGCACGTGCACCGGTGACTGCGACGACGGCAACGCCGGACTGACTCCAGCTGACGGCGACGGCGACGGCTACAGCACGTGCACCAACGACTGTGACGACTCCGATCCCGCGCTCACACCGGCGGATGGCGACGGCGACGCCTACTCGACCTGCGACGGTGACTGCAACGACAGCGATCCCGCCCTCGATCCTTCGGACAGCGACGGCGACTTGGTCTCCAGCTGCGACGGGGACTGCAACGACCTCGATCCGAACATCTATCCGGGCGCGCTGGACCTGCCGGATGCGGGCTTTGTCGACGCGGACTGCGATGGCATCGACGGCTCCACAGGTGACGCCGTCTTTGTGGGGGGCGGCTCGGACTCGGGTCTGTGCCCCTTCGCGGCGCCCTGCGCGTCCATCGGCTACGCGGTCTCGATCAAGGGCTTCGCAGGGGTCACCGACATCTACGTGCAGGACGATGTGTACTACGAGGTCCTGGACCTGGACGGTGTCGGCACTGTGAACATCTACGGTGGCTACGACGCCAGCTGGGTCCGCGACGACTACTCGGAGGTCAACCATACGGTGGAGATCGTCGGTGGCTGGGACGGCGGAGAAGGCCAATATATGACCGCCATAGTGAGAAACGGATCCGTCGTGCACTTCGACAATCTGAAGATCACCGGTCCGCAGGCTTCCGGTTCCAACTCGAATAGAGGGCGAAGCAGCTACGGGATCCACTCCATCAGCTCCACTGTGACACTCGAGAACGTCGAGATCGACGCGGGCGACGGTGCCAACGGCAACGGGGGCTCCGGCGGCTCGAACGCCAGCGGGAACAGGGCAGCGAACGGCGTCGACGGCGGCGATGGCGACGAGTACATCACGGCCTGCAGCACCAGCACCTCCGCTGGCGGGAGCGGCGGCAATGGCTCGTGCTGGGACGGTGGTGCCGGCGGCCGCAGCGGCTCCATGGACTCCGGCTGCAACTGGCTCGGTGCCTGCAGTCCGTGCGATGCGACGGACGGCGTCAGCGGCACCAGCGGCGGAGACTACACGGTCGCCTCCTGGGGCTATCGTGGCTACCGGGGTTCTACCTGTCAGGACGGCTCCAGCGGCCAGAACGGCGAGGTCGACGACGGTGGCGCTGGCTCGGGTGCGACCGGGTCGGGCTACATCTCCAGCAACTACTGGTATGGCCGCGCCGGCGGCAATGGCACGTCGGGTGATGACGGCGGCGGCGGCGGCGGCGGTGGTGGCGGCGGCGGCTGTGACTCCGGGACCGACTCTCGGGGCGGCGGCGGTGGCGGTGGCGGCGCCGGTGGTTGTGCGGGAACCCGCGGCTTCCTCGGCTACGGCGCTGGTGGATCGTTCGGTGTCTTCGGCATCAGCTCCACCATCGACGCGCGTAACTCCGTGTTCAACCGTGGTATTGGCGGCAATGGTGGCGACGGTGGTGACGGCGGAACCGGCCAGTTGGGCGGCTGGGGCGGCGACGGCGGCTGGGGCTCGACCGACGGCGGCGCGGGCGGCGATGGCGGCAATGGCGGTCGCGGTGGTCATGGCGGCGGCGGCGGCGGCGGCGGCGGCGGCATCAGCTACGGCATCTACACGTATCAGGGCTCGGTTAACGAGATCGGTAACCTCTACCAGGCCGGCAGCGGCGGGCTCGGCGGCGACGGTGGAGTTTCCAGCGGCGACGACGGTGGGGACGGTGTGGACGGTGCCACCGGTGGTGCTGGGACCTGTACCAACTTGGGCGGCTGCTAGCGTAGGTTCTCCGAGCGTGAGAGGATCTGGCATGGACCGTCGCCGCGCCTTTGGAATCGCAACCATCATCGTCGCCGCACTGCTGCTGTTGTTCCTGTGGCCCGCCGACCCGCCGTACGACGATCCTGCCGCCATAAAGGCAGATTCGACGCCGGTAACACGCCCAGTGGCCTCGAGGCCGGCGTCGGCCCCATCCGTTCCACATGCTGTCGAGGCCCCTGCCGCAGAGGACTTCCTCGAGGATGATCTGCAGGCCCAGCTCGAAGAACTCGAGGCCCTCGATCCCACCGGGGCGGTCTGCTTCCTGGAGCCTGCGCTGCGCGAGGGCAGGGGACACCTCATCGTCGGCGATCCCAGCCTGGTTCCCTACAACGGGCGGATCGTGCCGGTCGTGGCTGGTCGGGCCTTCCTGTTCCACCTCCCACAGGGTCGGTCCACTGGCGTGCTGGCGGTCGAGGGCTACGAGCCGGTGCCCGTAACGATGCATTCCGGCACGGACGCGGGCCTCGGACGCTGCGAGCCAGATCCCGTGCGACTGGTGGTCGGCAGCTCCACGATCTCGGGAGTGGTCCGCAACGCCGAGGGAGAGCCGGCGGGGAAGGTCTTCGTAGAGGGCTGCGGAAACCAAGGATTGACCGACATTCAGGGCGACTATTCCCTGACGGTGTCTCCGGGAGCCTGCACCCTTCAGGCCTTCCGCCGCGATGGGCTCCTGGTCTCGATGAGCGAGCCGGCCCACCTCTCTCCGGAGGCTGGAGCGGATCTGGTGGTCGACTTCGCGTTGCCAGAGGTCGCAAAAGGCGGCCTAGGAATGCGCATCGAGGCCAGTGACGAGGGCATCCGCATCCTCGACATCCTGCCCGAGACGGCCGCCGAAGACGTCGGGCTCCAGGGCGGAGACCTCATCGTCGAGATCGACGGAGAATCGGCCATTGAGCTGACACTCCAGGAGTTCGTGGAGATGGCGCACGGGGACGCCGGCACCGAGATCGACGTCGTCGTCAGCCGGCGCGGCGAGGAGACGGCCTTCCGGTTGGATCGGAGGGTTCTCAACTGATGCAGGCCCACTCCGACCACGCGCTCATCGGGGTCAGCCTCTGCGACCGCTACCTCATCGAGCGGTTCAGCGCCGAGGAGCTGCTCGGGAGGGTCTACGTCGCCCGAGATCAGCGGGAAGGCCACCTGGTGCACGTCAAGGTGCTCTATGCCCACCTTGCGGGAAATCCCGAGAAGTTCGCCCGCTTTGGCCGGGAGTTCACCGCCACCAAGATGGTTCGGCATCCAAACACCGTGCAGGTCACGGACTGGGGCCAGCACGCCGATGTCTACTTCCTGGTCTTCGAGTACCTGATCTGCCACACGCTCCAGGAGGAGCTCGACACGGGGCCACTGCCTCCGATTCGGGCCGCGAAGATCGCCGCACAGATCGCGGCGGCGGTCGGAGCGGCTCACGAAGAGGGCATCGTGCACCGCAACCTGGCACCTCACAACGTGCTCCTGCTGGACAATGTCGCCTCGGGCGTGTTCGTGAAGGTCCGGGACTTCGGGCTCTCCCGGCTCTCGGAGGGCCAGGAGGGTGGCGGCGGCAACCTCACAGCGGCGGGCTCGAGGCTTGGCAACGTCGCCTATATGTCTCCCGAGTACATCGAGGACGAGCAGGTCCACCCTCGCGGCGACGTCTACGCAATCGGTGTGCTCCTGTTCCAGATGCTGACGGGAAGACTGCCGTACGAGGGGCGCGCCGGCGTGGTGCTCTCCGCTCATGTGATCGAGCCCATGCCGCGGCCGAGCTCGGTGAAGCCTGGGCTGCCGTCCTGGTGCGATGATGTGGTCGACCAGCTCACGGACAAGGACCCGAGTCGCCGTCTGGGAGCCTATGGCGTGACCACGGTGCTGGGCGTTGCCGTGGGGCCGATCCTGCTGCCCGCGATACTGCTGAAGCTCGACGCCGACGGCAACTTCAAGAAACCCATGAAGCGGCCTTCGAACAAGATCTTGGGCGCGGTGGCCGCAGTGTTGGCGAGCCTCGTCGCCATACCCGTCGTCGCCGCCCTCGCCGCAGGTCTGATGTGTTGGATGTCGCAGTCGACCCGCCAGATATCCGCGCCCGAGATGGCCGCCGTGGCCGAGGAGGTGGTCGAGGAGATCGAGGCTGCATCCGAGCTAGAGGAAGCCGCCGTCGAATCTCCGAAGGCAGTTCCAAAAGCTGCCAGCAAACCGGCAACACAACCAGCCGCAACCCCGTCGGCTCCTGCCCAGCCCGTTGTCGAGCCGGCTCCACCGCCCGTCGAGTCGAGCGCCGACACCTCCAGCCAGATCAAGGTCCGCGCCAACCGACGCGCGCTGGTCTACATCGACGGTGAGCCGGCCGGCTACACGCCGCTGGACAAGGCAGTGGCCCCCGGTGAGCACATCATCACCGCCTCGATCCCTGGCCGAACCGACAACCAGCAGTCCGAGACGCGAACGGTCGGTCGCGGTGGTCTGGAGGCCGTGACCTTCCAGTTCTAGGGGCGGACGCCGTGAGAGAAGGAGGGCAACCGGAGATGATCCGCTGCAACACTCGCCTATTTTGCCCGGACCGGCCCGCCGGGACGTCGACGCCACGCGAAGCTGGTGGTGGCCGACGGGCGGAAGGGGTGAGCGAAGCGATGGGAAAACGCCAGCGCTTCCCCTATCGAGGGAGGCCCGCCCGAGTGCAGACGCCGATCGACCCTCGGCCGCTTCTGCCGTCCCGGGTCCTCGAATCCGATTCCGAGCATGGTCGACCACAACGTACCGTCTAAACGCAGTTTAGACGGTGCTTGTGCAGCGGACATGTCGGAAGCATTTCAGGTGTGGCGCACGCAGTGCGTCACTTAAAGTGAAGTT
>PJEL010001874.1_pt1 | contig 20194 bp, 15 predicted proteins | sample 1853271 | NCBI WGS metagenome assembly PJEL01 (sample SAMN08108733, study PRJNA415343) | Invertebrate metagenome, whole genome shotgun sequencing project. | host: Globobulimina | place: Sweden: Gullmar Fjord | collected 2015-08
TATATGGAGGTAAATAGTGTAATTTTATATTTGTTTTTTCTATATATTCTCTCACTTGATTGCTTTTATGATAAGATGCTTGATCTAATATTATGTGAATTGTTTTTGAATCAGAGTATTTCAAACTAACTTGTTTCAGAAAATCTATTGTGCTTTCACTATCTATTTTTTCATAATTAGACGTTACTACTTCCCTGCTTTTTATATTTAGGAAATGTAACTTATTAAATTAAACGATTTACTTATAGGGAATTCTCAATTATATAGCTTTATTAAGTTAGAACAACGAAAAAAATGCAGCACTCTTTTTTTATCGTACAACTTATTTTCTTACACTCCCTTACTACTCCAGTTATATTTATTCTAGTTCTGGATGCTGTCGTTTTTATTTGCTTTTCTTCACCTTTTTTTATCCAGCCATAGCCAAACTTTGTTGCCTGAGTTGGGTGGCACGAATCCATAAATAATATTTCTTCATCTTTAGAAAGTTCTTGCTCTAGTTTTATATATTTTGATATACCCAAAGGGTATCATTTTGAATAAACATAACATTGATAATCAGGCAGTTACGCATTATTTTAACTTCATTTTTAAAGGTTATCAGTATATAAATATTGCTTGTGCTTCTTCATTTAGTTTTGAGGGTATACCTTTGGGTTTCCTGTACGTAAATCCTTCTTTTTTTAACCATTTTGTTAAACCTGAAACTGTATATTTTATTCGATATGTTATTAAAATATAATTTACTATTTCTTCTACCTTCGTATATGTATGATTTTCTATATGAATGGATAACCTTCGTGCTTCATTTTTTGATAATTTACTTTCAGTTCCTTTGTTTAAAGGGGCCAATCTCTCATTTTTAAAATATTCCTTTATATACCTCAATTGTAGAACATGATAAAAACAAACATTCTGCTATATCTGATATAGGCCTTTTTTTGTCATATAGTAAAATTGCCTTAATTCTATCTTTTATGCGTCCATCTCTTTCTGATTTATGTTTCAATAGTAATTCTTTACGTTCTTTTTTTGCAGCTTTTCGATATCGTAAATATCACATTTTGTTTCTTAAGTCCAATTTATTTTAATAAATTGAATTAAAAGGACTGAATGAGGCATTTTGTAACCTGATAAAAGTGCTTAAGTTTAATCTGGTTATAGGTTTTTGAAGAAAAACTGTAATATTGCAATTGGGATCTTACATCTAAAAGATATAACAATACTAAATTTAAACCTAAAGTACCTAAATTTACAACAGGGACTTAAACGCCTCGTTCAGTAAAAAGATTCAATATACTAAGTAATAAATACAGAAATAAAAGAAAAAAATACGGAATAAAAATGAATATAATATCAGGATTTGTAAATATTAAATACTGACCTTGGGTGATCTATTTAATTATTAGAATGTTACTAATAGTGCTTTTTTATTATACTTAAACGTTTTAGAAGTGGAATTATGCAGAATTATACTAACCGCACTAATATTTTTTACTTTTGGATGTGGGGAAGATCCGACAAATACAAAGGATCGTAAAAAATTTGGAGATGACTTTTTTCAAAAACAAAAAAATAAAACTGAGAATTCTAATACAAATTATGCTTTAAAGGGAAAAATCAAAGATATATATGACAAATGCAAAAGTGGGGTTAGTTTAGAAAAGATGCTCAAAGTCGATTTAAATTTAAATGACCTATTAAAAAAAGACACAAGTAAAAAAAGTAATAAAGAAATTATAGATGCTTGTGCATCCTTTTTAGTTAGCATTAATATGAAAAAAACTATTGAAAATAACAAAGGACCACAACTGAAAGATTTTTTAACCGATTTTATGAATAGCGCTAAAGGTAATGAAAAAATATTAAACAAAATTACTTCAACTAAAATACCTATTGAAGAAGAACGGAAAGTTTCTTTACAGTCTCTAAAATCTGAGGAGCTAATAAAAAACATAAGTACTTCTTTTGTGAAAAATTTTGAAAATAAAGATTGTGCCTGTTTTGAACATACTGCATTGCAACTTTTAATGTCTATTTTAGTGAACCTACACCCATATGAACTTGTACAAAAAATAAATAAATTAAGCAATAAATTAAAAGGTACTACTAGTAGTATAGGCAAGTTTACACAAAAGTTTATAGAAATAGTAAGAAAATATTTAACAAATGGTAACTCACGAATACCATATGAGAGCTTCACTAAAACTCTGCGAAAACAAATGGTTGAGGAAATAAAAAAAGAAGTAAATAAAATAGATGATAATGAAATGAAGCAAAAAGGACATAAACAACGAATTGATGTTCATGGCCAACATGATTCCGGAGAATTCTTTACAAGAACATTAAATATTATAAAGGATACGGAAAAAATAGTATCTATCAATGATTATATATTTAAAGGTCTTGATATTGAGATTGAAACAAAAAAAGAATGTGTGTTATGCGATAAAGTATCTATCATTAATAGTGTATCATCACATGAGCTTCAATTACACATATCTAATCCAAATACAAAAGATTTAGAAAAATATATTGACGAGTATTTTAATAAAGAAATAATGGATAAAGATAATGCTATAACTTGTGAAAAATGCAAGAAAAAGACCGCTCATTATAAATGGGATGAAATAAAAAAATATCCAGAAATATTAATAATTAATCTTATTAGGTATGAATTTGATTCAATATTAGGTACTAAAAAAAAGTTAACACATTTAGTAGAATACAAACAAGTTTTCAGTTTTAATAAAAATAAGGAAAAATACAAACTCATAGCTGTAGCTATGCATAATGGAGAAACTATAAAATCTGGCCATTATACAGCATATATAAATGTGAATAATAAATGGTATCTCACTGATGACACAAGGGAAATCCCTAATGAAGTACATAATGATGAACAATTAAATCAAAAAGATGCTATGATGTTGTGTTATATAAAAGAGAAAAATAGTTGAATAGTAGGAGACTGTAAATTGAAGCCTGTCTAGAGCCTTAATTTACTCTAATATCTAAGGGCATCCTATCGACAAATTTAATGGATAACTGCTGTGGAGACTGTAAATTGAAGCCTGTCTAGAGCCTTAATTTACTCTAATATCTAAGGGCATCCTATCGCCAAATTTAATGGATAACTGCTGTGGAGACTGTAAATTGAAGTCTGTCTAGAGCCTTAATTTACTCTAATATCTAAGGGCATCCTATCGCCAAATTTAATGGATAACTGCTGTGCAGTTAATCCACAATTATATAATGGGATCCTCGAGAAATCTTTAGTGTATGTTTCCAGAAACGTGCAGTAAGTTTTGTTTTGGTACATAACCATCCTTCAGGAGTGTTGACTCCTTCAATAAAGGATATAGATAGCACAGATGAAATAATACAATTATGCAAAATGCATAGAGTTTCTTTAACTGATAAGCTGATAATAAGTACAGAAGGGTATCTTAGTTTTAAAGACACGGGTTTGTTTGAAGAATTAAAGGGCAGTTTACGATATGTTCCTCAATTTAGTTTTTGGGAAAAAGTGCAAGATATTTTAAAACATGAAAGATATTTAAATCAAGCAGTCGGGCTGATTAAGTAAGATGAGGTGGATGTTTTTTGTCAAGAAGTAACTAAAATAAAAACCTGGCTTGTAAGACCAGGATTCCCATACTTATCGAAGTATTTAGTTCATAGTTCTAAAGATTAGATTCAGAAAATAATTATAATTAACAATCAGTATTGATAAAATATAACAGTCTGTATGTTTGATAAATGCAAATAAGGCACTAGCTTAGTAGAGCTAAAATTGATAATTTTCAAATCTCAGGTATGAAAATATTGAAATTATATTTATCAGATATATTCATTCTTTTTCGAGGTATGTTCTATAAAATGATTATCATATAAACAAAAAAAATACGATTTTTTAGGAGAGAATATTCAAAATGAGTAATTTTATAATGTACTGTTTGATACTAACGTAAGTTGCACTAGTTAATACCATCGTTTTGTCATCTTGAGCAAAGCGAAAGATTTAAAAGTCAAAAATATAAACTATTGTGATTTTTATATATAATGTTACAATCTAATTGCTAGATCGTGAACTTTCGTTTAGGATGACAATGCCTTTTGACTGTTTTTAATACAGCGCAGTTTACGTTAATTATAATTAATATACTGATCACCTTTGGAAATGAAGTTAAAATGATACGTAACTGCCTGATTATCAATGTTATGTTTATTCAAAATGATACCCTTTGGGTATATGAGTCTGTTGCCCTTTACTTATTTAGTGAAATAATTCTAAATTTGGCAAATGAGGTTTTATAATAAAAGACAACAACCTTCAAATACTTTGTGATATATGTCTAGTAAAAATTCTTATACATTTGAACTTCCTAAAACAAGTCATAGTGCAATAATAAAAGTTATTGGAGTTGGAGGAGGTGGTAGTAATGCAGTAACCAATATGTACAACAGAGGTATAAAAGATGTAGATTTCGTTATTTGTAATACAGATGCCCAAGCTTTAGAAGGTTCCCCAGTAATTAATAAACTTCAGATAGGGATAAATCTCACAAAAGGTCTTGGTGCAGGAGCTAATCCAGAAATGGGTAAAAATGCAGCTATAGAATCTAAAGAAGAAATAAGAGCTTTACTGGAAGATGGCACGAAAATGCTTTTTGTTACCGCTGGTATGGGAGGGGGTACTGGTACTGGAGCTGCCCCTATTATTGCTAATGTTGCTCAAAAAATGGGAATCCTCACTGTAGGTATAGTAACATTGCCTTTTGCTTTTGAGGGTAACAAGAAAAAAATTAGAGCACAAGAAGGAATAAGGGAACTGAGAAAATACTGCGATACAGTGTTGGTGATTCTCAATGATAAACTAAGTGAAAAACTTGGTGATCTATCTATAGGGACAGCTTTTGCACAAGCAGACACTATATTAACAACGGGTGCAAAAAGTATTGCAGAAATAATTACTGTACCTGGATATGTTAATGTAGACTTCGAAGACATTAAAGCTGTAATAAAGAATGCTGGTGCTGCAGTTATGGGGTCGGGGATTGCTGAAGGAGAAAATAGGGCTATAAATGCCGCCAAAGAAGCTTTGACATCTCCTCTATTGGACTATAAAGATATTCACGGAGCACAAAAAATTCTCTTGTCTATCATTTCTGGTATCGAATCAGAATTACAAATGAGTGAGCTTACTCAAATAACAGATTATATACAACAACAGGTTGGTGTAGATGCAGAACTTATCTTTGGACATGGATGTGATGAACAACTTGGGGAACAGGTTCGGGTAACAGTTATAGCCACTGGATTTAAGAAAAATGAAAACAGAAACAGCAGAGATAATTTTGAGATATATAATAAGCCATACAGTAAAAAAACAACAAAGACTAAAGAGGTGACAGTACCAGGGCAAAAAGATTTGTTTGAAAACATAAAAGTAGCCAATTCTTTACAAAATCGAACTATAGATTGTAAGAATACGGACAAAGTGGAATATGAAATAGTGAGTGAACAAATGAAAATCCCAGCTTTTTTAAGAAAAAATGTTAACTTAAACCCTGTGTCTATACAACACTCTTCGGAGATTATAAAATTATGTGACTCCGAAGATAAAATATAGAAATTTGTGGTAAATCTTATATGCCCAATATAGATGAAGTTTTAGATTAAAAAGGTATATTTGGAGAAGAGATCCTTCACTATGTTCAGGATGGAAATCTTTGTTTAAGGATATTTCCTATTTCGCAACATATATTATTAGTATATACTGTTAAATATGAATAATAAATATGAATAAAATATTTCCAGTATTGCCTTCAGGAATGAAAGATTATGGACCTAAAGAGGTATTAGAAAGAAATTATATCGTAGATATAATAAGGAAATATTTTGTAGCATATGGGTTTGAGCCGATAGAAACATCTGCCATAGAAAAAACAGATATCTTAACAAAAAAATATGGTGAAGAGGCCAACAAACTTATATTCAATATATTAAATTCTGGTGATTTCTTACAAAAAGTGCCTCCTGAATCTTTTGGTAACTTTCAAGAATTACAAAAATATATATCGCAAAAAGCTTTACGCTATGATTTAACGGTTCCTCTTGCTAGGTATATTTCGGCAAATAGAGATAAGCATACTTTGCCCTTTAAAAGGTACCAAATACAATCTGTATGGAGAGCTGATAGACCACAAAAGGGAAGATTAAGGGAATTTTTACAATGTGATGTTGACATAATAGGAACGAAATCTATTGTTGCAGAAGTAGAACTTATACAAATGTCTATAAACATACTGCAAGATTTGGGAATTAAAGGTTATAAAATTAAAATAAACCATAGAAAAATTGTAAATTCATTGATATATGCTATGGATGAGTACAATAACGCTATCTTTATTACTACAGTATTAGATAAAATAGATAAAACAGGTTTAGATAAAGCAGTTAAAGCCTTAGGGAATAAAGGGATAAAGAATATACCATTGTTATTGGAGATACTAAATTATAAAGGGAATAATATAGAAAAAATAGAATTTATATCGAGCAAACTTGTTGATATAAAAGAAAATTTGGAGGGTACTGATAGTATAAAGAAGATATTAAAATATATAGAGTACACAGATATAAACTATGATAGTATAGGAGTAGATTTCTCTATGGTTAGGGGGTTGTCATATTATACAGGAACTATATTGGAAATAATCATAGATAATCATAATATAGGAAGCATAGGGGGAGGTGGGAGATACGATAATATGGCTTCTGATTTTGGCTTTAATGTTTCGGGTGTTGGTATTGCTTTTGGATTGGATAGAATATGGAATGTGATGCAAGAACAAAATATTTTGCCAAAACAATTAGCAAATACAACAAAAATGCTTGTTTGTAATTTTGACTGTGAAGTTATCGAAATGATTATTAACTTAACTTCCCGATTACGGGCACTTGGTCTTTGTGTTGAAATGTGTTATACAACGGCTACGTTAAAAAAACAGCTTGAATATGCTAACAAAAAGAATATCCCTTTTGTTGTTTTAATGGGAGAAAAAGAGGCAGATATTAAATCTTTTATATTGAAAAACATGAAGAATGGGAGTCAGGAAATTTTGAAATTGAATTGTTTGGAGAACATTGTACAATATGTGAAGGAAGGCAATATATAATTATTACTCGCGTATGCGAGTTGTGTTAAACAAGTACCATATAGTTCTATAAATGTTATTTTTACATTTAAAAGCTGTTTTACGTAAATTGAGTTATTATATTATGGATGATTTTAAAGAAACTTTTAGTTCTATATTTAATGTAGGCGATGCTCTAAAAAAAATTCAGGGCAAAGTGTCGAATGTATTTGCTACAGGCGAAGCCGGTGCTGGAGATGTAAAAGTACATGTTAATGGTAAGAGAGAACTTATAAAAATAGAAATAGATGATTCTTTGTTTACAAAAGAAAATAAGGAAATGCTGCAAGATCTTATTGTCGGTGCTGTAAATTCTGCTATGAATAATATAACCGAAAAGGTTAAAGAAGAAATTGTACCAAGTGAACTTATGGATATAATTGCAAATATGAATTCAAAATAGTAAGAAGTCTATAGCAAAGATATATGAAGATATGATACAAATCATTGTTTATGATACTGTGCTGCAAGCTTTTAGAGAATGATTTATTAATAGACAGCTCATAGCTCGATATATGATAGGTTTTAGCATTTAAAAACTGAGTCTTGCGTAAGTCGAATTCTTCATTTGGAATGAGTATATTTGAATGAACTTCTATTATTTGTTGGCTTAGTTGGTTTGAAACTTTATTTATTAGTTTACTTGTGCAAAACAGCTTTTTAAATATTAAGAATAGTGTTTATCGAGCTGCTATAGTACCTGTTTAATAAAGCTAGCGTTATGCAAGTTTATAATTTTTATATATGGAACTAAACAAAATAATTTCTATAAAAGGAGAAAAAGGATTATTTAAGATAATAAAACCCCTTCGGCAAGGGATACTTTTAGAAACTTTGGATAAAAATAAAAAAAGGATTGTAAAAAATATTACCTTGTCTAAAATTGTCAATTTAGGTAACGTGGCAATATATACAAAAGCAACAACTCCCACAGAATTAGAAGATGTGTTAAAAATAATAAACTCAAATAAAAATATTTTTAAAGAAATAAACTCAAAATCTAGTCTCAAAAATATAAAAGACACTATGGCTAAAGTTATGCCCAATTATGATGATGCAAAATTATTACCATCACAAATTATTAAGATACTATACTGGTACAAAATTATCATTGAGTATGCTCCTGAAATTTTTGCCGATAAGGCCGGAGCGAATAAAACAACTTCAAAAGTATCTGATGTTGTAAAAAAAACAGATTCTAGTGGAGAGGAAATTAAAGAAACTTTTGCATCTGAGGGTAGTAAATTAGTTTCTAAAGTATCTGATACGGTCGTAAAGGATAAAAAAATAAATTCTAATAAAGAGGAGGCTTTGTTGAAGAAAAAAAATAAAAAATTACTTATAAAAGATAAAAAATCAGAAGATCATGCTAGCATAGATACAAAAGCTACTCCTAAAAATAGAGTCAAAAATCCTGTGAGAAAAAATTCTTCTCACAATCCAGACGAAAAATAGTAAATGGTATGTTGAAACTCAATTTACCCAAAATACATAGTGATGTAAAAAAGGAAGACAACAAATTTTATATATTCTGTATCGTAAGAAAAAAATATGTAGCATTAACTCCAGAAGAATGGGTGAGACAGCATATGGTGCATTTTTTAATAAGTAATGGTCACTCCAAAAACCTTATTTTAGTTGAGAGTGGTACAAAGTATAACTCTTTTAATAAAAGATACGATATACTGGCTAAAAACAAATTTGGATTTCCAAAGGTGTTAGTGGAATGTAAATCACCTTATTGTGTATTAAATGAAGCTGCCTTAAACCAAGTTTTTTTATATAACAAAGTCATTAAAGCATCTCAGGTGATGGTTAGCAATGGGCTGAGAACTATACGTTTTGAGGAAGTAAACGGGACATTTCAGCAAATCAGAAAGTGAACTTATTTTTACCATAAACTTTTTTAATATCTTCTGTAAGTTTACCTTTTTCTGTATTATATACCCAAAGGGTATCATTTTGAATAAACATAACATTGATAATCAGGCAGTTACGTATCATTTTAACTTCATTTTTAATGGTAATGAGTATAAATCTTATTATTCTTGATTTTTTTAAATAAATTGTAGATATTTTTTTGTATTTGTTCTCTTTATCTTTATCGATTTTATTATTAAAACTTGTAAGTATGAAATCATTAAAACTTTTACCGATGTTTATTAGGAGTTCATTTATTATGAAGCCATTATCTGGATCCATGTAATATTTCTTAAATATCTTTTTTTTCATTGATTTCAGATTGTTTATAGCATGTATTTATTACATCATTTATTTCCCTCATGCAATATTTTGCTGTTTTTAATTAGCCTTAACATCATATTGTCGATTATTGTGTTGAATTATTTTACCTTTTTAGACTGATTATTGATAATAGTTTTTTTTCTTTGCTACAAGATTTTTTGCATTTGGCAACATGGAGATACAAGCATTTAGTTTTTGAAGAGAGTTTATTAGATGGTCGTTATTTCCAAGCTCTATTTGTTTATTATTTATCTCTTGAGATCGATTATTAATGATATTTAAATTTTTATTGTTTTGATTCTTTCTAAGTGTATCTGTTATTAATTTTGAATTATATTCATTTATGACACGATTCTCATTTTTAATTAACATTAGGAGTACATTTATACATTCAGATTGTTTATTAACGACATTTAAATTATGTTCATTTGCGGCACAATTCATATTGTTGTGCATTAGGACTTTATTTGTATATTCAAATATAAAATTGTTTTGTTTATTTAAGTTTAACTTAAGATTATTTATTATAAAATTTTTATATTTAATCTTTGTTTGGTATTCGTGTATCTCATTAGATAGGTTATTAATAGTATATATATTTTGAAGATTTCGATTTTCTAAGATTTTGTTTTCATATCGTAATTTGAATATGATACAATCTTTGCTCATATCTACTTCGTTCCCGCTGTCTTCTTTTTCCTCTTCGTGTTTCTTATCATAAATATCTGGTTGCCCCTCTTGTTGTTCTTTGTTATTTGCAAAATTATGATTAAAATTTTCATTAAGATGCAGATTGTTATCATGTCCTTCATTTGAATCTTTTTCATTAATTTCATGATCATACACTTCTTGGTTAAAATTATTGTTATGATTAGGATTCATATTATACATCGTTTTTGTTATAAAATTGCTGCAATTGCTGAAAAAGAACGAAATTAAAAGTTTTTTAAACATAGAATTAGAAAATAAATACCAGACAATGTATGTTAAAATTCATGAACAAGTCCAATTTTACAACTATTTTTTTTAAATAAAAAAGATATTTATATTTAAAAAAATAGATATAATAAAAAAAATATATTAATGTTTATGTTTGAGGTATTATTTCATATTAATATGGATATAAAAAAGTTTTTTACTCGTTGATAAAATGTTATTAGAAGCAATGAGGTTTTTCAATTTATTATTAATGGTATTAACAATAATTTTGCACTTTGGTCCTCTTTTTCTATCTTTTCTCAATAGTTTTGTGCTATTTCGATATAAGTAGGCGATCTTTTTTTTTCTGTATTTTAAAAAAGTATGCCTTAATTAATTTAAGCTTTTAATTAAAATAGAAGTATTGATTTTTATTGTGGGTTATTATTTCCTTTACAAATCTTAAAATAGACACAATAGTGCCTATTTTATATTTTTTGAACGATTTCTTAAATTCTAACCCAATTGATCTTTCGTATGTAATATATTTTAATTTTGGAATAATGTCATCTTCACTTACAATGGGCGTCTTTTTTTTATTATGCATATCTATTGCTAATTTGAAGATAAATGACAAATCTAAATCTAATTTATTATATGGTAAATTTGTAAGATCAAAATGTTCTATCTTTCTATACAATTTCCTTGCTGGACCTTTTTTTATACCCCTTACATTATCACACAGAAAGGTAGTAAAGTTTTTTCTACCTGATAGTATCATCTTTTTATTATGGTATTTTTGAATATTACATAAAAATGATATCAGTTTGTCAACCGGCAAAGTATATTTTTCGTCTATTATTTCATTACATTCAATCAATACTAATTGTAAAATATATCTAAATTGATTACAATTAACATTTTCTATATTATGTGGTATGTCGCAATATATTTTTTCGTATTTACTAATAGAAGAGATATTAAATGGGAAATTTAATGTCTCTTCTTTAGATTCAGTGATATATGAATTTTTATCATTTCGGCAATTTTCAATGCTAAAGAAATTAGGGTAATAATCAGTGGGGTATTTATTTTTTTTATTTTTATCAAATACTAAATCGTTAGTTTTTTCGTACAACAACAAATAGTTTAAGATATTTTCATATTTCTTAATTATTTTATTATTATTACCCAATTCTCTAGTAGAAAAACCACATAGTTTTTTCGTAACTATGTGTATTAGGTTATCTCCTGTTTTTTTTTTGGTTATATCAGGGATAGCCTTTTGATTTAAAAGAATTTTGGCCATTTCTTTATTGCCCTTAGTTACTGCTAATTGAAGAGCTGACATCCCTCCTTTGATTTGTTTATTTAGTGGGCATCCAATTTTAATTAATTTTATAACAAAATCTTTTCTATTATGAAAAATAGCATAATATAAAATGTTATGTAATGTTATTTCATATATATATATGTTTTTTTGATTAATTATATAATTAAAAATACTTTTAGAATTATAAAAACAAGCACTTCTTAATACTTGATGATACTTCAGTTTAGAACAATTAAAAACTAATTTAAATAACGGTAGATCATCTTTGCGATACAGATACTTTAAGATCACATCAAAGCCTGAACAATTATCTAAAAATGCAATGTTAAACTCCATGTCTATTTGATTCTTTGCCTTGGTTATTTGTTTCTTATTTTCTAGATACAAGCAATGTGCAATACTAAAATCTTCTATTTCGTCTTCTTCTACATACAAATTACGAATAAGGATGGATATTATTTTATCTTTAAGCGATTCTGTTGTTATATTAGCAGCATTAGGTAACAAGCAGCATATATTTCTTCTATCCATGTACTCATATTTATATAGATTACTAAATTTACAAGCCAAAATTTCGAATAAGTTTATTATAATTTTAAATTTTGAAGTTTCTTTTACTAAAATCTCATCTATTTGTTGAATTAAGATTTTAGTTATATACTCAAAATGTGTTACATAAGTATCATTGAATCTAATATTTTGAAATATGTCAGGAAAAGAAGCAGCATCGTGGTTATACAAATATTTTATGAATTTTAAGCATTTGTAATTAAAAAAACAATAATTCTTATTACATAAATTTGTATAAATCATATCAAGTATATGAGTTAATAACGTATCACCTTCATCATTTTTTTGTAAAAGTAAATCTTTATCAAATTTTCCTAAAAAGCTTATATTTATGTTTTCACTAATACAATATGAATCTGTAGCAAAAAGATTAAAAAGTGTCCATAGTATTTTTTTGCCGTCAGGTTTTACCCACATGGGATACTTAGTTTCAATATTCTTTTTTAATAATTCACCGTTATCACCACACCTTTTTACTAATCGGCATAGATCAAATTCTGAATCAGAATTTTGTTTTTGCTCTTCATTATTATTCATTCCATTTATTATAAAAGAATTGCAATTACCAAATAAGAGCAAAATGAATAAAAATAAAGGTATTTTTTTTAACATAAACTAGAAAATAAATATTAGTCAACCGTATATGTTGAGTTTATATACAAAACGAATGTAAGTTTACGATTAATTTGATAAATAAGAAAGATATATTAGTGATTAGCAGATTAATACAATCTAATAGCATATTAATAGTTATATTATAAATACTATTTGTGTTAAATATAATTTAAGATTTACGTAAAAAGCTTCTTAAATGTTAAAGTCAACGATTATCGAGCTGCATGTTTAACAAAACTAGTGTAACGCGAGTAATTATTATCAATAATAAAAACCTCCTTTTAGTCGTTGGCAAAATATAGCGTGTAGAAATCTCTCTACTCAAGTTTGTAAAGTACAATTATTTGATATCTAAAAGACAGGTTGTATATACTCATTACCATTAAAAATGAAGTTAAAATGATACGTAACTGCTTGATTATCAATGTTATGTTTATTCAAAATGATACCATTTTGGTATATACTGATTACATTTGAAATTAAAATGATACGTAACTGCCTGATTATCAATGTTATGTTTATTCAAAATGATACCATTTGAATATAGCAGGGCTATATATACTTTTGTATTTAAGTTATTATTAGTTAAATTTATAATAGATGTTTGTATTATTACAGGATTTATACAAAAAGCTTCTTAAATGTTAAAATCAACGATTCTCGAGCTGCAATGATGCCTGTTTAACAAGACTCGCATAATGCGAGTTATTAAAAAAAATATGAAAGAAAAGCTTTATTCATTAGTAAAAACAAAAAACAAATCTTTAATTTTTTTATTAAGCATGTTTGTTTTTTTCTCTATACAATGCGGGAATAATGTGAACACCGAAACTGACTCCAAAGATGATGATATATTGAAATTGAAAAATCAATCGAAGTTCCATTTAGGAAATTTAACGCAGGATGCTTCGAAATATAATAACATACCAAACAAAGTATCCAAAAATATAAAAAAGTTGGATAATGTAGACTTATCTAATGAGAAACCAGATATATATAAACTATTAAACTTATTAAGTAATTATATAAAAAAATCAAATAAATCTCGTAGTTCTAAAGAAGAGGATGTAGCTACATCTTCTTTCAATTCTACATCTAATAAAGGAGCGGAAATTGAGACACTCTATCATAATCCTGTTTCGAAAAATACAACTTTGTTACAAAAAAAAGATGTGCATTTCTTAAATAATCGACAATTAAACCACAACAGTACAAAGAAGACTCTGGCTGAGTTTTCTTTACCAAGATCTATATTGGCAAAAAAAAGACATGTATATCGTTATTTAAATCCTAAGAGAATAAATACACAATTTCCAAAAACAGGGTTAGTACCTTTTTATACGTATAAAAGATTAAAAAATAAATTAAGTAATAAACCCGATCGTGATCATATTGTTTCAAAAAAAGCCCTACCTATTAATTCCCATAATTCAGAAAATATTAATATCGATAATGGCTCCAAATTTGACAAAAAAGCACTTCATATACCCATCAGAAATGAAAATGATTTTAGAAAGCATCAATTACAAGATAATCTGTCGCTTTTAGGCAATAATAATGTCAACTTGAATTCCGATGAGTATAACAAAAGAGGCAAAAGCCTCAAAATATGCCAAGAAGAAAAAGAAGAAAAAGAAGAAAAAGAAGAAAAAGAAGAAAAAGAAGAAAAAGAAGAAGAAAAAGAAGAAGAAAAAGAACAGGATATTATAAAAAATACTATGTTAAAAATTGTATCTGAAGAGTTTTGGACTAAAAAAGATATAGATACACTTAGAGAAGACTTTGATAAATTTATAAATTATACAAAATGTTATATAGGCATGAGCAACATACCTTCGTTCATTGATAATGTATATTTAAATTGCATAACTAAAAGAAATAAGCACTTGCTAAAATTTATTAAAAAATGTAATTCTAAAATATCAGGTATACATATCGTGCTATGTTTAAAGATATCAAAAACTATTAATAAATATTCTAAAATAAAAAAAGTGCTAAAATATAAGTCTATAAAAACTATTAACGATTTAAATAATTATTATATAATATTTATTAGCATATCTAGTTTTATAGGAACTTTAAAAAATATTATTACTTATATAAATAGGATGAAATTGTTAAAAGACAAACATGCAGATTTAAATGAAATTATGAAGCAAACATGTGGCGTATTAGATGATTTAAATGGAAATTTTGATAATATCAATAAGTTAATCTCAAATATGAGTACTTTTTCATTTTTTAAAAACAGGTCATTCAGAAAAAATAAACGTCAGGAGTCTACTGCTCTTAGGATAGATTTTAATCATATGAAACAAACAAAAGATTGTATGCATCAAGTTTATGATAAGTTAGTAGATATACATGCAAATATTTTAGGAAAAATAAACAAAAAAGAGTTTATAGATAAACAACAGTATACATCTGCTATTATAATTTTTACATTGGAATTAAAAATAGAGATGCAAATGGCAAAATTTATCCTTAATAGTATATTTAGCTTAAATACTAAAGAATGTGTTGACCTAAGATACTATTTTGTAAAAAATTATCTAAAACTGAAAAATAAATACATAGAAGCTATGAAAATACGAAATGAAATAGTGGCAATTTTACAAAAACGATAGAGACTGTAAATCTAAGCCTGTCCTAGTATGATTATTTTAATAATTTGAATTATTGATAATTTAAATTTATTATTTCTCTAAGAAAAAATTATCAACAATTCAAAGTAATATTAACAATGTATTTAATGAGCTTTTTTTAATACCCAAAAAATACATTAAATTGTACTTCATAAGGCAATGTTAAATCTTAATACTCATTTAGAATTTATGCGACAAATACAATTTAAAAATGCGATAAAAGAGGCTATGAGTGAAGAAATGCGAAAAGATAACTCTATATTTCTTATAGGAGAAGAAGTTGCAGAATATAATGGTGCATATAAGGTTAGCGAAGGTATGTTAAAGGAATTTGGATCCAAACGCGTTGTAGATACACCTATAAGTGAGCTGGGATTTGCAGGATTGGGTATAGGGGCTTCTATAAATGGTTTACGTCCTATAGTAGAATTTATGACCTTCAATTTTTCTTTGGTGGCGATAGATCAGGTTATAAATAACGCCGCTAAAATGTATATGATGTCTGGAGGTCAATTTAATGTCCCCATTGTTTTTAGAGGCCCTACAGGTAGTGCCGGCTCTCTAGCTTGTCAGCATTCTCAAAATTTTGAAAGTTGGTATGGAAACTGTCCTGGACTCAAGGTTGTAGTGCCATCTAATCCTCAAGATGCCAAGGGGCTTTTAAAATCTGCTATACAAGATAATGACCCTGTAATTTTTATGGAGTCTGAGCAGATGTATGGAGATATTGGAGAAGTTCCAGAAGAAGAATATTATCTACCGATAGGGAAAGCTGTAGTAAAGCAAAAGGGTAAAGATGTTACTGTAGTATCATATGGGAAAATAATGAAAATTGTCTTGCAGGTATCTAATGAATTAAAAAAAGAAGGTATCGATATAGAAATTATAGATCTGCAGTCTATTCGCCCTTTGGATATAGACACAGTAATACAATCTGTAAAAAAAACCAATAGGCTAGTAATAGTAGAAGAAGCATGGCCCTTGGCATCTGTATCTTCAGAAATAAGTTATCAAGTTCAAAAACATGTGTTCGATTATTTAGATGCACCTATACAAAAAATCAATAGTCTAGATATACCTATGCCGTTTTCCAAAGTGTTGGTGCCAGAAGTGCTACCAAATACAAAAAAAGTGATAGAAGCCATAAAAGCAGTGTTGTATGTATGAAGTATCGTGCAAATAAAAGTCCTGGAAAAATATTCGATTTTTTTAAAAAATGATTACATGGATACTATTATGCAAATTCAAAAAAAAACAATAAAAAAGAGTTAAATATAATTATTCTAATGAGATGTGCTTCGAGCTTGAGGTGATAATTTTCAATACTTAAGAAAAATAAAATTGACCAAATCCCTAACAACAAGGAAAAATAAAAACAGCACATTCACCTATAAAAATCTAAGAAATAAATTTATTTCATATCCCAAATTTTAACAGTGTTATCATAAGATCCTGAAGGAATTAGCCTGTTATAGCAATATGCTACCACTATTTGTTTTAAATTTTCGTGGAAATTATTTTTGTAATTTTCCCTTATATACTGATAACCTTTGAAAATGAAGTTAAAATAATGCGTAACTGCCTGATTATCAATGTTATGTTTATTCAAAATGATACCCTTTGGGTATATAACCACCTATTAATGAATTTTCTTTGTTACTAAATCGGTTAAAACGCCCATATTCAGATGGTGTAGTTTTAGTTTTTATCGATGAATTCATATATGCCCCCCTCCTCTTAGTTTTATCATCCATATTTTTAAGCATTCTACTACCTAATCCATTACAAGATATTATAGACGCAATAAAGATACATACAAGTACTCTCTCCAGGATTAAATATATCCTGTTTTTTTTATAATAAAAAACATATATTGCCATTTTTATATAATAAAATATTAAGTCAATTTTCAATGGATCTAAAAAATTTAAATTTATAGATATATACCCAAAGGATATCATTTTTAATAAACATAACATTGATAATCAGGCAGTTACGCATTATTTTAACTTCATTTTCAAAGGTTATCAGTATATAAAACCAATATATCTTATTTTTTGATAGTGTATCATTTTATATCCATAATTACAAATTATTTTTAGACTTAATGGATGATTTAGTTTTTTATGTAATTTTATTTGTTTTTTAAAATTATATTTTTTTCGCAATAATTAAAAAAACCACCATCTCAAAGATGGTGGAGTTGAATTTCTTCGACTGAAGTCGACTAAAGAAATTGATACGGGTTTTTTCCTTTCCCATCTGAAGATGGGGGTTTTAACCAATTTAGTGGCAATAAATTTTTATTTTATTCTTAAATTTACTATTTATATAAATAAAATTTCAAAAAGTGGGTTAGATGTATTAAGTTCCCATCGTATTTATATAAAATAATCAATACATTGACGTTTTGAAGATGTGGGCCAGCCGTATTATATACTCATTGCCATTGAAAGTGAAGTTAAAATGATACGTAACTGACTGATTATCAATGTCATGTTTATTCAAAATGATACCCTTTTGGTATATCTTGATTGATAAAATATGGAAAATCATGTTAGAAATTGTTAATTGGCTTAAAATAGAAAATATCGATGAAGCATATATTTTTATTAAATATTATTTTTTCGATAAGTGCATGCAGTGCCTATGTGCAAAATCAATTGCATATGAAAAGTAATTCTTCTTCACATAACAAGAAGATTGTGAAATTTTTTAACATTGATAATGATAATAATGATGAAAAAAATAATTCTTTTAAAAAATCAAAACAAATTAAAAAATCTAGTATATGTTTATTAACTCAAAAAACTATGTTGACCTATGATGAATTGGAAATTTTGGTAGAAAATTTTTATAAAAGATGTCTAACTAAGTGTATGGAACATAAAGGAAGTACCATTGCATCATTAATCGAATCTAAAATAATAAAGGATGAAAATGAAATATTAAGTAAATTATTAATATTAAAATTAACTGATTTGGAAGCATTTAGGCAATTAAGGATTAATGAAAAGTATACTGATTTTGCTACAATTCTTCAACAGTTAGAAAAGACCATAGATATTGATGAAGAATTTGAGTATAAAGATTTTATAAGTAAAAAAAAACATACTCCTAACATTTATATACAAAATGATACTTATTCATCTTGTGGAAATATTTTCAAAGATTTAAAGACAATAACTATACCTATTCCACATGAAGATAAATTTAAAGAGATCAAAAGCGCTCCTAAAAAGCTGATTATTGGGAATAATAATAATAACTTGAATCGGAATCGGAATGGGTATAAAAAGAATAAGATTTATTGCAAATTTAATACAAATAGTCATAGATACCCTCAAAATGAGAATAATCTAGAAAATGATGATTTTGAATTGAAATCCTCAGATAATGAATGCACTTTTAACAATTTGACTCCAACTAAAGTAATCAATACATCCAATGTATTTGGTAAATTTAGCAATAGTAAACTATTATTAAGAGTATCAACAATATTCTTAATGGGGAGTGGTAGATGTGGTAAAACATCAATAAAACATGTTGTATTCCATAAAATGGAACCATATATGACACCACATTTATTATCAACACTAGAATTGAAAGTTAATGACTGCACAGTAATGAATAATGAATTAGTTAAGCTTCGAGTTATAGACTTTCCAGGATATTTTGATTTTGATGATTCTGAATTTGAGTCAACTGATTTATTTAAGCATTGCTCTATACTATTATTTGTGATTGATGCTCAGGATCCTCCATATAAAGAAGCTCTTAATTATATTCTCAGAACCATGGTGACAAGTAATAAAATTAATAAATATATAAAATATAAGATATTGATTAATAAACTTGATTCTGAGAGTTTTTTTACTTCAGAGAGTAAGGTAATGATAAGACGAGTTATTGAACAGGAAATTATTAGTTATCTATGTAATATTGGATTGTATGAAAATATGAGTAAAGATATATCTTTCTATTTAACGTCGATTTATGATTATTCGATATTGAAACCTTTATCAGAAATTGTACAGGAATCATTACCAGCTTTAATCTCAAATTTTTTAAAAAATCTATTAAATTCATTTGTTACTAAATGTAATATAGAAAAAGCATTTATCTTTGATGTAGTAAATAGATTACAAATTGCAAGTGATGACAATATAATTGATGAAGAAGTTTATTCGTTATGTTTAGATATGATTGATCTTACGATCGATGTTTTAGGAATTTATGAAAAAAAAGAAACTATAAATAATGATGAGAAAAGTCAGGCAAATGATAATTTGGTCAATATAAATAATATCTTTGATGGTGAATTATGTTCGTTCATTAAATTACAAAACGAAGATATTTTTATATTACGTCAAATCAGAGGAAGTTTAGCTCTGGTTTGTATTATGAAAGAAAATAAAAATAAAAATAAAGGATTATTTGAATATAATATCAAATGCTTTAAGGATTCAATGAACAAATTGTTTGAATTATTTATTCCAAATGGAGACTGTAAATTGAAGTCTGTCTAGAGCCTTAATTTACTCTAATATTTAAGGGCATCCTATCGCCAAATTTAATGGATAACTGCTGTGCAGTTAATCCCCAATTATATATCGGAGATGTCCATTTTTTGGCAATATTTTTTGTAACCAAGTACACCAGTTTTAGTA